>Ga0105238_10001165_pt1 | contig 26488 bp, 25 predicted proteins | sample KBSC34metaG_FD_81526 | JGI IMG/M metagenome (GOLD analysis project Ga0105238, IMG submission 81526) | Corn rhizosphere microbial communities from Kellogg Biological Station, Michigan, USA - KBS C3-4 metaG | ecosystem: Host-associated > Plants > Roots > Rhizosphere > Soil | place: Michigan, USA...
ACCGGATCCTGGGTTGGTTCGGCTGACGCGAGGCAAAGCACACATGGCTAGGTTGGTCTTGAGCCTGGATGGCCAGGTGATGGCGGAATACAACATGAACAAGGAGCGGTACACCATCGGCCGGCTCCCGGACAATGACATCCGCATCGACAACGCGGCCGTGAGCGGTCATCACTCGCTCATCATCAATATCCTGAACGACTCGTTCCTCGAGGACCTGAACAGCACCAACGGCACCTACGTCAACGGCAAGCTCATCAAGAAGCATGCACTGCAGCACGGGGACGTGATCACGGTCGGGCATCATCAGCTGCGCTTTGTCGAGGATGACGAGCAGCAGGACGAGTTCGAGAAGACGATGGTGATCCAGCCCTCCTCGCGCCCGGTCGAGAAGGTCCGCGCGGCGAGCGAAGCGGCGGAAAAGGCCTCCCCCTCCCTGTCGGCGACCGGCAAGAGCCGGGCGCTGGATCCGGCGGCCCTCAACGGGACGGCGGTGAAGAAGGCGAAGTTGCAGGTGCTCTCAGGGGCGTTTGCCGGCCGGGAGCTGGAGCTCAACAAGGCACTGACGACGCTGGGGCGGCCCGGCGTGCAGGTGGCCGCGATAACGCGCCGGTCGGAAGGCTACTTCATCGTCCACGTCGACAGCGGCAAGAGCGACGATTTCCCGTTGGTCAACGGCTCGCCCATCGGCGGCCAGGCCCAGCGGCTGAGCGACAACGACGTCATTCAGCTGGCGGGCGTGAAGATGGGGTTCTTCATCAACTAGATCGCTCCGCGGTGCGCGCCCCGGAGCGATCCGGCGGCGCGCTCGTGTGTGCTACCGCAGGTCCGGCGGTGCGCTACCGCAACTCCAACGGCACCCGCTGGCTGACTCCGCAAAGCAACTCGTAAGGGATCGTGCCGGCGTGGCGGGCGACTTCCTCCACCGGCAGGTCATCTCCCCACAGCACGACCGGCGTCCCTACATGCACCAGCCCGCCTGCGGGCGGGCGCTGCAGATCCGTGACGTCTACGGCAATCATGTCCATCGACACACGCCCGATGAGCGGCGCGCGCTGGCCGCCGATCAGGACTGGCGTGCCGCTCGGCAGACTGCGTGCGAGTCCGTCCCCGTACCCCGCGGCGACGATGGCGACCCGCGAATCCCGGGCCGCCTGCCATGTGCCGCCGTACCCGACGCTTTCCCCGCGGGGCACGTGCCTCACCGCGATTACCGAGGTCTCCAGGCTCATCGCGGGCAACAACTCGAGCTGTCGGGCGGTGCGGTCGGCAAAGGGCGAGGCGCCGTAGAGCGCCAGCCCCGGACGCACCCAGTCGCATCCCAGCGGGACGTTACCGAAGAGACCGGCCGAATTGGCAATGCTCACGGCATAGTCCAGTCCCCGCGTCGCCTCCTTGAAGCGGGTCAGTTGGGCACGCGTGACGCGATCGTCCCGGTCGTCCGCGCGTGCCAGATGCGTCAGCAGGCGTATCTCCAGAGGAGCCGGCTGCAAGCGCTGCACGCGCTCGAGCGCGGCGGCGAACTCCTCCGGACGAAAGCCGAGGCGATTCATTCCCGTGTCGATTTTCATCCACAGGATGAAGCGATGGCTACCGGTGAACTCCTCCAGCAGCTCCACCTGCAAAGGGTCATGCACGACGAGCTCAAAGCCATGGCGCGCCGCTTCGAGCACGTGCTCGGACGCAAACACACCCTCGAGCAGGACGATCGGTTGGGTAATACCGGCGGCGCGTAGCGCCAACCCTTCCTCCAGCCGGGCGACAGCGAAGGCATCGGATTCCGCAAGGGCGAGCGCCGCCGGCACGAGGCCGTGGCCGTATGCATTGGCCTTGACCACCGCCATCACCCGCGCGCCACGTGCCCGTTCGCGAATCGTCCGAAGGTTGTGCCGCAGCGCTCCCGCGTCGATGACGGCCCTGATGAGTCGATTCACCGCGCGTTTACCGCCATGCTGCGTTCGCAGTGCGCCAGGTGTAGCGCGCTGGCGCGCGGCCGGATACGCCGCCGTCGCTCATCGCAGAACGCCGTCCGCGTACGAGTCCGGCGCGTAGTTGGCGAAGCGAGTGAACTGGCCCTGGAAGGTCAACCTGAACCCGCCAATTTCGCCGTTGCGGTGCTTGGCAAGCTCAATCTCCGCGATGCCCTTCTTTGCTACGTTTTCCTTGTCGTAGACCTCTTCGCGAAAAATCAACAGAATCATGTCCGCATCTTGCTCAATGCTCCCCGAGTTATGACTTACAATCCCGTCAGCGATCCAACATGCTGGGCCCGGGACTGTCAGATCAAAAACTTCTTCGACGCCTGCTGGCTCCACGGACACGATCCGATCCCAAAACAGATCGCTCGCGGCGGCATTCTGCAGGTACTTATCGCCCAGGTGACTTGCGTACTGAGCCAGTGAGGCGCGTGAGGGACAATGGTCGAGATTGACGTGCGTACGGCCGCATAGCGCCGCTAATTTCGGCCGGGAAATCCCTTGCTCCCGCATTAGCTCCGCTAGTCGCCAGATCATCTCCTCGGGCATGGTATCGACATTGGTGTTCGCTACTATGCCGCATAGCGCTGCTCGCAATGCAGCAGCTGGTCCGACTCGAGGGCCAAAAGCTCCGACTGCATCCAGGAACCTGGTTTGCTTCTCGACCCCGTGCACCCAAACCATGTAGATCCGCTCTTTGTACCCAGACGTGACGCTTTGTATGCGTGCAACGATTCCCACCCGCAGCAGGAGTGCGGCAACATCATCGGCTAGTCCACGACTGCAGGTTGAAAGGTGCAGGCCATGACCGCCGCGCCTTCCAGGCTTGCGCGGCGAGATTGTTCCATCCGTCGCCCACAGATGGCGCAGAAAGAGACCGATCTGCCTGTTGGAAAGCTGGAAGACCGCGGCCGGCACCCGCTTATCGCGCGAACGTTGACCATATATCCCGAGATCCCGGAGCCAGCGGTTGGCTCCGGCAGGTGCCCAGCGATTGCCGTTGCCCGACAGCAGCAGCTGATGCCAATTGCCGCGGCCTGGATAGCGGGTCACACGCAGACCGAATTCCGTCTCTGCAGCGCGACGCACCAGCTCGCTGCACTCCTCAGAGGCGGTCGTGTACCGCATGGGCTGATGCTTCGGGTAGCTGCCATCGCCAATCATGTGCGCCAGAAAAGCCACGCGATCGTCCGGCCAGACCTCAGCATCCTGCGGCTCAGGCATTCCTCTCGTGATTGCGAGGCGGTCTGCGGGGCGCAGATCGCTCACTCGCTGCCATCCGGAGGGCGTATACAGCCGATGCTTCCCGGTCGCGCGGATTTTTCGCCCGCTCGCGAGACTGACTTCGAACACGGGCTTCTGACCGACACTCCAGACCGCGTCGGACTTGGCACGCGCCAGGCGACCATCCGGTTTCATTGAGACGACGGTCGGCGCCTGGCCGACCAAGTCCCGGATCGGCGTGCGCCTTCCATCGGCGAGACACACCAGGGTGTCACCAGTTACGCATTCACGCAGATCCGACATCTGCGGCTTCTTCCCCTCGCGCTGCTCGACGGCCCGATTCAGCTGAGAGAGCGCAATCACAGGGACAGCTAGCTCTTTCGCAAGAACCTTGAGTCCGCGTGAAATCTCACCAATCTCCGTGGCCCGATTCTCCTTCGTCCCCGGCACCTGCATGAGCTGCAGATAGTCGACAACGACAAGCCCCAAGCCGTGTTCACGCTTGACCCGTCGCGCCCGGGCACGCAGTTCGGTTGGCGTCAACGCCGGTGTTTCGTCGATAAAGATCTTGGCTTCGGAGAGCTGGCTCGTTGCGCTTGTGATGCGCACCCAGTCGTCGTCGGAAATGCGCCCGCTGCGTAGATTCCCGAGCGGTACTCCCCCAATCGAGGATAGCATTCGCGTGATCAGTTGTTCCGCGGGCATTTCCATGCTGAAGATAGCGACGGGCGCGCGCGGCTCATGATGTACGGCTGCGTACTCTGCCATATTCACGGCAAGGGTCGTCTTACCCATCGACGGGCGCCCTGCTACGATTACAAGGTCCCCTGGGCGCAAGCCCCCCGTCATCTTGTCGAACTCCGTGAACCCGGTGGCCAGGCCGCGGAGCTTGTCCGGGTTCGAGTGTGCGTCATCGATCTGATCGATGACCTGCGGCAGAAGCGTGCGCACGGACACGGCGCCGCCGCCTCGCGTACTGCCTTCCGCAATTTCGAAGACCCGTTGCTCAGCTTTGTCGACCAGCTCGCGTGCCGTCTGGCCGTCGTTGTTGAAGACGGCAGAGGCGATTTCCGTTCCTGCGCTAATCAACTGTCGCAGGAGCGAGCGTTCGCGCACGATCTCGGCGTACGAGCGAACGTTGGCCGCAGTGGGCGTTTCACGGGCGACCGTGCCGAGGTACGCGACGCCTCCGGCCGCCTCGAGATTGCCGTTGCGTTCCAGCTGTTCCGTGACGGTGACGACGTCCGTGGGCTTGCCGTTGGCGGCCAGTGCCCCGATCGCTTCGAAGATCAGCCGGTGATCGTTACGATAGAAGTCGGTATCCCGGACGACGTCGGCGACGTGGTCCCAAGCGGTCGGATCCAGGAGCAGGCCGCCCAGGACGGCCTGCTCCGCTTCGATGGAATGCGGCGGCACCGGTGCGTCCGCGGACGTGATCGCTCCGGAGCGTGCTTTGGCGGGACTTGGCATCCCCCTAGCTTACTGCGGCGGACTACTCTTCGGCGACGATCGTCACGGGCAGCTGCACGTCGACGTCCGCATGCAGATGCAGATTGACGACGTGCTCGCCGACGGTGCGCAACGGGCCGTTGGGCATGCGCACTTCGCTGCGCTCGACGTTGAAGCCCGCCTTCTGGCAGGCCTCGGCGACGTCGGCGGTGCCGATGGAGCCGAACAACTTGCCTTCCGTCCCGGCCTTGGCCTGGATGGTCAGCTTGAAGTCCTTCATCGCCTCGGCGCGCTCGTTGGCGGACACCAGGTGCTCGCGGGCGGCCTTTTCCAGCTCCACGCGGCGCGCCTCGAACCTGGCGACGTTGTCGGCGGTGGCGAGGGTCGCCTTGCCCTGGGGCAGCAGGAAGTTGCGGCCGTAGCCGGAGCGGACCTTTACGCGGTCGCCGATGTTGCCGAGATTGGCAACCTTCTGCAGAAGAATGACGTCCATCGGTGGCGCCTCAATGCTGGTCCGTGTACGGCAACAGGGCGAGGAAGCGTGCGCGCTTGATCGCGACGGCGAGCTGGCGCTGATAGAACGACTTCGTACCCGTGATGCGGCTCGGAACGATCTTGCCCGTCTCGGTGATGTAGCCCTTGAGCGTGGCGAGATCCTTGTAATCGATGTACTTCACGCCCTCGGCTGTGAAGCGGCAGAACTTCTTGCGACGGGAGAAGCGGCCGCCGCCGCCGCCACCACCGCCGGAGTTACCTTGTCTCATGGCCATGATTTGAGTTTCCTGTGCGCTATGCGTTTGGTATGACGGTGTGCGTCGCAGGCGACGCGTCAGGCGCTATCGCCGACCGGGCCATCGTCGTCATCCGATGAGGGGGGTGCGTCGTCACGCGAGCGCTCGCGCCGGCGGCCGCCGCCGTCGCCTCCCTCTTCATCCTCGGCGCGCGCCATCGGCGAGGGCTCGGTCACCGCCTCATCCATGTTGACCACCAGATGACGCAATACCGCGTCGCTGAACCGGAAGGCTCCGGTCAGCTCCCCGAGCGTCTTCTGATCGCACTCGATGTTCATCAGAACATAGTGCGCCTTGTGAACCTTGGCGACCGGATAGGTGAGCTGGCGCCGGCCCCAGTCCTCGAGACGGTGCAGACGGCCTTCGCCCCCGGCGATCATGCCCTTGTAGCGCTCGATCATCGCGGGCACCTGCTCGCTCTGATCGGGATGGACCAGGAATACGATCTCGTAGTGCCTCATGTCTTCCTCCTTACGGATTTCAGTGAGCCGCCCATCGCGAGGCTTGCGGGGTGCGGCAAGGAGACGGCGCTTCGGGTCTGGCCCGCAGTGCCGCCCCGCTGGGGCAGAGCTGTCCTGCCTCGGGGGGCGCGAAGGATACACAATTGTGGGGAGATTTTCAGGACACTTTCAGAATCAAGGGTTTACCGTCCGCTGGCGCACCACCTCATAAAGGAGCATCCCGGCGGCGACCGACACATTCAGGCTTTCGACCGCCCCGAGGCTGGGCAGCCTCACGATCCAGTCGCACGTTTGTCGCGTCAGCGGACGTAGCCCTGCCCCTTCGGCACCCAGCACCAGGACGATTCCGACTTTCAGGTCCACTTCGTGAGCCACGCGCGGAGCCTGCGCGTCGGCGCCGACGATCCAGAGTCCAGCGTCCTTGAGCAGTTTCAGGGTGCGCACGAGGTTGGTGACTGCGACCACGGGTGTCGTCTCCGCCGCGCCGGCCGCCACTTTGCGCACCGTGGGAGTCAGTTGGGCCGCACGGTCTTTGGGCACTACGACCGCCAGCGCTCCGCATGCATCGGCTGTACGCAGACACGCGCCGAGATTGTGCGGGTCCTGCACGCCGTCCAGGGCAAGCAACAAGGGTGGCACCGTGTTCGCCGGTGATGAGAGCGCCTCGAGCACGTTGTCCTCGGTCCACGCAGGCATGGGTACAACTTCAGCCACAACGCCCTGGTGCGCGACATCGCCCAACATCTGCTTCAGCACATGTGCATCGACACGCTGCACCGGCCGGTTGTGCCGGCGCGCCAGCTCCTCGATCCGGCGAACGCGCGGATCGTCGCGCCGTTCCGACAAACGGACCGAAACCACGCGCTCGGGATGACGCTCGAGCATCACGCGCACCGCATGCAGGCCGTAGACAGTCTCGGCGGTTTTCACGCGTCTTCCGCCAACTCCAGATCGATGAGGCCCTCAATAGGGTTCACTGCCGTAACGACCACCCTGACGTGACTGCCGATACGCAAGCGCCGCTTGGTCCGCCGTCCTACCCAGGAGTGCCCGTCATCGTCCATCAGATACTCATCGTCCTGCAGCCGGTCGATGTGCAGCAGGCCATCGACCGACACGTCGAGGATCTGCACGAAGCAACCGAACTCCACCACGGTCGTGATGAGGCCCTGGAAGGTTTGCCCGATGCGCTCCCTCAGGTACGCGCATTTGAGATAGGTACCGACGAAGCGATCCGCCTCGTCGGCCCGTTTCTCCAGTTTGGAAGTGCTCTCCCCCAACACACTGAGCGCTTCGGGCTCGTACCGCACGCTCGCCGGGCCGGGAACACCCAGCAGCGCCCGCAAAGTCCGATGCACCACGAGATCCGGATATCGCCGGATCGGCGAGGTGAAGTGCGCGTAATGAGTGAGGGCCAGGCCGAAGTGGCCGATGTTCGTTGGCTGATACACCGCCTGCTGCAGCGCGCGCACGATCAGCGATTCGACGAACGGCCGCTCGGCCGTCTGACCGAGGCGGCGGGTGATGGCCTGCAGGTCGCGAGGCGCGACTTTTTCGGGAATCTGCGCGTCGATGCCGAGTGCCGACAACATGGAGACCAGGCGGTCGAGCTTGATCTCCTCAGGCTGTCCATGAACGCGATAGAGCGTCGGAACAGGGGCCTTGGCCAGCTCCTGCGCCACGGCGACGTTCGCCATGATCATGCATTCTTCGATCAGGCGGTGAGCGTCGTTGCGCGCCCGCAGCTCGATCATGCGAACGCGCTCGGCTGAGTCGATGACGAATTCGGCCTCTGCCGCGTCGAAGTCCAGCGCTCCACGTCGGTTGCGCGCTTTATAGAGGGCTCTGTAGATGTCCACCAGCACGAGCAGTGGATCGACCAGCGGGCCGAGCTCCGTCCTCGCAGCGGGTTTTCCCTCGAACAGCGCTGCGTTCGCCAGCGTGTATGTCAAGCGCGCTGCTGAACGCATCACCGCAGGATAGAAGCGCGCCGATTTCAGCGCCCCCTGCTTCGAGATGATCATATCCGCGGCGAAGCACAGACGATCGACGTGGGGCGCCAATGAGCACAGGTGATCCGAGAGGGCTGTCGGCAACATGGGCACGACACGGGTCGGAAAGTAGACGGACGTGCCTCGCTCGCGCGCCTCAGCGTCGACCACGGCACCCGGGCGGACGTAGTGGCTCACGTCGGCGATCGCAACGATCAGACGAAAGCCGCTCGGATGTGTCTCGCCGTAAACCGCGTCATCGAAGTCCCGCGCGTCTTCCCCGTCGATCGTCACGAGTGGCAGCGTGCGCAGATCCTCTCGCTTGTCCGCTTCCGCAGGGTCGACCCGATCACCCCAAGCCTGCGCTTCGCGCAAGGCCGCGGATGAAAACTCATGCGGCAAATCGAACCGAGCAATCGCCGTCTCTGTTGCGAGCTCGACGGGACGGTCAGGGTCCAAGCGTTTCTCAACGCGCCCCTGTGCTGCCTGCACCTGGGTGGCGTGCCGTATGATTCGAGCAATGACCCAGTCGCCAGCTCGCGCTCCATTCAGATCTGCGTGAGCCACCGCGCATCGCAGCTGCAGGCGGCGGTCTGCAGAGTTCACCCATGCGCTGCGCCCCTGCACTTCCACCGTGGCAAGGAACGCGCTGACGCCTCGGCTTACTATCTCTTCTACTGTGCCCAGCCATCGGTCAGTCGAGTCGCGCGCCACACGCACGCGCAGCCGATCCCCGTGCATGACGCCACGCATTTGATTCGGGGGCAGGAACACGCTGTCCCTCATTCCGTCGACGCGCACGAACCCGTATCCGGCCCGATTCGCGCTGACTGTGCCCTCTACGATGCTGCCGGTCTTCGGCGCGGGCCCCGTGGCAGGGCCACCTTTTGAGCCACCCTTGTGCCGCGCTGCTGTGGTTCGCGCTTCTGCCCTCGCCGTACCCGCCCCCTGCAAGCGGCCATGATGCGAATCGGCTCGATGGGGAGTCTTGCCCGTCTTGCCCCGAGGGCGGTCATTGCGGTCGCGGCGCCCGAACTTGGTTCTGCGTGCGCTCAATTGACAGCTCCCGACCCGGTGCGTAGATTTCGCCGCCTTCTATCGCCTTCCCCTTGCCCTGCCCGGGTGGCGGAATTGGTAGACGCACTAGTTTCAGGTACTAGCGGGTAACACCGTGGAGGTTCGAGTCCTCTCCCGGGCACCAAATAATCAATATAAATCAATCTGTTAAGTTCCTAAGAAATCAGTAATTGGAAGTAGAACGAGCGCCGGGAACCGGCGCATCTGCGGTGGGATTCTTAATCTTTTCCCGCATACATCCTAGCACCCCGCTCAATTTGGTCACCTGTGACGGATTGCAAGCTGTCCCTCGGCAGTTCGTTCGCCACCGCGGTCAGTTCGCTTTGACGTTTAACGTTATCCGTTATACGATGCTGCGTGATCAAGAGCTTCCGATGCCCACATACTCGCAAGCTCTTCGAGACCGGCAAGTCGAAGCGCTTCGGATCCTTCGTGAAGGTTGCCACCCGCAAGCTTACGCAACTCGAGGCAGCCGCAACTATCGAGTTCCTGAAGTCGCCGCCGGGCAATCACCTTGAAGCGCTCGCAGGAGACCGAAAGGGGCAACACAGCATCCGCGTCAATGATCAATGGCGAATCTGCTTCCGCTGGACCGCCGCCGGACCCGAAGACGTCGAGATTGTCGATTACCACTGACGGAGCAATGAGCATGGGTATCAAGAACGGCATGAGGCCAGTGCATCCGGGCGAAATTCTGCGCGAGGACTTCTTGCGCCCCACTGGCATGAGCGTGAACGCTCTGGCAAAGGCACTGCACGTTCCGACTCCGCGAATCAACGACGTCGTGCGCGGCCGTCGGGGGGTAACGGCAGACACCGCTTTGCGACTCGCTCGCTATTTTGGGGGGGACGCGCAGTCGTGGCTGAATCTGCAGGCCATTTACGATCTACGCGTGGCCGAGATCGCCAATCGCAAGAAAATCGACCGGGAAGTCAGCCCTCTTGACCGGGACTTCAATGCGCTGAATCCGGCGTGACCCACCACTACACATGCCCGTGTTGTGGATACCAGACCTTTGGCGAGCCGCCTGGCTCGTACGAGATCTGTGAGGTGCGGCGCCCGAGGGAATCCGTCGAGAAAGTCCCGTCCCGGGCACCAGTCTGTTTTTCTTCATATTTTTCAATCAGTTCTGCATTAGGTTCGGGAACCGAACTTTCAAGCGCATCTTATTTGTTTTTTCCGGCACTTCTATAGTGGCGTACGAAGCGCGCAGTGCCGCGATCTCGTTCGGGGAGCCACCGAGCTGCGCTTTCGAGGGAGCCAAGCGAGCTCTCCGTAGCGTGTAAAAATAGGGGGTAAAGGAAGGTTCGGTTCCGCGCGCCCAAGTTTAGGCAAGGGCGCAATGCCAGCACGACGAAGACTCTCCGTGCCAACGGCGATGTGATGCTGGACGACCCCGGAGACCGATCGCCGAAGTAAAGTGACCTTCGATCGAGACGCGCTGCAACGCGACTGCTCAGGCTCGAGTCGGCAGTCTGCGGTGATCCTCGTATCGAGCACCGAGACGTTGGAATGCCGCAGAAGGCGTGCAAGCGAAACCATCGCCCGTCATCACCTGACCGCAGCGAGTCGCAGACAGCCGGGCCCAGTCGCGCGACGCGGTATGGGATGCACAACTCAGCGCGGAGATGAGCGCTCAGCGGAAGAGCATCCATGAAGAATCTGTGGGCGAAACTTTGATCGCAGACCTCTGCTGCCGATGAGTGCCATGGCAACATCCTCACCGCTCCGCAGCCATGCCGGCTGCCTGACGCCCCCATGTAGGTGGGGCTTCGGGGCTGGCATTGACCGCTATGAGGCAGAGCGGATCAAGAAAAGACCGGGTACACCCTGGTCAATGTTGGACGCCGGTCCCTGGTCCACTTTGGAAGCCCGTTGACAGTCCGTTGCTGCACTCGCGCGCCGTCGGGCCCGTCAAACGGTCATCCCTCGATGGAGAATCCGATCCAGCGGCCCATGGCGACGATGAATATCCAAAGCGTCATGGACACCGCGCACGCGAGCTTGGCCAGCCTAGGTGCCGGGCGCCCGAGGTCCCAGGAGCGCACCGATCGGTACGGGATGAGATGAAACACCAGCATGTTGAGGAAGGCTGCCGCCATCAGCGCCCTCTTGATCTCGAAATCGACATTGGCGAAGTAGGTGTGTGCCTTGGCCGCAAAGAGGGTGAACCCGGAGATCACCGCGACACAGAACACTCCCCATGTCCACGGGAGGATCGAGCCGGCTACCTGTGTCACGCGCTCGTTACGCGAGGCCCAGCCGAGCACGCGCAAGTCCACGATCAGGATCGAGCCCACGACCAGAGTGATCGCGATCACATGTACGCACTCGATCGCGGGAAACACCAACCCGATCATCGCGACCGATGAGAGCACAACGGCGATCGCGAGAATGTGGATAGTCTGAACGGCCGGGATGATCCACAGCACGTCCTGGATGAAACGGCTCGGGGGCGTGTCGGACAACCCAGTGAGCAAAATTCTGCAGCATCGTTTTTCCCCGGTGACCTCGTCGGTAGAGATATCCGTATATCAATACGCAGCTCAGGCGAGTGTTGATACGGGATGTTCGCGATTGCAGTGTTCGCAATTTGCGAACAGCGGTCAGCACCCCTGTTGTAGCTAGCGTGGTTCAGAGGAGTCGGTAGCGGCAGGGTCGAACTCGAAGTCCACGACGCGCCGCTCGGCGCGCAATGGGCCGATGATTGCGCGCAGCTCTGCGTGCAGCGGATGAGCCTCGTAGCCACGCAACGCGTCCCAGCTGTGAAATTCGCAGCACAGCACGAGATCCGAGGCGTCCGCGGAGTCGGCCTCATTGAGTCCCAGCCAGGCTCGCAGCAGGCCGGGTATCGTCGAGCGCAAGGCGGCCAGATTCTTTTCGATGTGGTCCATGGCCTCCGGACGCCCGCCTTGCGACGGGCGGCTCTTGAGGCGCCACATGACGATGTGACGAATCACTTGACCCCCGGATGTCGCACCAAAACCTGCCCGTCACGGATCTCGAGAGGCACCGCTTCCAAGGCTGTGTTGCCAGCGGGCCCATCGACGCACTGACCATCCTGGAGGCGGAATACCGCGCAGTGGTGCGCACACATGATTCGCTCTGCGCTCATCAGCAGGAATTCGCCTGGGCGCGAGTTCAGCGGTAACGAGAAGTGCGGACAGCAGTTGATGAACGCTTTGACCTCAAGACCCGATCGGTACAGCAACAGCGTGGGAGCGCCCTCCCCTTCGCCCCAGGAGAGTTCGGTGCAGCCACCGTCCTGTAGCCTCTCCAGGGCGCAGAGCCGTTGCCCGTCCATCCCGATCGGTTCGTTGGCCCGTGGTTTCGTGGGGGCTTTAGAATTCGATCGGGTACGGCTTGAGCTTCCCGGACTCGTACATCTCGGGCAACCCGGGTGTCGCGTTCTCCCACACGAGCAGCATGGAGCGCTTGTGAGAGTAGCCCTGGTGGCGAATGTCTGCGGGCATAGCCGCGACATCGCCCGCTTTCATGAGCACCTTGGCGCGCGGCGCACCGCTGTTCTTGTCCTCGATTTCCCACTCGATCTCATCGCTCAGCTGGATGAACCACTCCACCCGATCGTTGCCATGCTTGATGGGTAGGGTGTACTCCTCGGTGGTGGGACAAAAGAGGCTGCGCCCGCACACGGATGAGACGGAAGGGTTCCAGGTCACATCCGAACGGGAGAGATAGGCAAACAGGCTGAAGGCATGCACCTCGCCCTCGAATCCCGGCTCTGCATGGATCACCGGCTCGTCCTGCGAGACGTCGCTAAAGGCGCGGTTGATCGGATAGCCGTTCGCGTCGTTGCGCAGCTCTGCATCTCCAGCCAGGCCGGGCATGCGCTTGCACACCTGGCGCTCACGTTCGATGGCGCCGCGGTTGCTGCCGCGCTTCTTTCCGAGCCAACTCTTGCCGGTCTCATCGGGCGCGGCGAAGGGATCGAAGCCCTCGTTGGTCCAATCCTCCAGGATGGCTTTAAAGGTCGCCATGATCTGCGGGCTGTCGAAGACTTCAGTGTGATCCAGACCCTGATCGCTATAGGCCTTGTGGTAGCGTCCGCAGTAGAGCTCTACTTTGCCATACAGGTTGCGGGTGCCGAGCATGGCGTCGAAGTTCACCCAGCCATAGAAGAACCCCCAGGCCACATCGCGCATCATGGCGCGCAGGAAGGCGTCCGCCGACAGGGTATGTGACATCTGCCGGCCCTTGGCGCTCCAGCTCACCCGCGCGAAATACTCATCGCGAGTGAAGGTGAAGCCACCGAGGGAGAAGCTGCGGTAGCCGGTGACACTGTCGGCCTGGGTGGCCTTGACCAGGGGCTCGGTTTGAGGTTGAGCGTTCATAGGAGAATCCGCTTTCTAGAGGTTAGTAGCAGTGGATAGGGGCACGGAGGCTACTTGGCACAGATCTCAGCCCACTTCTGAACTGACAGCTCGCCAAGGATCGTCTGGAGCAGGAGCACACCGGGCTTGCGCGCTCGAAAGCGGTACGCAGCGCCCTTGGGCAGGAGGGCTTGATGGCCGCGCTTGCATTCGATGCGGCCCATCTTCCGCCCCTTCGGTGCGCCTCCCACGCGTACAGAGCCCTGTTTGTCCGCCGGTGCGATCCGCTCCGGATCGTCGAGCTTGACGAGCTCGACTTCGATCTCGCCATCCATCACGACGGCGAACTCGTCGTGCGAGGCTGCGTACCAGTCGGAGGTCCCTTCGGCACGCAGTGTCTCGATGACATAGCCGAGATTCATTGCAACCACGACTTTCTCGTACGGCTTGGAGTGCGCGGCCACATCGAAGACGTTGGAGAGTGCGTAATGCTTGGGATCGCCGTCGACGATTTCGACTTTGCCTTTGACGTAGTGGTCGAGCGAAGCGAAAACCGTGCGGAATGTGGCTGCGGCGCTCATAGACTTTCCATCCGGGCTGGGAGTGCGAGGTTGATCATGCAGTGGCAGCCGCGCGCTTTCGAGGCGCCGTCTCCTGCAGCATGAGACTAACGAGAATGCCTAAGGACACACCGATCAGTGCCATCGTGAGCGTGTGCTGCAGGCCGAAGTGCTGCGCGACGGCTCCGGCCAGTGAAGGGGCGATGCCGCCGCCGAAAATCTCACCGGACCCGATGATGATCCCTGCCGTTGAAGAAACCAAGCCGCGGGGGGCGGCCTCGGCCGCAATCGGACCTGTGATCAGCCCGAGGAGTCCGAAGCAGCAGAAGCAGGCCACAAAGAGCAGCCCGAACAAGGTGGTGGGAACCGCCCCGGTACGCATGAACGCATACAGAAACAACGCACCTACCGCGAACCCGAGGACCGCCATGAGCTTGCGACCCCATAGGTCGGACAGACCCGGCAACACGAGCTGTCCGAGGAAACCGCCAAAGCCGACCGCGGAGGTGACGAAGCCCATCTGGGTGGTGCTGAGTTTCAGGTAGTCGACCAGATAGTTCGGAATCATCGCGCTGATGGTGAAGATGCCGCTCATCGCGCACAGCAGCGCCAACATGCTGAGCGGTACGTTGCGGTGCTGCAGCAACTCCTTGAGGGAGGCCCGCTCGGCCGATGGGCTGGCTGTGGCGGGTGGCTCGCGGATGACCCGCGCCATGAGGACTGCGAGGACCAGGCCGGGAATGGCGACGATCACGAAGATCCCGCGCCAGCTGGTGATCGCCAGAAGTTGGGTCGCCACGATCGGTCCGAATGCGAGCCCAAACAGGGGGAAGGTACTCTGCTGCAGGCCCAGGTTGAAGCCGCGACGCGCGGGCTTGGAGGCATCGTTGGTCGTGGCGAAGCTCGTGGGGCAGAACGAGCCTTCGGTGACGCCCATCAGCGCCCGAATGAGAATCAGGCTGGTGAGGCCGCCCGCCATGCCTGACAGACCCGATAGCAGCGAGAAGCCGATCAGGGCGGGCAGAAGCACGCGGCGCCGACCCAACCGGTCTGACAGTCCGCCGCCGACCACGGCAAAGATGCCCCAGGAGAGACCGAGCGCACCGACGATGTTGCCGAGATCCTGATAATTGAGATGCAACTCCTTCATGATCGACGGGAACAACGGAGCAATGATCCAGCGGTCGAGGCCCACCAGGCCGAAGCCCAGTGTGAGCAGGACGACAGCCTGCCACTCGTAGCGGGTGTCCCAGGTCGATTCGGCATCCGCTGCAGCGGCGGCGGCCAGTGCCGAGGTCTGACTGTAAGCCCTTATCACGCGGCCCCCTTGTTCAGGACAAAGTCGAATTTCAGGGTGTGAAACGGGAAATCGCTGCGCGTACCGTCGGGAGCCGGACCCGGGGGGTGCTGCTCCCATTTCGTGATGAGTGAGGAGCGGACACCGAACACGGCGTCCGGACAAACCCTTTTGAGAACGAGCCGCTCACTGCAGACCTTAGCGGGGATACCACGGTGGCATCGGCGCATCGACGTTGACCCACACCGATTTCGCCTGTGTGTATTCCCGCATCACCTCATAGCCCATCTCGCGACCGTAGCCTGACAGCCCTACGCCTCCAAACGGGGAAGCCGGATGTGCGCGCTTGTAGCAGTTGATCCAAACCATTCCGCAGCGCAGGTCGCGCGCGAAGCGATGCGCACGAGCAATGTCACGTGTCCACAGTCCGTTGCCGAGACCGTATTCCGTGCTGTTGGCGATGGTGAGGGCCTCGGCGTCGTCACGGAAGGTCAATACGGTGACGAACGGCCCGAACACCTCTTCCTGGGCAACGCGGTCGCGGTAGGTCTTCGCTCGAACGACAGTCGGCTGCACGTAGCAGCCCTTGGAGAGCGCGGCGTCCTGCGGCGGCGCGCCGCCCAGAAGCAGCTTGCCGCCCTCATCACGAGCGATGCCCACGTAGCGTAGTACGCGGTCGCGATGTTGGACGCTGGTGAGCGGACCCATCTCCGTCGCGGGATCCAGTGGGTTGCCGAGACGGATGGACTTCGCCAGAACGACGAATCGCTCGATGAACTCGTCCGCAATCTTCTCGTGGAGCATCAGGCGCGAGCCGGCGATGCAGGCCTGGCCTTGATTGTGGAAGATCGCAAAGGCTGAGCCGTTCACCGCAGCCGTCAGATCCGCGTCCTCAAAGACGACGTTGGCGCCTTTGCCCCCGAGCTCGAGTTGGATCTTTTTCAGATTGCCGGCGGAGGCGGCGACGATGCGCTTGCCGGTGGCGGTGGAGCCCGTGAAGGCGATTTTGGCGATCTGCGGGTGCTCTGCGAGGTATTGCCCTGCAACGTTACCGAGCCCCGGGATGATATTGACGACACCCTCGGGAATCCCCACTTCCGCCATCAACTCTGCGATCCGAAGGGAGGTCAGCGGCGTGATTTCCGCAGGCTTCATGACCACGGCGTTGCCGGCAGCGAGCGCTGGAGCCATCTTCCAGCTGGTGAACATCAGCGGGAAGTTCCAGGGAACCACCTGGCCCACGACGCCAAGCGGCTCTCGCAGCAGGTAGTTGAGGAAGCCGGCGTCTACGGGAATGACGCTGCCCTCGACCTTGTCGGCCATGCCGCCAAAGTAGCGAAAGCAGAGCGCCGTGCGGGGCATGTCCAAAGTCTTGGAGTCGCGCAGCGGATGGCCCGTATCGAGGGATTCGAGCCGCGCCAGCTCCTCGCCGTTCTCTTCGATCTTGTCGGCCAGCTTCAGTAGCAGCCGTCCTCTTTCGCTCGCGCTGAGGCGCGCCCACGCAGGCTGCGCGGCGGTGGCGGCCGCGACTGCACGATCGACGTCCTCGCGCCCAGCCATCGCGACATCGGCGATGGGAGAGTTGTCGTGCGGATTCAGGGTGGTGAGCGTCGCCCCATCGGCGGCATCGACGAACCGTCCGCCAATGAACAAGCGGTGCTGGATGGGGCGCGAGGTCCCCACGATATCCTGCGGTCGCGCGCGTGTGGCGCCTTCTGGAACCGTCACTTCAACACCCTCTCAGCCGCGATCGGCAATATCAGACGCTCTCGTTGAGTCGCTAGTCTAGCGAGTCAGACTTCCTCTATTATTCGCGAATTGCAAATACTGCCGTTGCCGATAACCTCCAATCTCACCGGTAGGCTTGGGAGGCATTCGTGGACAGATTCCTGTGTATCCAAGCGTTCGTGCAAGTCGCGGAGTGCCAGAGCTTTGTCAATGCGGCCCGGCAACTGGGAGTGACACCCTCGGTCATCACGAGCCGGATCAAACAGCTGGAAACCTTCGTCGAGACTCCGCTGTTTCACCGCTCGACGCGCTCCGTGACGCTCTCCGATGCGGGCACGAGCTTCTTCCAGGAGTGCGCCGAGCTCGTCAACAAAATCGACTCGGTCACCGATCGGATGCGCCTGGCGAAGAGCACTCCGAGCGGCATGCTGCGAATGCAGGTGCTGCCGGGCTTTGCGATCGGTCATCTGGGCCGCGCGATCAAGGACTTCAGCAACGAGTATCCGGATATCAACATCGACATCACGGTGAGTGACCAACTCTCGAACCCCGTGGACGCCGGGTACGATGTGGCCTTTCAGATCTTTCGACCCGGAGCCGAATCTCTGATCGTGCGACCGTTGTTCACGGTGCGTCGGCTCTTCTGTGCATCGCCGCAGTACCTGGAGAAGGCGGGAGCGCCCCGCGAGCCAGCGGAGCTCCCGCAGCATTCGCTCGGCATCTACTCGGGATATCCGACCCGCAATCGCTGGACCTTCCATCGCCGGGGTGAGGAGATTACGCTCGAGCTGCCGGCCAAGATCCGCAGCAACTCGGTACACCTGCTGCACGACTTTGCGCTCACCGGCGGCGGGATTACGTGCCTGCCGACTCTGGTCTGTGGCGCGGACCTCGTGGCAGGGAGGCTTGTCCCGGTGCTGACGGACTATGAGCTCGCGCCACTGGATCTGCTCGCCATCTATCCCACCACCCAACGCCGCGCCGTCAAGGTGCGACTGCTCGTCGAGTTCATCGCCAAGCGCTTTTCGGGCGAGCCGGAGTGGGACGCGGCGCTGCGCGGCGCTTTGCGCAACGGGAAGCGGCCGCGCTCGAAGTCGGCTTGACACTATTTGCCCGGCGGCGGCGGGGGACGACCCGGACGCAGGTTGTACACCGTGCCGTCGGCCTTGGTGGCCGAAATCCAGGAACCGGCCGGACGGCCATCGCGCATCGGGTTCGCGACGACGGTTACCCGGTCTCCGGGCCGAAAGGTCTTGGCCTTGATTCCCACCCGCAGCAATGTCGAGGGGCCTTCGGTCTCGAAACCCCACTCCACCGATTTGCCGGCGGGATCGACGACCACCACCTGCAACCAGGAGTGGGGGTTGGTGTATTGAAACTCCTTCACGATGCCCTGGACGGTGACCGTCTTGGACATGTCGAACATGGCCGCCGAATGGTGTGCCAGGGCCGATCCGGTGAGGGCGGCCATGGAAAGGACGAGTAGCATCTTGTTCAAAACCCAGACTCCTTCGGAAATAGTGATTTCTCGGGCGCCTAGGCTCGAGACACGTTTGCCTTGTAATGCGCTATCGCTTCACGCGTTGGGCCCATGGGGTCATCGACACAGGCCACCCTGTCCTCGGTACTGACCACCAGGGTGGCTCGGGACTGGAGGTCATAGGGACGCCACAGGGGCAGTCCCGGCCCATTCGGGTCGCCCGTCTTGGCGAAGTTGGCCCAATAGGTGCTGACGGGTATCCGCGAGGAACTGCTCCTCCTGAGTGACTTCGCCGACGATGGAAACTCGAGGCGGCCAGGCTATCGAAGCAGTAAGGGATCTCGGACGTATGCGGGGCGTGTAGCTTTCCTTCGCGTACTTTCGTGTGATGGGCGAAGTAGAAGAAGTATTCGGGCGCACCGCCCTGCTCTGCCTGAGCGGCCTTGCGCTCGGCCTCGGTCGTGACGGCATCCGTGAAGGTCCATTGGCTCATCAGCAACTGACACACGTACGTATCGTCTTTGCCGGGGTACGCCGTTCTGTAAACGCCGATCAGCGCTTGCGCATCGCTGTCTGAGAGTCGCGTCACTTGCTTGACTCGGCTCAGGAGCTCGCCATCGGTGATCGGATCGGCGGGGGCTCCCCACGCGGCGCTCTCGGTCTCTACCGTGCTGGTGATGAGAGGAACGTTCTTGGATAGCGGCGAGGCGCTCGGATCGAAGACATCGGCGGGCAGGTTGCGGCCATCGACGATCGGTCCAGCATCGAAACCGGGGCCGCCGACTTCGATGATTTTCTGCCAGGGGAGGCTTTGGAGCTCGGTGATGCTCTTGACGTTCAAAGCTTCCAACAGTCGCTTGGCGCTCGCTGCCGCCCGGGCCTTGGTTCCGCTGCGTACTGCAACACCGCTCTGCGCGGCCGCCCGGTGGAAGAGGCCTTTGGCCGCCGGCATGCCCATCAGGGTGGAGACCTTCGACCCACCCCCGGACTGGCCGAACACCAGCAACGCACCGGACTCAGCTCGGCCGGTCGTGGGCACCAGCGCTGAGGTGCCCGCGGCCATGGAGGCAACGAGAAAGGCCCGGCGGTGGGTGAGCAGCACGCGTTTCATTTCTTGGCGGCATCCTCGGCTTCGTCTTCGGCAAACAGCTTCTTCTGTGCCTCGGTCAGATAGAAGGTGTCCGGATCCTTGTAACTGCGTTTGATGGTGATGGTCTCACCCCTGAGAATGAACTGGGATCCCCCGTTAGCCGTTCGCACCACGTTGTTGTTGGTCTCACAGGACCACATGTCAATCCTGGATCCTGGAGTGTTGACTCGCTTGTAGTGCTCGACGACGTGCCAGGGCGTGCGCAAGCCCTTGGGGTCCCATACGGTAACCTCATCCTCGATCGTATCGTGGTCGGTCATGCGAATGCGCTCGACCGTGCTGGTCTGAGTGCTGTAGTCCGGCTGCGTGCGCTGATACTCTCCATGAGTCACGCGAATGGTATGAGCGACCAGGGTCTGGCCGTCCCAGAAGCCGATCGAGTCTCCATCCCACAGAGGTTGGGCGTCGGAGTCGGGAATGTGACCGCGGCCGTCGGTGTAGATTCGACGCGCTTCGCTCTGCTGTTCGTTGACCCACCAGGTCTCGTTGGGAGTCACGATGAACTCGCGCAGGAAGGGCTCCGTCAACCAACGGGGATAGCCGGCCGGTAGACAATCACTCAGCTGGTCCCATTCATTGCCGGCGGCTACCTGGCGCAGCTTCTCTTCATAGGCGGCTTTGTAACGGGGTGTCAGGTCGGCCGTCACGGGTCCGAGCTTGAAGCCCTGGCTGGGCTGCTTGGGATCGAACTTCAGTCCCTCGTTCGGCGCGCGACTCCACAGTCCCGACCAGTCCGGCATCTTTTCGTAGGTTGCGCGGTGGTATTCAGTGCCACCGTGCGCGGCGGCTTTCATCTTCAGGTAGGCCTGATAAGAGTCCTGGTAGTAGCTGGGGATCGGCGTATCGGGCGCCGGCCTGTCCCAACTGTTCGCGGTCGAGCCCGCCTCTCGCGGAAGGTAGGTTTGCGCCGAGGCGGCGACCGTGAGGCCGGTGGCCAGCAAGGCGACATAGACTCTCTTCATAGGGGTTTCCTATCTGGATTGTTTAATCCGGCGCCAGTGCCAACAGCACATTGCCGGGGGTTCCGCCCAGCACGGAGTAACCGGAGCCAATGAAAACCATGCCCTGGGCAATCACCGGCCCGGCGGAAACGATGCTGCCGCCCTTGGCGGGTACGTGATTGACCGTTGGGAAAGACCGCACCGTGTCAAAGTGCCACAGATCCTTTCCAGTGTCAGTGGCCAACGCGTGCAGCGTGCCGTCCGTGCCGCCTAACAGCACGACTCCGGGGATGACGGAGACCGGCGACGCGTTGGACTGAGCCTTCTCCTGGCCGGGAGCCTTGAGATCGGCCTTCCAGAGCAGCTGGCCATCATCGGCGCGAATAGAGACGGCACCGCCTCCGGACAACCCGTAGTACACACTCTGCCCGTCGGTCGCGCCTCCCCAGATCATTCCGCTTTGCGGCGCGGGGCGAGTGCCGAGCGACACGGGGACGGCCAGCGCACCAGACACGTTCATGCGCCAGAGGAGATTGCCGCGACGGTCCGGATCCAATGCCAGGACGTCGCCGGGTTTGGTGGCAACGACAATCCGGCGGGCGCCGCTCGGGAGTGTCAGCAGAATGGCCGACTGGGGGATGTCCCAGTCGGGACCGTTGATGGGCGGGCAGTTGTCGGGCAGCGGCTTGCCCCAGCACCCACCGAGAAAGGTGTCATTCGCCTGGACCTGGTAGGACCACAGCGGCTGGCCTGAGGTCATGCTGAGACTCAGGATGGCGTCCGTGGTGGGTGCCGCCGGCGCCGTCGTCGCATCGCCCGTGCCAAGGAATACCGCGTGGGTCTTCGGATCGAGGGTCGGACTGTTCCATACAGACCCACCGGCGGGTGCGAATTGCTGGACGCCCTGGGAATTCTTGCGCACCGGATGGGGCCGCTCGGGAATGACGTACCGGCTCCATAGTGTCTCGCCGTTGCGTACATTCAGAGCTACGACTTTCCCGACGGACCTGCAGCAGGAGAAGGTGGGACTGCTCGCGGCGAACTCCTCCCACGAGGAGATGGGCACGTACAGAACACCGTCGTAGAGCGTTGGAGCAGCCGTCACGCGATCAGTGATGTCCTCCTCGACGTGAGTCATCCAGAGCAGTCGCCCGGAGCGAGCATCCAGGCCGTAGACGTTGCTTTTGAGATCTCCAAAGAACACGCCGTAGTCGACGGCTCCGACGCCCGAGAGTCGCGCCACCGAAGCAGCGGCGCGCACGCCAGACTTCGCCTGGAAGGTCCAATGCACGCAGCCGGTGTTGGCGTCGAGTGCGTAGAGCACGCCGGTATCGGTGCCCACGAACAAGCGCCCACCTGCCACCGTGGGCTGCGCGTACGCGGAGGAACTGCCCGGATAGCCGAACGCCCAGCGCAGTTTCAGATGCACGATGGAAGCGGCGCTCAGTTTTTTTCCGGGTTTGGGTTGGAAACGGGTGTTCCTGATGTCGCGCCCCCAGCCGTTCCAGTCACTGTCAGAGAGCGCCCTCAGTGGAGGATTCTTGTTACAGCGCGCGCCAGGTGGGATGGCGGCTCGCGTTGCGCCTGATCCCATCAACCGTCCGGCGATCATCTCCGCCACGACCTTCCGGTCTGCATCGCTCAGAGTGTTGCCGATCACGGGATACATCGAGCCCGCGGTGAGCACTTCGTAGATGTGCTCCGGGGTCATCTCGCGCAGCGCAGCGGGGCTGGGTGCGCGCTCGAACTGCGGGTTGCCGTGGCAGTTCAAACAGCTTCGCTCGAATATGCCGTAGCCCGTTTCTGTCCTGGAAGAGGCGGCTGCGGGCTGTGAGAGGCTCGGCCCTGCAGCCATCGCGACGATGGCCATGCAGGCGGTCAGCCCCAAGATGCGCGCGATTCTGAGCCTCATTCGAGAGCGGGCCTTTTTTCGAGAAAAGTCGGACCCCAAGCCGCTGAGCCAGCGGGAACAGTTCGCCCGAAATCACTTCACTTGTCGTGTGCGACGGGGAGCTCGATGCCACCCCCGTAGGAACGTTTCGTTGATCACGCCCGCCCGGAGAATCCGGGGTAGACCTGGGTGGACGATTCAGCCCGAGCGCTGCAGGAACGGCAAGCCCCCCGTCAGGTGCCACTCAACCCTCTGGCGGTGCCCCCCTCTGCCACTGCACCCCCGAGCCTACCTTAAGAAATGTATACCCAGATCGCGCCGCGAGGCCCAGCCGGAGGGGCGTCGCGCCCGAGCTAAGCGTTATCGCGGCTATGTGAGCGATTTCGCAGAAAAAAATGGTCACGAGTGCATCGGATTGCTGAGTGCTGCGGGGCGATGCGCTTATGCTTCGTGCCGTATTGCACCTGCCCGCAGTTCAGGGGGCGGCGATGCGGAGGATGTCAATGACATTGAAGGGTGCTGGGCGGTTGCTGACCGCACTCGCGGGTCTGGGGACTATTGGCACGATGGGCCTGGCGATGGCTGCCGCGCCGGCTTCGCCCCCGGCGACTTCTGCCCCACCGCCCGACGGCCAGACCCAATGGAAGCTGGTCGAGAACTACTGCGTCAAATGCCACAACATCACCGACTGGGCGGGCGATGTGGCCTTCGACTCCATGACCCCGGATGAGGTCCCCGAGGACGCCAAGATCTGGGAAACCGCCATCAAGAAACTCCGCAGCGGCCTGATGCCCCCGCCGGGCAAGCCGCACCCGGATCACGCCGCCGTGGCAAGCATGGTTTCCTGGCTGGAAACCACCTTGGACAAAGCCCAGAGCACGCCCTACGCCGGCTTTGTGCCGCTGCGACGCCTGAATCGCCGCGAGTACGCCAATGCCGTGCGCGACCTGCTGGACCTCGACATCGACGCCGCCACCTGGCTGCCGCAGGACCCGTTGAAGGAAGACTTCGACACCAACGCCGAGCTGCTGCAGATGACTCCGGCGTTCATGGACCAGGCGGTCACCGCGGCGCGCGCGCTGGCCCTGCAGGCGGTGGGCGATCCGAAGTCCGTGCCGCTGGAGACCACCTATGGCTCCCCGGCCAATATGATTCTGTCGTTGGCTGCGGCGCCGGCCCCGGGCTCGGGCAATCAGGAGCGCTACAAGGACGGCATGCCCTTCGGCACCCGCGGCGGCATGAGCGTGGAGCACAACTTCCCGGCCGACGGCGACTATGTGCTCACCATCGGCGATATGGCCCTGGCCCGCACGGTGCCGAACCTGGAGTTCGAGAACACCGTCATCGCGCTGCTGGACGGCAAGGAATTCTGGCGCACCGAGCTCGGCGGCGAGGAAGACCACAAAGCCGTCGACCAGAAGCTCGATGACGCGGTCGCCAGGATCAACGGCCGCCTGAAAGACATCCACTTCCACGCCACGGAAGGCCAGCACACGGTGGCGGTCACCTTCCTGCGGCGCAGCTATGCCGAGGACGACGGGCGCACCGTGCAGTTCCAACCCGGCGACGACCGCCGTTCAGCCAATCTGCTCGAGGGTGGCCAGCACCGCGTACAGGCCGTGCACGCCTTCCAGATCAAGGGCCCGGTGAAGATCACCGGCATGACCGATTCGCCCGCCCGCCAGAAGATCTTCATCTGCAAGCCGGCAAGCCCCGCCGAGGAGCGGCCCTGCGCCGTGAAGATCGTCAGCAACCTGGCGCGGCACGCCTTTCGCCGCCCGGTGAAGGACGAGGACATCGCCCCGCTGATGAGCTTCTACGACCGCGTGAGCAAGAGCGACGGCTTCGAGGCCGGTGTGCGTGAATCTCTCGCGGCGATCCTGGCGAGCCCGCAGTTCCTGTACCGCGCCGAGGCGGCGGTGGACCAGGGCGCCCGCGAGCTCACCGACCTGGAACTGGCCTCGCGTCTGTCCTTCTTCCTGTGGAGCAGCCTGCCGGATGAGCAGCTGCTGACCCTCGCAGAGAAGAACGAGCTGTCGAAACCAGACGTGCTGGCGGCACAAGTTCACCGCATGATGGCCGACCCGAAGGCGATCTCGCTCACCAAGGACTTCGCCTTCCAGTGGCTCAACGTCGCCAAGATGGATCTCATCGTTCCCTCGGCCGCGCTCTTCAGCTATGCCAGCGGCGTCTATGACCCGCGCCCGGCGTTCAAGAAGGAACTGGAGCTGTTCATGGACAGCATCCTGCGCTCCGAGCGGCCCGTGACGGACCTGCTCACGGCCAACTACACCTACTTGAACGAACAGGTCGCGCTGATCTATGGCATGGAGGATGTCCGCGGCAACGGCTTCCACAAGGTGACGCTGAAGGATCCCGATCGTTTCGGCCTGCTCGGCAAGGGCGCGGTTCTGATGCTCACCGCGAACCCGAACCGCACCGCTCCGGTGTTGCGCGGCGCTTGGATCATGGAACGTATTCTCGGCACGCCGCCGGTCGCCCCGCCGAAGGGTGTCCCGGACCTGAGCGAGGCCGCGAAGGGCAAGCCCGCCACGGTGCGCCAGCAAACGGAAATGCACCGCCGTAACCCTACCTGCTCCAGTTGCCATGCGGTGATGGATCCGCTCGGATTCGCGCTGGAGAACTTCAACACCGTGGGCGCATACCGCACGATCGACCCGCAGTACCACCTGCCCATCGACCCCACGGCCACCATGCCCGATGGGACTGTGATCGATGGACCGGCGGGCCTGCACAAGGCGCTGCTCGCGCGTAGCGACCAGTTCACGCAGACCATCACCGAGAAGCTGATGACCTACGCGGTGGGCCGGACTATCGACTTCCACGACATGCCGACCGTGCGCCGCATCGTGCGCAACGCCAAGGCCCACAACGACACGTTCGAATCCATTGTGATGGGAGTGGTGAACAGTGATGCTTTCCGTCGACGCGCGCCGGCAGCACCTGCACCTGCTCTGAAGACTGCATCGATCGACTCGACGACCGGAGGCAAGTAGGCCATGTTCCTTACCAAGAAGCATCTTTCCCGCCGCACGGTCCTGAAGGGCGCTGGCGTCGCGATCTCCCTGCCGCTGCTGGACGCGATGATCCCGGCCAGCACTGCCTTCGCAAATACCGAGGCGGCCATCAAGCCTCGCCTCGGCTTCGTGTACATCCCGCACGGCGCGGTGGAGAAGTTCTGGGTGCCCAAGGGAACGGGTAGGGATTTCGAGTTCTCGCGCATCCTGAAGCCGATGGAGAACGTGCGTGACTACGTCACGGTGATCACCAACATCCGCAACAAGGCCGGCGAGCGCCAGAACCCGCCGCATGGCATCACCGAGCAGGCCTGGCTGACCTGCCAGGATCCGCAGATGAGCCCCTGGGGTCCGGGGGCGGGCACTTCCATCGACCAGATGGCCGCGAAACAGATCGGGCAGGACACGCCGCTCGCCTCGCTCGAGTTGTGCGGCGAGCCCGGCGGCGCCATCTCCTACCGCGGCCCGAACCAGAGCCTTCCGCTGGAAGGCAACCCGCGCAAGGTGTTCTACGGTATGTTCGGCCCCGGAGATTCCAACGCCGATCGCGTCGCACGCCTCAAGGCCACCGACAGCCTGCTCGACTACGCGATGGAGGCTACCCAGAGCCTGAACCGCCGGCTGGGCGCGTCGGATCGTGTGCTGGTCAGCAACTACCTCGATTCGGTGCGTGAGGTCGAGGGCCGCGTCTCCAAGCTCATGGCCAAGGCCGACTCTCTGGGCAGCCTGCCGGATGCCCCCATCGGCACGCCGGATGACTTTACCGAGCTGGTGGACGTGCAGTTCGCGATGATGGCGCTGGCCTTCCAGACCGGCCAGACGCGCGTCGCCTCGATGCGCATGATCAAAGAAGCCTCGATGCGCACCTTCCCCTCGATGCAGGTGGACGAAGCCTTCCACCCGCTCTCACACCACGGCGAGAATCCTGAGAAACAGGACAAGCTCGCGCGTGTGCAGACCTATCAGGTCGAGCGCTTTGCGAAGTTCGCCAAGCGCCTGGCCAGCATCAAGGAAGGCGACCACAACCTGCTGGACACCACGATCATTCTGTATGGCTCGGACCTCGGCAACTCCGACCTGCACAACTGCTCGCAGCTCCCGGT
>Ga0105238_10001166_pt1 | contig 26466 bp, 19 predicted proteins | sample KBSC34metaG_FD_81526 | JGI IMG/M metagenome (GOLD analysis project Ga0105238, IMG submission 81526) | Corn rhizosphere microbial communities from Kellogg Biological Station, Michigan, USA - KBS C3-4 metaG | ecosystem: Host-associated > Plants > Roots > Rhizosphere > Soil | place: Michigan, USA...
AGGCCGCGATCGGGTTCCTGAAGTCGCCGCGCGGCGCGGGCTACCAGTTCGTCGGGCCCGAACTCATCGACGAGAAGGTGCTCGGCATCGGCGCCGGCATCGGCCTGCGCAAGGAAGACGCCGACCTGAAGGCGAAGATCGACCGCGCGATCCTCGACATGGTCAAGGACGGCACCTACAAGCGGCTCGCATCGAAGTACTTCGACTTCGATATCTACGGCGGCTGAAGCGGCGTCGCGCGCGACGGGTGTGATGCCCGTCGCGCGCGGCCGGACCGCCCCTCCCCCAAGCGCCGGACGGCAACGCCTCCCTGACGTTTGCCGTCGCGCCGGTTTCATCGACCGCGCGGTACCGCCTGATACCGCACCGTCTGATCCCGCGTTTCATCCGGATTGCAAACCGCTGACTTCCGCGGGCGATGGCCCGCGTGCGACGTCAATACGCGAAGAGCGGGCGCAGCCGAACCGGCGCGCGGGTGCACATACCCTGGCGGATCCGGTTGGCCAGCGAAAAAGTACCGGCCCGGCGCGGATGACCGGGTATCAGCCGGATCCGCCTCGCACCGGGCGCGCAGAGATGGCCTGTCGACGCATGCCGGCCGGCGGCAAGATGCGCGGACGCCCGGCGATGGGTCGAATCATTGCGTTCGCGGCTGGCCGGCCGCGTCGTTTGGCGATCGTTCATCATTTTTCTACCCCGTATTCGTGCCGTTGCTTGTGCCGGCAACCGGACTTCGCCGGTGCCCCGACGATCCGACGACGACGGCCCTGCCGGTCGGACCCGGGCAGTGCTTGCTGCCCGTCCCGCCGGTCATCCCCGTGGGCTGCGTCCTTGTCGGCTCCTGAATTCGCTGCCGAACCGGCCGGACGCCACGTCGTCGACTCTCGCACCTCGATCAGCGCAAGGAGCGGGCCAGCTTCGGATGAAGCCGGCCGCACAAGGCTTTCGTCGGACAAGCTCGCGGCCGGATCGCGCGGGACACGCGGGAAGTTACGAAACTGAAACATGCCGCGCGCGAGCGGCCGCGGGTGCGCTGCGGCAATGCCTTGCCGGACAAGGCGCGCGGACGATCCGGAAAGTTTTGCCGGCGCGGGCGGCACGCCGCCGGCCGCGTTTGCCGGGTTATTCGCGCGGCTGCCGACAGGAAACGTTTCACGCCCTTTACATGCCGCCGGCCGTGCGCACGGGACAGCCGCGAACGCTGCCCTGCCGCCGTTCAGCCGACGCGCTGATGATCGGCGTCGCCGGGCGGTGAACCGTCCTTCCCGCCGTTGTCGCCGTTGTTGTCGTGGTCGTTGAGCCCGTGCTCGATCATCATCCGGTACAGCGTCACGCGCGAGATGCCGAGTTCGGCGGCGGCCTTGTTGATCCGGTGATCGTTGCGCAGCAGCGCGTTCTCGATCGCGGTGCGCTCGGCGAGCGAACGCGCCTGTTCGAGCGTCACGGGCTCCGTTTCGCCCGGCGTCTCGAGCCCGAGATCGTTCGGCGTCAGCAGCCGGCTCTCCGCCATCACGATCGCGCGGCGCACCCGGTTGATCAGCTCGCGCACGTTGCCGGGCCACTCGTAGCGGCGCATCGCGTCGAGCGCGGCCGACGTGAAGCCGCTGATCTTGCGGCCGCTGTCGGCCTTGTATTTCTGCAGCACGTAATGCGCGAGGATGTCGATGTCCTTGCCGCGCGCGCGCAGCGGCGGCTCGTGAATGCGCAGCACGCAGAGCCGGTGATAGAGGTCCGCGCGAAAGCGTGCGGCTTCGACCGCGCCGTCAAGATCCACGTGCGTCGCCGAGATGATCCGCACATCGACCGAAATCGATTCCTGCCCGCCGAGCCGCTCGATCTTCCCTTCCTGCAGGAAGCGCAGCAGGCTCGCCTGGCTTTCGACCGGCATGTCGCCGATTTCGTCGAGAAACAGCGTGCCCCCGTTCGCGGATTCGATCCGGCCCGCGCGCCGCTGGTTCGCCCCGGTGAATGCGCCGCGCTCGTAGCCGAACAGTTCCGACTGCAGCAGGTGATGCGGAATCGCGCCGCAGTTGATCGCGACGAACGGGCCCTTGCCGCGCCCCGAGCGCTCGTGGATCGCGAGCGCCGTCAGCTCCTTGCCGGTGCCCGACTCGCCGGAGATGAACACGCTCGCGTCGGTTTTCGCGACCTTGCGAATCGTGCTGAACAACTGTTGCATCGCTTCGCAGTTGCCGATCATCCCGTGCTCGCCGATCGACGCCGCGTAGGCCGCGCCGTCGACGCGATCGAGCGCGGCCATCCCACGTGCATGGCCGAGCACGTGCGAAATCCATTCGTGCGGCAACGGCAGCGTCACGTAATCGAAACAGTAGCTGCGGATCATTTCGCGCACGGCGGGGCTGATCGTGACACCGGCCTGCGCGACGGAAATCCAGCCGATCGCCGCCTGGCTCAGGCACGCCTTCAGCGCGGGATAGTCGCGCGACGTGAATCCGGAGAAATCGATGAGCCCGGCGGCGACGTTTACGCCGGACGTCATGTTCTGCGCGGCGCCGGCTGTCTTGGCGATCGAGATATCCCAGCCGAGCCCGCGCAGTTGCGCCAGCAACGGCTCGTCCGGCGAACGCATGATCACGAACAGCTTGCGTCCGGCCTCGGGGGCGGTAACGGATACGAGCGGCATCTCGGGCGCCGCCGTCCCGTTTGCGTCGGGTGACCTTGCAACCATCGTTATTCCCCGCTTGGCGTTGGTATCGTGCGCCGGCTCGCCGCGCGTACGAAGGACCTCGATCGAACCGACATATTGGCCGTATTTCCGTACGAATAAAATCCCCCCGGGCGATAATCGTGCGCCGAACGAATCCTTTCATGAACGGTATATCGATGCCGCGGACGCGCGGCTAGATGGGTGTTTTCCCGGTGGCGGGGTGAACCCGGAAGAAAGCCGCAGCGATCACGACCGCGGGGAACCGCGCCGGTGCTGGCGCACCGGGTCGGCATGAGATGCCGGGCAGGCGGAATCGAATCGGCCGCATGCGCCGGCGTGGCTGGTCGGCCGTCCCGGCAACCGCGTGCGCAATCGTTTCCGCTTGATGCCGGTCAATCGTCAATTAAACGGGGTTGATGCACGCACGCAACACGCGCCGCATCGCGCGGCGGGCGCGTCAGCGTCCCGATGCGACCGGTGCGGGCGCGTGGGCGTGGGAGCGACCGCGGCCGGCCGCCGCGTCATCGTGTTCGCCGTACGCGGCGACGAGCCCGTCGACGCGGGAAAGGTGATGGCGGTTGTCGTGATCCCACGGATGGAAGCCGGGCCGCAAAAAGCTCAGCCACTCCCCCGCGATGCGAGGAAACAGCCCGCGGCGCGGCCCGTACAGGAACGCGATCATCCGCAGCATGCCGCGCACGCGATGCCTGATATCGCGATCGCGCGACAACAGCGTCACGTGGATCAGAAACACGGTCGGCCAGAACGTCAGCGTCGTCAGCAGGTACACGCCGACGCGGATCAGGTAGCGGCGCAGGCCCGGCTTCATCACGGCATTCCACACGTCGTAGGACACCGCCTTGTGCTCGGTTTCCTCCAGCGCATGCCATACCCACATCTGCCGGTAGCCTTCGGCCGAGCCGGCGAGACGCGTCGGGTCGCGCAGGATCCAGTCCGCGAGCATCGCCGTGTAGTGCTCCGCCGCGACCGTATGCGCGAGCTGAACCGAATGCGGCAGCACGCGCTTCGCGAAGCCGAGCACCGTCCACACGCGCTTGTCGAGCTTGCGCGCGGGCAGCCGGTTCGCCTGCATCAGCTCGTTGTATTCGACGTGCTCGCGCGTATGCATCGCCTCCTGGCCGATGAAACCGAGCACTTGGCGCTTCAGCACGGGATCGTCGATCCGGTCGCGATAGTTGCGCACCGAATCCATGAAAAAACGTTCGCCGGCCGGAAACAGCAGCGACAGCGCATTGAAGAAGTGCGTCACGTGCGGGCCGAGCCCGTGCCAGTCCTTCGCGCGTTCGACCGGCAGGTCGAAGCGCAGGTCGCGGCGCACCGGCATCACCTCGGCTGCGGTGGCGGAAGCGGCTGACTTCATGTTCGTGGTTCTCCTGGTTTTCGGGCGGCCCGGCAGCCGCTGCGGCCTTGCCGGCGCGGGCCCGGGCGGCGCATCGCGCAACGCCGAAATCTTGACATCGACAACTGTAAAGATAGGCCCGGGGCGGCGGCGCGCGCAAGCCGCGCGATAGACGCGTGCTTCCAAACAGGGCGCGCTCGGCGGCGCGGGAAAAACGACGCTCGAACAGTAGTCGCGCGGGCCGCGATTCGAACGCGCACGGCGGCGTGGGGACCGACAGGCGGGCGCTCGACGCGCGAACCGTAATCGCCTTGAAAGCGCCGTGCGACGGACGTCTCGCGCGAAGGGTCGGTGGTGTTCAACGCGACGCCGGCTTGCCGCGTCGCAACGATTCATACGCACGCGCCGTTCGCGCGGTACGACCGCGTCGATCCGGTTCGCGAAAAATTCAAACGCGCGTTCCATTCGCGTTTCCCGCCAGATGCGTGGCCGCCTCGCCAGCGACCCGCGATCGACACGCGGATTGGCCTTCGCCACGCAGGGGCGGCCCGCTGCGCGCTCGCCTACAATAGCGGTTTTACCCAACCCCTTTCAGGAGAAGTCATGTCTGTCACCACGACCGCATCGGGCCTCAAAATCGAAGAGCTGACCGAAGGCACCGGCGCGGAAGCGCAAGCCGGCCAGACCGTCAGCGTCCATTACACGGGCTGGCTGACCGACGGTCAGAAATTCGACTCGAGCAAGGATCGCAACGACCCGTTCGCGTTCGTGCTCGGCGGCGGCATGGTCATCAAGGGCTGGGACGAAGGCGTGCAGGGCATGAAGGTCGGCGGCGTGCGTCGCCTGACGATCCCGCCGCAACTCGCGTACGGCCCGCGCGGCGCAGGCGGCGTGATCCCGCCGAACGCGACGCTCGTGTTCGAAGTCGAGCTGCTCGACGTCTGACGAAGACGCCGGCCGACTCCCTCCGATGGAACGCATCCCGTCACCCGCCATCGCGCTGCGCCGTTACGACACGTGCGAAGCGTCCGACGTGCACGACTTTCACCAGGTCGTGCTCGGCGTCGACGGCGAGATGGTCATGGCGGTGGACGGCGTCGGCCAGCGCATCGACCGGCACGCGGCCTGGCTGATTCCGGCCGGCGCGCGCCATGAGTACGCGGGCCTCGGCGACAATCGCCAGCTCGTGCTCGACCTGCCCGCCGCGTCGCTCGCGGTGCCGCAGCGGCTGTTCGACAGCGCGCGTGCGGTGTCGATCGACCCGGCGCTGACGTCGCTCGTCGCGCAAGTCGCGGCGGCCGCCGCGCAACTCGACGGGCCGGCCGGCAACGCGCGGCACGCGCATCGCTTCCAGTGGCAGGCCGCCGCGCGTCTGTGCGACGCGCTGCTCGGCGACACCGGCCTCGCCACGCCCGCGGTGGGCCTCGATTTCGCGCGCATCGACCGCTGGCTGCGCGCCCGGCTCGCGGAGCCGCTGCGCATCGCCGATCTTGCCGCACACTGCGGCTACGGCATGCGCCGGTTTCATCAATTGTTCGTCGACGCGTTCGGCGAAACCCCGCATCGTTACCTGCAGCGGCTGCGGCTCGACGCCGCCGTCGTGCTGCTCGCCGACGGCCGCCATCCGCTCGTCGACATCGCCGGCATGGTCGGCTTCGCCGACCAGAGCACCTTCACGCACGCGTTCACGAAGCGCTTCGGCGTCGCGCCGGGGCGCTGGCGCGGCGAACGTCACTGAGCGATTTCGCCGGACGATCCGTGCCTGCCGTAACGCGGTCGCCTGGTGCGGCAAGCCGCCATTTTTCACGCGTAAATCGATCGCATTGGATCGCAGCCGGCGACCGTATCGACGCATCATGCCTTCCTGAAACCTCGGCCGCACGACGCGTACTTCTCCGGGATCGCGCGCTGGGCCGACTATCACGCGGTATTCGAGCGCGAAGCGTTCCCGCGCTGCGTGCGCGGCCCGCCGACGATGCCGATGGCCGCGGCCGCACGAACTGCCGCCGCGTTCGGCTGCGGATCGCTGCATTTCATCGATGCATTGAGGCCGCTGCGGCTGCTGCTCGCGTCAGTCGGCGTTACTCGTCGCAGCGGGGTTGCTCGCGACGCTGATCGGGCCGGGTGCGCATCGCGTGCATTGGCTGCGCGTCAGGCAGCGGCGTCCGTCGATTGAACGGTACGGCCGGCCTTCACCCCCGCGTCGCGCCCTCGTCGTCGCCCACCTTTCGCACGACCGTCTCCGCCGCCTTCAGCGGCCGGCCGTCGTCGTGCCGCAGCGCGAGCTTGCGGATCGCGCGGCCCGTCCTGCGCTCGACCAGCACCGAATGCGGCTCGCCGCGCGCGAACAGGTTCGCCTCGCCCCACTGCCGCAGCATCACGATCACCGGAAACAGCCCCTCGCCCTTCTTCGTCAACGCGTACTCCTGATACGCGCTGCCGTCCGACGCGGGCACGACGTCGAACACGCCGGCTTCCACCAACATCCTGAGCCGGTCGGACAGGATGTTGCTCGCGACGCCGAGGCTCGCGCGGAAATCGCCGAACCGGCGCACGCCGTCGAACGCGTCGCGCACGATCAGCAACGCCCAGCGATCGCCGACGACATCGGTCGCCCGCGCTACCGGGCACGGCGAATCCGCAAGACTTCTCTGCCTGGCCATATTGCTCTCCGCTGTCGCGCCGGCTGCCTTCCCGGCCGCCGGCCATTCGTGCGCGGGCCCGTCGCCCGCCACCTCATGAAGTTGCATTTTAAAACTACTTTTCCTACACTCGATCTAGTTTCAAATTGCAACTACTTACGTGAGGCAACCGATGGAATCGCCTTGTCGTTCAGCAACCGTCGCGTCGAACGCGGCATCGCGTGCCGCTCGCCTGGCCGATGACACACGCGTATCCACGGCACGCGTCGCGCTGCTGGCCGTCTGCTGCGCCGCGAGCGTCGCGAACGTGTACTACGCGCAACCGCTGCTCGACTCGATTGCCCGCGACTTCGGCGTATCGCAGGCGGCGGTCGGCGGCGTGATCACCGCGACGCAGCTCGGCTGCGCGCTCGCGCTGCTGTTCGTCGTGCCGCTCGGCGACCTGTTGAACCGCAAGCGCCTGATCACCGTTCAGCTCCTGCTGCTGACGGCGGCGTGCATCGGCGTGGCCGCATCGTCGACGCGCACCGCGTTGCTCGCAGGCATGGTCGCGGTCGGGCTGCTCGGCACCGCGATGACGCAAGGGCTGATCGCCTGCTCGGCCGCGCTCGCGGGTGCCGGCGAGCGCGGCCGCGTGGTGGGTGCGGCACAGGGCGGCGTCGTGATCGGCCTGCTGGCCGCGCGCTCGCTCGCGGGTGTCGTCACGGATATCGCCGGCTGGCGCGCGGTTTATCTGGTGTCGGGCGCGCTCGCGATCGCGATGCTCGTCGCACTGGCGCAGCTGTTGCCCGATGCCGATGCGCCGCGCGAACGCATCGGCTACGCGGCGCTGCTCGGGTCGATGGTCACGCTGCTGCGCACCGAGCGCGTGCTGCGCGTGCGCGGGGCGATCGCGCTGCTGATGTTCGCGGCGTTCAGCATCTTCTGGAGCGCGCTCGTCCTGCCGTTGAGCGCGCCGCCGCATGCGATGTCGCATACGCAGATCGGCGCGTTCGGGCTCGTCGGCGCGCTGGGGGCGGCCGCCGCCGCGCGCGCGGGCCGGCTCGCGGATCGCGGGCTCGGCGAAGCGGCCACCGGCGCCGGGCTGGCGCTTCTTGCGTTCTCGTGGCTACCGCTCGCGTTCGCCGGCACGTCGATCGCGCTGCTGGTCGTCGGCATCGTGCTGCTCGATGTCGGCGGGCAGGCCGTCCACGTGGTGAACCAGAGCATGATCCTCGGCGCGCGGCCCGACGCGCATGCCCGCCTCGTCGGCTGCTACATGCTGTTCTATTCGATCGGCAGCGGCCTCGGCGCGATTGCATCGACGATGATGTATGCGCACGCCGGCTGGATCGGCGTTTGCGGGCTCGGCGCGGCGGTCAGCGTCGTCGCGTTCGCCGTTTGGGCCGTGGCGCGCAGGCGGGCGTGACGACTGTCGAAAACGGCGTGCGGGTCATGGCGAGTGCGCCAGCGAACGACAAAAAGCCGGCTCGCCCGAATTGGGCGAGCCGGCTTGGGTGTGCGGCTTGGGTGTGCGGCTTGGGTGTGCGGCTTGGGTGTGCGGCTTGGGTGTCCGACGCGAGTGTCAAGCGTGCGCGACCGGCTCGCAAACCGGCCGCTTGCGCGTGCACCGCTCCAAATCCACCGGCGACGCACCGCGCTCACTTACCCCGCCGCCCGAATCGCCTCCTCGTACACACCGGCGACGCGCCGCGCGATCACCGCGTTGTCGAAGTGTTCGCGTGCATAGCGCTTGCACGCGGCTTCGTCCGGCAGCTTGATCGCGCCCGACAGCGCCGCGCCGAGCCCTTCCGCGATCGCATCCGCGCCGGTCGACGGCAGCACGAGATCGTCGGACAGCCCGGCGACCGCCTCGGGCAACCCGCCGACCGGCGTGACCAGCACCGGCGTGCCGGACGCGAGCGATTCGACGGTGATCAGCCCGAAGCCCTCGAGCGCGACCGTCGGCACGACGCTGACCGTTGCCGCGCGGTACAGCGCCGCGAGATGGTTGTCGGGCACGAAGCCGAGCAGCTTCACGTTGTCCTGCAGCCCCGCCGCATCGATGCGCTGCTGCAATTCCTCGCCGATCTTGCCCTTGCCGGCGATCAGCAGCAGCACGTCCGGGTGCCGTTGCTTGACGACGCCGATCGCGTCGATCAGATCCTCCAGCCCCATGCGCCGAACGAGCCGGCGCACGGCCAGCACGATCGGCCGGTCCTGCGGCAGTTGCAGCTTGTGCCGCGCCTCGCTGGGCGTGAGCGGCGTGTCGAACTGCGCGGTATCGACACAGCCGGGAATCACGCGCACGCGCGACGGTTCGATCCCGTAGCGGTTCGTCAGGATCTGACCGAATGCCTGCGACAGCACGATCAGCCGCGACGAGCGCGTATAGACCGCCTGTTCGAGATAGCGCTTCGCGCGCTGCCCGAGCGACGCGGCGCCCTCGACCTGGCTTTCGTCGGCCCAAGGCCCCTGGAAGTGCGACACCTGCGGAATCCCGCGCGTCACGTCGAGGCCCGGGAACGTGTACAGCGCGAAGTGCGACGAAATCACGTCGGGCCGCTCGCTGCGAATCTCGTCGCGCAACGCGCGGCGCGCGGCGAGCATCCGGCGCGCGAGCGGCTGCGACGCGGGCCCGAAGCCCTGGATCGCACCGCCCGTGTCGTCGGCGACCTTCGGCGAGCCGGCGACGAGCCCGCGCACCTCGACGCCCGCACCGGGCAGCGCGCCGACGAGCGAGTAGTACATCCGGTCGAGGCCGCCCGCACGTTCGGGGAACCAGTGCATGCCGATCTGCAACGATTTGATCGGCCGGGAAGATTGGGACATCACGATTGCTCCTGCGTCACCGCATGCTCGACCCGCTCGAAGGCGGACGGCTGCGTGGGTTGGCCGATGCGCCGGTAGAGCGCGACGTACTGGGCGCCCATATGGGTCCAGCCGAAACGGGTCATCAATTCGCGGGCCGCGTCGCCCATCGCGCGGCAGGTGTCGCGCGACGCCGCGAGCGAACCGATCGCCTGCGCGAGCGCCGCCGGATCGTCCGGATCCTCGAGCACGATCCCGCATTCGCGCGTGATGATTTCCGCGCCGCCCGCCGTTCGCGCGGTGACGACCGGCAGCCCGGCCGCCATCGCCTCCAGCAGCGACAGGCTCATCGCCTCGTAGCGCGACGGAAACACGTACGCGTCGACAGAACTCATCAGCGTGGGCATGTTCTTCACGAGGCCGAGGAAATGCACGCGCGAATCGATGCCGAGCGCGCGCGCCTCGTCCGGATACGGGCTGCCGGGCAGATAGCCGGCCACCGCGAGATGAACGTTGGCCGGCAGCTTCGTCAGCGCCTTCAGCACGGTGCCGAGGTTCTTGCGCGGCGTGCGCAGGTCGCCGACGAACAGCAGCAGGAACGCGTCGTCCGGCAGCTTGAACGCCGCGCGATCGGGCTGCGCGCCCGCGAATGCGCTGCCGTCGACGCCGTTGTAGATCACGCTGATCTTGCGGCTGTCGATGCCGAGCCCGGCGATCTCGTCGGCCACCTTCTGCGACACGGCCGTGATCGCGCGCGAACGCCGGTACGCCCAGCGCTCCAGCGCGGTGTTCACGCGCGTATAGACGTACTGGTAGGCCGACCACATGCCCTTCGTCAACCCGAACGGGTAGTACGGGCTCTTGAACCAGCCGCCGTGCACGAAGTGCGCGGTATTCACGTCGGCGCGGATCCACGAGATGAAGCCATTCACGTGCAGCACGTCGTACTCGGCGCGATGCGCGCGCAGCCACCACGCGCTCTTCAGCGCGAACACCTGCTGCTTGACGAGATTCGACGGCCAGAAGCGACCGACCTTCACCGGCACCCAGCGCACGCGCGCGTCGGCCAGCAGCTCGGGCGCGACATGCGACGCGACCAGCGTGACCTCGTAGTTTTCCGCCAGCGCCGCGCGCGCGATTTCGTAATTGACGCGGCCCTGGCCGTCGTTATGTCGCACGACGTGCGTGACGATCGCGATTCTCAATGGTCGCCTCCCCGTGATTGCGCGGCGGCCAGCAGGCGCTGCGCCTTCTGCCAGTGCGCCGCGGATAGTATTGAAAAAATGGCCGTGAACAGCAGCAGGCCGCCCGTGCCGATCAGCGAGTTCGTGAACACGAGCATCGCGAACACCGACAGGCACAGGCTCAGGCATGCGCCGACGAATTTGTCCTTGCGCAGCTTGAACGCCGCGCGCAGCGTGCGGCCGAGCAGCATCACGACGCCCGCCAGGTACAGCAGCGTGCCGGGCCAGCCGAGCACGAACGGCACGTTCATCACGCCGCTGTCGAAGCTGCCGTACTTGCCGAGCTCGCCGCTGTCGCTCGACAGCTTGGTCGACGCGCCGGTCGCGCCCATCCCTTCGCCGGCGACGTCGGTGAACGCCGTCTGCGCGAAGGTCGCGTAGAACTTGTTGCGGTCGTCGTAGCTGCGGTCGTCCTTCAGGTTCGTGATCGACTGCAGACGCGCGCCGAGCCGGTCGGCCACCGGCCCGACGGTCAGGAGCGGCACGCACAGCCCGACCAGCACGACGCCGCTGATCAGGATCCGCATCCGCACGCGGTTGCTCGACTGCAGGAGCTGGATCGCGAGCGCGATCACCCAGCCGCCCCAGGTGGAACGCACGAGACACAGCGCGAACGACACGAAGCCGGCCGCGCCCGCGAACCAGCGGACCTTCTGCGGCGCCGCGAACACGAACACCAGCGCGCCCATGATCGCGAACGCGAACGGCCCCGACGAGTTCATCGTGCTGAATACGCGGACGCCGTACGGCACCGGCTCGCCCTGCGAACCCATGTTCGACCCGATCATCCACAGCACGTCCCACTGCGGCATCACGAAGTACTGCACGACCCCGTACACGCCCATCACGGCCGCGCCCCACATGAACGTGGACAGCAGCACGTCGCGGTACTCGGGATAGTCGCGCGAGTTCACCATGATGTGAAAGCCGATCAGCACCGGGTACACCCAGTTCGCGAGGTCGTAGGTCGCGGCCATCACGCCGCTCGACACGATGCCGACCAGATACGCGTACGCCAGCCCGAACAGCATCAGCAGCACGGGAATGCCGCGCCGCTGCGCGAGCACGCGGTAATGCCTGATCAGTCCGAACGCGGCGATCATCGTCACCGCGAGCGGCGCGACCTGGATCAGGCTGGTCGGCGTGAACGCGCCCTTCGACCAGTCGGCCAGACGCCGCACCTCGGGGCTCAGGAACCACACCCACCACATGAAGCCGACGTAGCGGGCGGGGCTCTTGAAATACAGCCAGATGCCGACCGCGATGGCCAGCACCGGAAACGCGAGCGTCAGCACCTTGCCCTGGTGAATGGCGATCAGCGCGGCGGTAAAGGTCCACAGCCCGGCCTGCCCGACCCAGTGCTTGCGCTCGGGCAGCCAGCTGCGGTTGCGCGACGATTCGCGTTCGGCGGCAATCGTGCTCATCGATCCGCTCTCACCGCGACGACGGACGCGAATCCGCGAGCGGCATCGCGAGACCGGCGGCCGCCGGCGTGCGACGCCGGCGCAGCATGTCGCGCGTGATCCGCACGTGCTGTTCGGCGAACGCCTGCGTGGTCAGGTCGCGCTCGCGCAGGCACGCGGCCGCGGCGCGCGCGCAGTCGAGCGCGGCGAGCGGATCGGCCACGAAGCGGTCGGCGGCCTGGCGCATCGCCTGCGCATCGAACGCCGGCACGTAGGCAGCCGTGTCGTGCGGGAAGTAGTCGCTGAGCCCGCCGACGTCGGACACGATCATCGGCTTGCCGACCGCCGCCGCCTCGAGCATCACGGTGATGCCCGACGCGTGGAAATTCGGCCGCAGCGGCACGACGATCACGTCGGCCCATGCGTACAGCTCGTGCTGCTTCGCGAGGCCCGATGCCGAGCCGATCTTCACGTTCGGCGCATGCCACTCGCGCGGTACGCGACGGCGCGTCGCGAGCCGCACGTCGTAGCGCTCGTCGCCGCCGAACGCGGCGAGGAACGTGCGCCAGTCGCGGTCGCGATCGTTGCCGATCGCGGCGATCCGCAGCGGCCGGTTCGGCTGCCACTGCCGCGGCTCGACCGGCGGGAAATCCTGCGTGTTCAGCCCGTAGTACACGAACTCCGCGTCGCGCCCGAGATAGCGGCGGCACAGCTCGGCGTTGTCGCGGGCGAGTGTCGTCAGCGCGTCGGCACGCGCGAGCAGCTTGCGATACAGCCAGCGGCGCGCGCCGCCGAACGTGTTCCACTTGTCGAACAGCCACACGCTCTGCGCGAGCAGCAGCGGGCGCTTGCCCCGCGCGCCGGCGAGCTTCAGGACCAGCGCCGCGGCGAGATGCTCCTGCTCGGTGTGCGTCCAGATCACGTCGGTGTCCAGCAGCGCGGCGCGATTGCGCCACGCATGCACGACGTCGAAGCCGAGCGCCGCCTTCAGCGCACGGCGCGCGAGGCTCGCGACGCGGTTCTCGCGCCGGTCCTGCGAATAGGTCAAGCGGAATTCGTCGGATTCGGCGTGGTGATAGCCGTACAGGCAGCCGATGTCCTCGCCTTTGCGGTAGGTACGCGGATCGGCGCCGTAGAACAGATGGACGTGAACCTTCGTTGCAGTCATGTCAGCCTCCGCCGTGCCGTGGGATGCCCCGACAGGCAGGCTTCAGGGAAATGAGCGGGTCGTACCATATCAAGCCCTCCGGGGGTGGCCATGCGTCGTGCGCGGCTCGTTCAAGACGTCACCGGCGGCATCGCCGCGCGATGGGGGGCAAGGTTGGCGCGGCGCGCATCGCGTGCGCCGCGGCGCACCGCGCGCCAGTGCTCGCGCACGCGCTCGCGCTGCGCGGTGTGCAGCGACAGCAGCACGTGCGCGAAGCCCGGATAGACGCGCGTGCCGACCAGCGTCCACCACCACCACGCGAGCTCGCGCCGCAGCGGCGGCAGATGCTCGCGCAGGATCAAGTGCAGGTTGTACGCGCCGTTGCTGATCGCATTCAGCGACGCGGCATCGCGCCGGTCGTCGTCGAAACGCTCGGCCGGGAAATGATCGACCGCGATCGCCGGGTCGTAGACGAGCTTCCAGCCTTCGCGCTGCACGTGCATGCTGAATGCCATGTCGTTGTGCACCTGCGCACCGGCGCCGCGCAGCCGCGTGTCGAAGCGCAGCCGCTCGATCGCGGCGCGGCGGTAGCTCATGTTCGCGCCTTTCAGCATGTCGACTTCGCGCGCGCCGCCGACGCCCAGGTGATGGTTGCCGATGATCTTGCCGGCGAGCGTGAGCTGGCCGACGAGCTCGCGCGACTCGTCGAGCACGCGGCCCTTCTCGTGCACCCAGTCGCGGCCGCCGACCGCACCGACGCGCGGATCGGCCAGGAACACGGCTTCGATGCGCGCGAGCCAGTCGGCGCGCGGCGCCGCATCGTCGTCGGTGATCGCGACGATGTCGCCGTTCGCCGAGTCGAGCCCCTTGTTCAGCGCGGCGACCTGCCCCGGCACGTCGACCGGCACGATCCGCAGCGGCAGCGCGCCGCCGACCGACGGATCGGCGAGGCGCTCGTGCGTGGCATCGTCCTCCGGGCGCGCGACGACGATCACCTCGTCGGGCAGCCGCTGCTGGCGCTGCAGCGCCAGCAGGCAGCGCGCGAGGTCGGCGGGACGCCGAAAGGTCGGAACGAGCACGGAAATTTTCATCGAGGATTCTCCAGTCGGCCGGGCGGCGCGATGCGCGCCGGCCCGGTTTCGTGCAATGCGGTCAGGCGCTCAGGTATTCGTGGACGGCCGCATAGCCGCGGCCGTAGCCGCGCGCCTTCGGCGGCACGCCGTTGAAGATCCCGCCTTCCAGATCGACGCCCGCAGTGCGCAGGCGCTTGATCGCGTCGGCGATCTCGCCTTCGGTATGCATGCCCGAGCGCAGCACCAGGAAGGTCGCGCCGGCCATGCGGCCGATGATGGTCGCGTCGGTCACCGCCAGCACCGGCGGCGAGTCGATCAACACGATGTCGTAGCGCTTGCCGAGCCCTTCGAGGTATTGCGGCAGACGCGTCGACATCAGCAGCTCCGACGGGTTCGGCGGGCGCGTGCCGGCCGAGATGAACGACAGGCCCTGCACCGGCGTCTCGCGGATCGCGTCCTCGAGCGCCGACTGGTCGCTCAGCAGCTCGGACAGGCCCGGCTGCGCGGTGAGGCCGAAGTAGCGGTCGAGCATCCCGCGGCGCATGTCGGCGTCGATCAGCAGCACGCGCTTGCCCGAATGCGCGAGCAGCACCGCGAGATTGACCGTCAGGAAGCTCTTGCCGATCCCCGGCGTCGGGCCGGTCAGCACGATCACGCGGTTCTTCGCGTCCATCATCGCGAACTGCATCGCGGTGCGCAGGCTGCGCATGCTTTCGACGCTCAGGTCCTTCGGGCGCAGGCTCGCGAGGATCGGCCGCGCACGGCCGCCGCCCTTCTCGGCCATCGCGTCGAGCTTCACCTGCTCGGCGCTTTGCGGCACCAGCCCGTACAGCGGCAGGTTGAACGTGCGCTCGACACGGTCCGGATCCTCGATGCCCTGGAACAGGTTGCGGCGCAGGAACACGACGCCGGTGCCGAGGATCAGCCCCAGGAACACCGCGGCCGACAGGATCAGCACCTTCTTCGGCTTGATCGGGTCGCCCGGGCGCAACGCCGAGTCGATGAGGTGGATGTTGCCGCCCGTGCCGGCCTTCTGCACCGACAGTTCCTGCACGCGGTTCAGCAGCAGCACGTAGATGTCCTCGGCGACCTTCGCGTCGCGCTGGAGCTGGACGGCCTTCACTTCGGTCGCCGGCAGGCTGCGGAACCGGTTGCTGAACTTGTCCTTCTCGCCCTGCAGCTCCGCGAGCTGCTGCTTCGCGGCGATCACCATCGGGTGCGAGTCGGTGAAGCGCTGCGCGAGCGACGCGAGCTGCAGGCGCTGCGCGGCGATCTGCTGCTCGTACTGCACGCTGCCCTGCAGGTAGACCTTCGCCTCGTCGCTCGCGTTGATCGAGCCTGACGTGCGCTGATACTGCGTCAGCGCGGCTTCCGCACGCTCGAGGTCGGCCTTCAGGCGCGGTTCCTCGCCCTTCAGGAAGTCGAGCATCTTGGTCGCTTCGGCCTGCTTCGCGATCACGTGCTGGTTCAGGTACGACCGCGCGAGCGCGTTCGCGATCGCGGCCGTCTGGTCCGGATTCTTGCCTTCGAGCGAGATCTGCACGACGCCCGTCTGCTTGCCCTGCTCGCTCACCTGGATGCCCGACTGGAAGCCGGTGATCGCGTCGAGATCGTTGTAGCGAACCACCGTGAACTGCGTGCCCGGACGCGCGACGAGCTTCTGCACGAGCAGCGTGACGCCGCCGCCCTGCTCCGATTCGCCGACGCGGCCCGACAGCAGGCGGCGGCCGTTCTGGTCGACGACCGTGTAGGTGCCGTTCGGGCCGGCCGTCAGCGTCATCTTCTTGCCTTCGAGCTCGGGCACGACGTTGATCGAGTCGATATCGGCGACTTCGCCGCCCCACGCGTACGACCGCAGGCCGAACCACGCGCGCGACGGCTCGCCCGGCGTCGCGATGCGCGCGGCCAGGCTGCCGATCAGCGGCATCGTCTTCGGCACGACCGAGAAGTTCAGCTTGAACTCCTCGACGACCGGCGCGACGACGCCGCGGCTCTTGATGATCTCGATTTCCGCATCGGTCGGCGCCTGCTGCGGGCCGCTGTTGATCGATGCACCCGTCTGCGTCTGCGTGAGCGCCTGCGACGTATTGTCGTTGCCCTCGACCCGCACGTGCACGTCGGCCTGATAGACCGGCTTCGCGACGAAGCAGTACAGGCCGGCGAGCGCGATGACGGTCACCGCGATGCCGAGCAGCAGCCAGATGTCGTCCATGATCACCTGGAGCAACTGGCCGAGGACGACGTCCTCTTCCTCGGTTTTCGCGGCCGGACCCGCGTAGGTGTGTTTTGCTTGCGTGTTCACCATTCGTTCCCGCTTGAGTGGTGCCGGGGGGCAGGTGCCGCCCCGGCGGGCTATCAGCGCGTGATCTGCCGCATGTAGAAGATCGTCTGGATCGTCGGCAACACCTGCTGCAGCACACGGTTGAACTGCACCGAGCCGGCCGTGCTGACGTAGACGACATCGAGCGGCTGGAGCGGGAAGCGGCTCGACAGCATCAGCGCATCCGGCTGCGTCATGTCGAGGCGATACACTTCCGGCTTCGTCGGGTTGTCACGCATCCCGCGCATCACGTAGATCTTGCGCGGGTTCGCATCGGTGTCGAGGATGCCGCCGCCGGCGGTGAGCGCGTCGGCGATGGTCAGCCTGCCCTTGAGCATCGGCACCGTGACCGGCGTCTTGACCTCGCCCATGATGAACACGCGGCTGTCGCTGCGGTCCGGCACGTTGACGATGTCGCCCGGCTGCAGCATCACGTTCTGTTTCACTTCGCCGCGATCGAGCACGCCGTTCGCGTCGAGCGTGTAGAGCTTGCCGTCGCGCGTCAGGCGCACGCGCTGCAGGTCGGCCTCGTTGGTCGAGCCACCCGAGCGCGAGATCGCGTCGACCAGCGTCAGCGGCACGTCGCTCACCGCGAGCGGGCCCGGCTGCTTCACCTCGCCCGTCACCTGTATCTTCTGGCTGCGGAACGACAGCACGCGCACGTCGAGCTGCGGATTCTTCACGTAGCGCGCGAGGGTGGAGGCCATCTGCTCGCGGATCTGCGCGACCGTCTTGCCCGCCACGTGAATGCGGCCGACGAACGGGAAGAAGATCGAGCCGTCGGCGGACACGGTCTGGCCGTACGGATCGGCCTGCCCCGGCAGCGCGGTCGTATACGGCTGCTGGAGCGCGCCCGCGACCGACTGCGTCGTGTTGCCGCCGCTCGAGAACGACTGGCCCTGCGGCGTCGTCAGCTCGGGGTGATCCCACACCGTGACGCCGAGGATGTCCTGCGGGCCGACGCGGTAGACGTATTGCGACGGATCGGTGTAACGGCCCGGCGGCAGCGGGTGCTCGACCTGCTGCTTCTGCAGCTGATCCATCACCAGCTTCGCGTCGATGTAATGAACCGGATAGGTTTCGGCCTGGCCCTGGCGGCCTTCGTCCTTCAGGTTCGACGAATCGAGATAGTTGCCGGGCGCGGTCGCGCAGGCCGACAGGAATGTCGTCATCGCGACGGCGAGCGCCAGCGGGCGCATGGGACGTTTCAGCATAGTTTTTGCAGCCATCCTTGAACCAGACGTTCGATCAATGAGTAGCTCTCGCGATAGTCGGCCTCGGGGCCGCCATGCGGATCCGCGATCTCGGCGTCCTCCCACTTGCCAAGCAGGTGAACCTTGCCGCGCGCGAACGGATCGACCGATTCGACGGCCGCGATCTGTCCGCGCTCGCTGACGAGAATCAGGTCGGCGTCGCGCACGAGCCGGCGCGACAGCCGACGCGACCGGTGCGTCGTCGCATCGACGCCGCGCTCGGCGAGCAGTTGCCGCATCACCGGATCGATGCCGTCGCCGTCGTTCGCGCGCACCCCCGCGGAATGGAACGTCACGCGCGGGCCGCCGCGCGACGCGGTGTGCGACTTGAACAGCATTTCGGCTGCCGGGCTGCGGCAGACGTTCGCGTGACAGACGATCAGGATGTTGCGGAACATGGCGTCTCGAATCGGGTAACGGGGAACGGTGACGCGCGGGTTACGCGTTCGCGCGCGCGGCGCCCGACGCGCGCGCCGCGACGGCCTGACGCGAGCCCGGGCGGCCGATCGGGTGGTATTCGATACCCTGCTCGCTCATCGCTTCCGGCTCGTACAGATTGCGGCCGTCGAAGATCACCGGCGACTTCCACTGCCGGCCGAGCGCGATGAAATCGGGGCTCTTGAACGCCTTCCATTCGGTGACGATCACGAGCGCGTCGGCATCGCGCGCGGCCTGCGCCTCGTCGTCGACGAAGCTGAGGCGTTCGAGCCAGCTCGGGTGATCGGCGAGATCGAGCGCGAGCACGCGGCGCGCTTCCTGCTGCGCGACCGGATCGTATGCGGCGATGCGCGCGCCGCGCGACAGCAGCTCGGCGATCAGTTCACGGCTCGGCGCCTCGCGCATGTCGTCGGTGTTCGGCTTGAATGCCAGGCCCCAGATCGCGAACGTGCGGCCGGTCAGGTCCTCGCCGAAGCGCGCGACGATCTTGTCGGCGAGCACGCGCTTTTGCGTCGCGTTGACCGACGACACGGCCTTCAGGATCTGCAGCGACTGGCCATGCTCGTCGGCCGTGCGGATCAGCGCCTCGACGTCCTTCGGGAAGCACGAGCCGCCGTAGCCGCAGCCCGCATACAGGAAGTGGTAGCCGATGCGCGGATCGGAACCGATCCCGCGGCGCACGGCCTCGATGTCCGCGCCGAAGCGGTCGGCCAGGTTCGCGAGCTCGTTCATGAACGAGATGCGGGTCGCGAGCATCGCGTTCGCCGCGTATTTCGTGAATTCGGCCGAGCGCACGTCCATGTACAGCGTGCGTTCGTGGTTGCGGTTGAACGGCGCGTAGAGCTTCTTCATCAGTTCGCGCGCGCGCTCGCCCGGCACGTCGTCGTCGCAGCCGATCACGATGCGGTCCGGCCGCGTGAAATCGTCGACCGCCGCGCCTTCCTTCAGGAATTCCGGATTCGACACGACCGAGAACATCTGGTCGTCGCCGCGCTTCGCGAGTTCCTCGGCGACCGCCGCGCGCACGCGCTCTGCCGTGCCGACCGGCACCGTCGACTTGTCGACGATCACCTTGAAGCCCTTCATGTAGCGGCCGATGTTGCGCGCCGCCGCGAGCACGTACTGCAGGTCGGCCGAGCCGTCCTCGTCGGGCGGCGTGCCGACCGCGATGAACTGCACGTCGCCGTGCGCGACCGCGGCCTCGATGTCGGTCGAGAAGCGCAGGCGGCCCGCCGCGCGGTTGCGCGCGATGACTTCCTTGAGGCCCGGCTCGTGGATCGGCACGCCGCCGTTGTTCAGGATGTCGATCTTCGCCTGATCGACGTCGAGACAGAACACGTCGTGCCCGATGTCGGCGAGACAGGCGCCGGTGACAAGTCCTACGTAACCGCTGCCGATGATAGTCAGATTCATGATGTGTCGGACCTCGTGACCAATGATTCGAAATTCGTAAAACCGGAACGCCTGAGCGGGCGTGCGTCAATAAGCGTTGCTGCCGGTGAAGCCTTTCCAGAGCGTCAGCACGACGATCTTGATGTCGAGCCAGAACGACCAGTTCTGCATGTAGTACAGATCGAGCTTTACTCGCCCCATCATCTTCTCGATCTGATCGGTCTCGCCGCGAAAGCCGTTGATCTGCGCCCAGCCGGTGATGCCCGGCTTGATCCGGTAGCGGAACATGTAGCCCTTCACCAGATCCTTGTAGATGTCGTCGTGCGCGAGCGCATGGGGCCGCGGGCCGACCACCGACATCTCGCCCTTCAGCACGTTGATGAACTGCGGCAGTTCATCGAGGCTCGTGCGGCGCAGGAAGCGGCCGACCGGCGTCACGCGCGTATCGTTCTTGGTCGCCTGCGTGACCTGCCCCGCGACTTCCTGATGCACCTTCATCGAGCGAAACTTGTAGATCTCGAACTCGTGCCCGTCGATGCCCTTGCGTTTCTGGCGGAAGAACACCGGCCCGCGCGACGTCAGCTTGATCAGGCACGCGATCAGCAGCATCAGCGGCGCCAGCGCCGTGAGCGCCGCCAGCGCGAACAGCCGGTCGAACACGAACTTCGGCAGGATCCGCACGTCGGTGATCGGCGACGCCGCGAGGTTGATCGCCGGCACGCCGAGCACCTCGACCACTTCCTGGTTGAAGAACGACAGCGTGCGCACGTCCGGAATGAAGCGGATATTCACGAAGTCGTGGCGGAACACCGTCACGATCTGGTGAATCCGCCGCTCCTCCGTGATCGGCAGCGTGAGCCACAGCTCGCTGATCGCGCGGCTGCGCACCAGCCACACCAGCGATTCGAACTGCCGCTCGATGCGCACGTCGTCGAGCGCGACTTCGCCCGGCACTTCGCTTTCGTCGTATACGCACACCGGGTTGAAGCCCGCTTCCGGCCGCGCCCGCATCTGCGCGATCAGCCGCCGCGCGGCCGGCGTACCGCCGACGATCGCGACCGCCTTCAGGTTGTAGCCGCCGCGCCGCAGTTGTCGCAGCACGACGTGCACGCAGGCCTTCGAACCGGCCAGCAGCGCCATCGTCACGAGCGCCCAGTAGCCGAGCCACAGCCGCGACAGATCGCCCGACTGGTGAAAGCTGAAGCTCATCAGGATGCCCGCGAGCTCGACCACGAGCCACGCGAACGCGACACGCCCCACCAGCCCGACGAGACGCTTGCCGCGCCACGACTGATAGATGCCGATCGCCGGAAAGAACACGACGACCAGCAGGCAGTCGAACAACACCGTCGTGCGTTGCAGATCGTTGAGCCAGATGCTGCCGCCGTGCAGCGCGGCGGCGATCAACGCCCCCACCACGACCATCGCGATATCGATGACTCTCGCCAGCACGCTCAACATGTTCGCTTCCTCTTTGAACAGGCGTTTGCCGAACAGCTCCTCGTGCAGCCCGTGCCGCACATTCGATTCAAACGTTGCATGACGCTATTGAAGCGGTAAGAAAATTCATCCTCAAGCGCACAAGTATTTCGAAAAATAATCGGAAATTCTTGCCGCGATATTCGTGAATTAAATCGGCACGTTTTCCCGAATCGAGCCCGAATCGGGGCATTTTTTGAAAACTTTGCGGTTCTCGCCGAGCCTTTGCGGCAAAGCATGCGCGCGCGATTCGGGGAATTATTTTTTATTTTTTCTTTGCGTCGGATGTCATCGCGGAAAATTTTCCCGGATACGTGCGCGACGAACGTGCGCGACGAATATCGTGCAAGGCGCGCGGTTTTATTGTCGATTTACTTCATGCTACAAACAGGCACTGACTTCAATCGAGGAGAGTGTCATCATGAATGCTCCGGCCGTGGTAGCCGATACGCGCCCATCTTCTTCCGCCGCAACCGACGCCGGTACGCGCGTCGCGGTGCAGCCGGTGATTCTCGCCGGCGGTTCGGGCACGCGTCTGTGGCCGATGTCGCGCGAACACTATCCGAAGCAGCTGATCGGCCTGCTCGGCGATCATTCGCTGCTGCAATCCACCGCGCTGAGGCTCGACGGCCTGTCGACCGGTCATCCGCTGAACGACGACGTGCTGATCGTGTGCGGCGAGGATCACCGCTTCACGACCGCCGAACAACTGCGCCTGACCGGCAAGCGCGCATCGATCATGCTCGAGCCGCTCGGCCGCGACACCGCGCCCGCGCTGACGCTCGCGGCGCTGCGCATCGTCGCCGGCGGCGGCGATGCCGTGATGACCGTGATGCCGGCCGACCACGCGGTGGCCGACCAGCCGCGCTTTCATGCGGCGGTCGCGGCCGGCGTGCACTGCGCGGCCCAGGGCAAGATCGCGACGATGGGCATCGTGCCGGGCCGCGCCGAAACGGGCTACGGCTACATCCGCGTCGGCGCGCCGCTCGGCGACGCCGGCACCGGCGACCTCGACGTGCGCCGTCTCGACCGCTTCGTCGAGAAGCCGCATCTCGAACTCGCGCAGCAGTACGTCGCGTCCGGCGAATACTGGTGGAACAGCGGCATCTTCATCGTGCGCGCATCGGTGTGGCTGAACGCGATCCGCCAGCTCGAACCCGAGATCTACGCCGCCTGCGAGCAGGCCGTCGCGAACGGCAAGGAAGACGGCGACTTCTTCCGCGTCGATCGCGACGCGTTCGCCGCATCGCCGTCGAACTCGATCGACTATGCGGTGATGGAGCCGCTCGCGAACCTGCCGCAGCTGTGCGAAAGCGTGGTCGTGCCGCTCGACGCGGGCTGGTCGGACGTCGGCTCGTGGGACGCGATCTGGCAGATCCTGCCGAAGGACGATGCCGAGAACGTCGGCCGCGGCCACGTGCTGTTCGAAGACGCCACGTCGACCTTCGCGCATTCGGAAAGCCGGCTCGTCGCGTGCGTCGGCACGCAGAATCTCGTCGTCGTCGAAACACCCGACGCCGTGCTCGTCGCCGACAAGTCCCGCGTGCAGGACGTGAAGAAAATCGTCGGGCGCATCAAGGCCGCACGCGGCGCGGAAGCGACCGATCACCGCAAGGTCCACCGCCCGTGGGGCCATTACGACTCGGTCGACATGGGCGAGCGCTTCCAGGTGAAACGCATCGTCGTGAAGCCGGGCGCGCGACTGTCGCTGCAGATGCACCACCACCGCGCCGAACACTGGATCGTCGTGCGCGGCACCGCGCGCATCACGCGCGGCGAGGAAACCTTCCTGCTGTCCGAGAACGAATCGACGTACATCCCGCTCGGCGTGTCGCACCGTCTAGAGAACCCGGGCAAGATGCCGCTCGAGCTGATCGAAGTGCAGTCGGGCGCGTATCTCGGCGAGGACGACATCGTCCGCTACGACGATACCTACGGACGCCAGTGACGCAGCGGATGCCGGGCGCGCCGTGTCGACGGTGCGCCCCGCATCACGCGGATGGAGGAGACAAAAAACAACGCGCGGGCGCCGTGACACACGACGGCCCGCGCGTTTTCGTTCGGATGACGATCAACCTACCCGATACGCATACTCGCGGCGCTCCGACTGCACCGGATCGTTGCGGCCCTCGGACAGCACACCCGCGCGACGCTCGGCGATGAAGCGCTTGATGTCCGACTCCGCACGCGCCAGCGCGGACAGGCCGGCCAGCACTTCGCTTTGCGGCACGCGCACCGGCTCGTCGCTCGCACCATGGCGATCGATCCATTGGCGCGCCCAGTCGAGCGCGTACTGCTCCGCGGCTTCCGCGTCGGTGAAGCGCGGGCCGATCAGGCCCGAGCGCTCGACGCGCCGGTCGTCCTGCATGATCTCGGCCCACGCGCGGTACATCAGGTTCTGCACCGGCTGCGCGCTGCCATGGATCGTATAGCCGCGATACTCGTCGACTTGCGGCTCGGCCGCGGCGAAGCTCGTCGCGCCCGCCCGCCCGCGGCGCAGCCCGGCAGGCTGCGCGCCGGGCACCGCGAACGACGAGCCGGACGATGATGGGGCCGCGCCGGTGCTGGACCTCGCGGCCACCGTCGCGCCCTCGCCATCCCAAACGTTTGCCTGCGCGACCGGCAATTGCCACGACTCGGGGTTCTGCCAGAACACGCCGCGCAGACGATCGTTGTCGGGCACCGGCTCCGCACGGCACGCGGGTGCCGCGGGCACGGGCGGCGGCGGCACATACGCGAACGTGCGCCCGCTGAATTGGGTCAGCACGTCGATCATCTGCAGCAGCGTGCCGTTCGCGAGCCACTCTTCGTAGCGGCGACGGCACGTCGGCCCGGACGGATAGCGCCCGGGCAATTTCGACCATGCTTCACCGGTCGTCAGGATCCACAGGACCGCGTTGGCGACAACGCGCGGTTCTGCACGTGGGCGGCCTCGACGGTTCAGCCGGATGGGTTCATCGGCGATCAGCGTTGAAAGACGAACCCACTCTTCATCGTTAAGCTCATCGAAGAACATAGTAGATCTCTCCACGCAGCCAGGCCGGGCTGCGATTGTCGGCGCCGTCGTCACGCATCGCGTGACGGGGCGGCCCGGTTGCACATTATGGTTATCCGAATGTTGTGCATGCCGGCGCGACACCGCACGTTCGCGGTGCCGCCATTCCCGGCAATGGCGCACAAATCACGGTCTCACTCCAATGTGGGAATTTTTGTGCACGAAGCATACCATCCTCAGGGTTTCTCTCAATATGACAATGACTTAATGTTACGTACTGAAACAACCTGCCATGGATGCGCAAACCATTTACGCTTGAATTTTTTTACGCGATCTTTATGCGTGAGGCTGGGAAGCCCCGTCTGGCGGGGCTCTGCGGGGTGCGGCCGACGCGCGGCCGGCGGCGCTTCCTGGCTGTTCCGACCCTGCGCCGTAACAATCGCGGAGATTGCCGCCTAAAATCGGTAAATCAGGGAAAATTTCGTAACAAGATATTCACGGATCGGTAAATCGTTCAAATGCCGATGAACCGAATTATCTCCGTGCACAATCTTTTTATTGTTTACCTGCGAGTGATGAAAGCGACCTGACGTGCAACGCACATTGTTTCCCGGCATGCAAGCGCGGACAGGCTTGTTACATACTCGGACTGAAGCGCAGTCGCTCGCTCCGATCGAGCGGATGGAAGAGTCGAAACGACGCGAGCGACCGTAGATCAGCTCAGATCGCCGGCCAGCGACGCGGCCACGTCCGCGTCCACTGGTTGCGGCGGCAACGCATAGGCCGGGTGGTCGCAGCCGATCGACAGCGTCGCGCCGTCCTTGAGCGCCGCGCGCATCGGCGCGCTCAATTCGAAGCGCACGAAATGAACGGCGGACGTCTTCTCCGCGTTGTCGCGATCGAGATCCTCGTCGGCGATCGCATACACGGCGGGATGCCCGTCGACCTGCAGGTACACGCGATCCTCGACGCCGATCAGCCGCGCGAGCGCCGCTCGGCGTTCGGCCTCGTGCTCGTATTCGATCTGCAGCGTCGCCTTCAGGTTGGTGCCGTCGGGCACGAGCGGCAGGTAGGCTTCCAGCTCGCCTTCGATGCCCGCCTCGTCGAAGATCTTCTCGATGTGCAGCATCTCCTGGATCTGGTAGCGGATCGTGGTCTCGTCCTCGAACAGCAAGCGCAGATGGTTGCCGAGCGCCACCGCACGGCGGCGCTTGTACGCAACGAGCCGCGCGTGTTCGGCCTTGCGGATCTTCGCGTACGCTTCGAGCGTGAGCAGCGAGTCGCGGGTCAGCGTCATGGGATGTCCTCGGATGGGAGTCGATGGGTTCGCCGGGCGGGCGCCTCAGATGCCGTACGCGCGGCGTAGCAGCGTCAGCGGATGCGCGAGCGGCGCGGCCGGCAGCCCCTTCTCGTCGATGCCCTGCACGATGTGATGGCCGGCGAGCGCGCAGTCCGACGACACGAAGTCCGGCTTTGGCTCGGCCATTGCCTTGAACACAGGCGCGCCGATCCGCATCGCATCGGCATGGAAGCCCTTCTTCACGCCGAACGTGCCCGCGTGCCCCGAACAGCGCTCGACCACGTTCACGCGCGTATCGGGCACGAGCGACAGCGTGTCGGCCGTCTTGCGGCCGATGTTCTGCACGCGCGCGTGGCACGGCACGTGATACGACACGGTGCCGAGGCCCTGCTTGAAATCGGTCTTCAGCAAACCGTCGCGATGCCGCGCGATCACGTATTCGAACGGATCCCAGAATGCGTCGGCCACCGCGCGCACGGCTTCGTCGTCGGGGAACATCAGCGGCAGTTCGCTCTTGTACATCAGCACGCAGCTCGGGATCGCGCCGATCAGCGCATAGCCTTCGCGCGCATAGCGCTCCAGCACCGGCATGTTCACGGCCTTCTTCGCGGCGACGCCCGCTAGATTGCCTTGCTCGAGCAACGGCATGCCGCAGCAGGCTTCGCGCGTGACGAGCTCGTACGGGATCTCGTTGTGCGCGAGGATCGCGAGCAGGTCGTGGCCGATGCCCGGCTCGTTGAAGTTTACGTAGCACGTCGCATAGATCGCGACCTTGCCGGGCGTGCGCTCGCCGTCGCGCACCGGCGGGCCGTCCGAGCGCTTCGCGGTGCGCCGGAACTTGCGCGGCGCGAACTCCGGCAGCCATGCGTCGCGATCGACGCCGAGCACCGCTTCGAGCGCGTGCCGCGCGGGCGGCGTGCGGTTCACCGCGTTCACCGCCTGCGTGACGATCGGAATGCCCG
>Ga0105238_10001168_pt1 | contig 26434 bp, 21 predicted proteins | sample KBSC34metaG_FD_81526 | JGI IMG/M metagenome (GOLD analysis project Ga0105238, IMG submission 81526) | Corn rhizosphere microbial communities from Kellogg Biological Station, Michigan, USA - KBS C3-4 metaG | ecosystem: Host-associated > Plants > Roots > Rhizosphere > Soil | place: Michigan, USA...
CATTCGCGATAACAATGGCGAGTTCCGGAAGATCGTCGAGCAACGTGACGCGAGTGAAGATGAGCGTCTCGTGCGCGAAATCAACTCCGGTATCTACTGTTTTGAAGCAAAGGCACTGTTTGAAGCGTTGCGGAAAGTCGAGCCGAAGAACGATCAGGGTGAGTACTACCTGACTGACGTCGCCGAGATCATTCTCAAGAGCGGCGGCAACGTGAGCGTTTATCTAATCAACGACGCGCGCGAAGTCTCGGGAGTGAACACGCGCGCCGAGCTGGCGGAGTTTGAGAACCTCGTCCGGCGCTCGGCGATTCGACGGCTGATGATTGAAAGTGGCGTGACGTTCATCGATCCGTCGCACGCGTACATCAGTGCCGAAGCGCAAATCGGGCGCGACACGATCATTCATCCGAACGTCACAATCGAGGGAAAGACTGTGATCGGCGAAGGCTGTGTGATTCGCGCCGGCGCGCGCATCACAAACTCGCGTCTCGGTGACAATGTAACCGTGAAAGATCACTCCGTGATCGTCGATTCACAGGTCGAGTCAAACTGTTCCGTCGGGCCGTTTGCGCACCTGCGGATGAATGCGTTGTTGGAAGAGAAAGCGACCGTCGGCAACTTCGTCGAGGTGAAGAAGTCGCGACTGAAACGCGGCGCGAAAGCGATGCATCTTACGTATCTTGGCGACGCGACGATAGGTGAGCGAACAAACATCGGCGCGGGAACAGTCACTTGTAACTACGACGGCGTGAACAAGCACGAGACGGTCATCGAAGACGACGTCAAAATCGGTTCCGACACGATGCTGGTGGCGCCTGTTCGTGTCGGCGCTCGTTCAAAAACCGGCGCCGGCTCAGTTGTTACGAGAGACGTGCCGCCGGATTCGTTAGTGGCCGGAGTGCCGGCGGAAGTGAAGAAGAAACTTAAATGAGAATTTCTCACGCAGCGGCGCAACGGCGCTACGTTAAAACAGAATCCGCTGCGCCGTTGCGCCGCCGCGTGAGAAATCATCTTAACGAACCTCAGGAGTAAAAGATCGCATGTGTGGAATTGTTGGTTACGTAGGCAACAAGCAGGTAGTGCCGCTCATCATCGATGGGCTGCGTAAGCTCGAATACCGCGGCTACGATTCAGCCGGTATCGCCGTCGTCAACGAGGATCATGACCTCGAGATCCGTCGCGCCGAAGGTAAACTGCGCAACCTCGAAGAGACGATCCGCCTGAGCCCGCTCGACGGCACGTACGGCATCGGCCACACGCGCTGGGCCACGCACGGTCGCCCGACCGAAGAGAACGCGCATCCACATCGCGACTGCACCGGACGCGTCGTCGTCGTTCACAACGGCATCATCGAAAACTATCTCCAGCTCAAAGAGCGACTGCGCAAATCCGATCACCATTTCGTCACCGAAACCGACACAGAGATCATGGCCCACCTGATCGAGGAATATCTCAAAACAGATTCCTCTTTCGAACAGGCCGTGCGTTCGGCTGTGAGTGAGCTGCGCGGCATCTTCGCGCTCTCGATCATCAACGCCGACGAGCCTGACACGATCATTGCCGTGCGCCAGGGACCTCCAGTCGTGATCGGTCTCGGCGATCGCGAGTTCTTCGTCGCTTCAGACATTCCACCGATTCTGCAACACACGCGCGACGTCTTCTTTCTCGGCGACGGTGAGATCGCGATTATCAATCGTGACGCTGTGCGCGTGACAGACTTCGAAGGCAATTCGGTCCAGCCGGCGATTCAGCGGATCACGTGGGATCCGATCATGGCGGAAAAGGGCGGCTTCAAGCATTTCATGCTCAAGGAGATTTACGAGCAGCCGCGCTCCGTTCGCGACACGGTGCAGGGACGAGTCTCGCTCGACAGCGGTCAGGTGTTTCTCGACGAGATGAGCAACATCACTGAAGCCGACTTCAAACGTTTCACTTCGATCAAGATCGCTGCGTGCGGCACGTCGTGGCATGCAGGGCTCGCGGGCAAGTACATGATTGAGCAGCTCGCGCGCGTGCCGGTCGACGTCGATTACGCTTCCGAGTTTCGATATCGCAGTCCGGTGATGGATGAAAACACGTTGTTGCTCGTGATTTCTCAATCAGGCGAGACGGCCGACACGATTGCAGCGCTGCGCGAAGCGAAAGAGCTCGGCGCGAAGGTGCTCGCGATCTGCAACGTTCAGGGATCGATGATCGTTCGTGAAGCAGATGGCACGATTCTCACGCACGCGGGTCCGGAGATCGGAGTCGCTTCGACGAAGGCTTTTACCGCTCAGATGATCGCGCTCTACCTGCTTGGTCTGTATCTGGGCAACCTGCGCGGCACGCTCTCAGTTGACGAGGCGCGTTTTCATGCGCAGGAGCTGGCAGAGCTGCCGGTGAAACTCGAGCATCTGCTCAACGACTCAGACGGCATCGAGGAGCTATCGAAAGAGTTCTTCCGCTCGACTGACTTTCTCTACCTCGGTCGCGGCATCAACTTCCCGGTCGCGCTCGAAGGCGCGTTGAAGTTGAAAGAGATCTCTTACATTCACGCGGAGGGTTATCCGGCTGGTGAGATGAAGCATGGTCCAAACGCGCTGATCGACGAGCGGCTGCCGGTGCTCTTCATCAACACGCGTGAAGAAGGCAATCGCGCTTCAGAGCTGCGCTACGAGAAGACGCATTCGAATATCGTGGAAGTGAAAGCGCGTGAGGGTATCGTGATCTCGGTGTTGACTGAAGGCGATTCGATCTCGTCAGTGGTTTCGGATTATGTGATCGAGATACCGGCTGCCAGCGATCTGCTTTCGCCGATACTCTCGATCATTCCCTTACAGTTGTTGGCGTATCACATCGCGGTACGACGCGGTTGCGATGTCGATCAGCCACGAAATCTCGCTAAGTCCGTGACGGTTGAATAGGATCACAAAAAGCACAAAGGAATTTGTGCCTTTGTGGCGCCCCTCGGGGGCAGACGGCGGCGGCACTACATCCCCCAAAAGTGCCTTGGCTACTCACGCCGTCTGCCCCTCGCCTCCTCTAACGCGGATTCGGATGACAAAATGGGCCGCCCGCGTTCATGTTCAAGTAATTTTTTCTTCCGGTCCAAACCCCAGCGATAGCCGCCGAGGCTCTCATCTTCGCGGACTACACGATGACACGGGATGACGAGAGCGACGGGATTTGTGGCGCAGGCGCGGCCGACTGCACGCACCGCGCCGGGTTTGCCTAGCGATTTGGCGACATCCCCATACGAAACTGTCTGGCCGTACGGGATCGCGCGCAGCTTTTCCCAAACCTGGCGTTGAAAGGCTGTGGCTCTGATGTCGAGTGGTAGATCGAGTCGTGGCTCGTTCTTGTCGAGGTGATTCAGGATCTTCTCGACTGTCTCACGCAATGCTGAATCTTCGCGCGTGATCTCAGCGTGTGGAAATTCTGCGAGTAGATCTTTTTCGAGATCTGCATCGTCGTCGCCCATTCTCACTGCACACACGCCACGCTCAGTCACGGCGACGAGCAAACGTCCCATCGTTGAATCGACGATTGTGTAAGTGATGTTTACGTCGCGACCACCGCGGCTGTAAGTTGCGGGCGTCATGCCGAGTTCTTCCGATGCGTATTCGTAAAGACGGCTGCTGGAGTTGAAGCCTGATTCGTAAAGCGAGTTAGTCACCGATTCTCCTTTGCGCACCAGCGCTTTGAAGTTGCCGAACTTGCGCGCGGCGACGTACTGGCGCGGGCTAATGCCCATCACGCGCTTGAATGTGCGCTGCAGATGGAAGACGCTCACCCCCGCGTGCGATGCGAGCTCAGCTAGTCTCGGTGTGTCGCTTTCAGTCTCGTCGAGTAACCGGCAGACGCGTTGGACGAGATCGATCTGCGGATCCAGGACGCGTGCGCGTTTCGGTTGGCAACGCAGGCACGCGCGAAAGCCTGCTCGTTCCGCAGCTTCGGGCAGGTCGAAAAACCGGACGCGTTCGCGATGTGCGCGGCGCGACGGGCACGACGGGCGGCAGTACACCCCAGTCGAGTTGACGGCGAAAACGAATTGCCCGTCGAAGCGCGCGTCTTTCGCGACGACTGCTTGCCATAGTTGATCGTTATTCATCATGCGGGGATTTTAGACCTCACAATATCCTGAATCTATCTGGTTCTTGCGGTCAAACTTAAACGCAGAATAGAACAAGTCAGGAAGAGGGGCTTGCCCCCGCTGTTACTTGGATTGGACGAGCGGGGGCAAGCCCCTCTTCCTGACTTGTTCTATTCTGATTGTTCTAATTTTACCTCGCATTTTGTAAGCCTCACTTGATGTGCTTAAATGCATGCACGCGTGGATTCGGATTTCCTGTCACAACTAAATGAACAACAACGCGAGGCTGTGCTTGCTACCGAAGGACCGCTCCTGATCCTTGCAGGCGCGGGCTCGGGCAAGACGCGCGTCATCGCGCATCGCATCGCATATCTCATAGCCGAGAAAAAAATCCCGAGTTGGAATATTCTCGCCGTCACGTTCACAAACAAAGCAGCGGATGAGATGCGCCAACGCGTGCAGCGACTACTGCACACGCAGGAACGCAACGACCTACCGCTCGTCTCGACGTTTCACAGTCTCTGTGTGCGCATCCTGCGACAGGACATCGAAAAGCTCAACGACAAGTACACACGTCGCTTTACAATCTACGATACGGACGACTCGATACGTTTGATCAAGCAGGCGATCCGCGATCTCGGTTACGACGAGAAGTATGTGGCGCCACGCGCGACCCAGTCAGCCATCAGCTCGGCCAAGAACCGTGGTGAAGACCCGACGGCATTCGCCGCGCGTGCTGAGTACCAGGACGAACGTCGCGCGATCATGGCGAAGGTTTACGAGATGTACGAAGCGCGCCTGCACGGCAACAACGCGCTCGATTTCGACGACCTGCTGATCAAAACCGTTCGACTGCTGCGCGACGTCGATGAAGTCAGAGAAAAGTACAACAACAAGTTTCGCTACATACTCGTTGACGAATACCAGGACACCAACTCGCTTCAGTTTGCGCTCATCAGCCTGCTGACGCAGAAGTCACAGAACATCGCCGTTGTCGGTGACGAAGATCAGTCGATCTACAAGTGGCGCGGCGCTGACATCAGCAACATCCTCAACTTCGAGAAGCATTTTCCGAAGACCAAAACCATTCGCCTCGAACAAAACTATCGCTCGACGCAAACGATCCTCGACGTCGCGGGTGCGGTGGTGAAGAACAATCTCGAGCGCAAAGGCAAGAACCTCTGGACTTCAAATCCGCGCGGCGGGCGCGTCGGTTATTACCAGGCTTTCGACGCAGAAGCGGAAGCGCGTTGGGTGGCCCAGAAGATCGTCGAGCACCGGCGCGAAGAGCGCGACATTCGCGGCGCCGTGCTCTATCGCACCAACTCGCAATCACGTGTGTTTGAAGAAGCGATGCGCCGCACGGGCTTGCAGTACAACATCATCGGCGGCTTCTCGTTTTACGAGCGCATGGAAGTGCGCGACATCATTGCGTACCTGAAGCTGGCGCTGAATCCGAATGATTCGATCGCGCTCGGACGCGTGATCAATAGCCCGCCACGCGGCATCGGTAAAACGACGATCGAGGAACTCGAGCGTCGCGCGAAAGATTACGAGCTGTCGTGGTGGGAAACGATCAGCAACATGATCGAGCAACCGGGAAGTCTCGGCCCGCGAGCGGTCAGCGCGCTCAAGAGTTTTCGTAACATCATCAACAAACTCGCAACGCTTGCGGAAACCACGGACGAATCGATCAAAGAGCCTGTATCTGACGTCGTGCGTGCCGCGATTATCGAAACGGGTTATGAATTGTCGTTACGTGGCGAGCGCACCGATGAAGCCGAAGGTCGACTCGAAAACCTGCAGGAGCTCGTCAACGCCGCGGTTGATTACGACGACCTGGGAATCGAGGGGCTGCGCGAGTTTATCGACCACTCCGCGCTCGTCTCCGATCAGGACGAGTACAAGCGCGACGCGCCCGTCACGCTCATGACCGTACACGCGGCGAAGGGACTCGAGTTTCCGCTCGTGTTCGTCGTTGGTCTTGAAGAAGGTTTGTTTCCACATTCACGCGCGGCGAGTGATCGAGCGGAACTGGAAGAAGAGAGGAGGCTAGCGTACGTCGCGATGACGCGCGCTGAGCGTTACCTCTACGTGACGCACGCGATGAAACGTCGTGTCTACGGTGAAGAGCTCGCGTCAGAGCCGTCGACGTTTTTGAACGAAATGCCGGAGGAGATGCTCGAGGATCTCAGTCTCGGTAAGTCGTGGCTTTCGTTCAAAGGAGGCTCAAAGCAGATCGATTACGAACAGGGCGAATACAAGAAAGAGCGAAAGAAGTACACCGGAAAGACTTACGACAGCGTCGATTCAATCGCGGATTTTTTCAAACAACGCAACCGGCAGATGGGCCAGACATCAGGCAGTTTGCCCAACATCTCGAATAAGTCTGTATCGACGCCGGCATCTTCCTCAAATGAAATCACGCCAGGTTCTTATGTGAAGCATTCGAAGTACGGCCGCGGTCTGGTGTTGCGACGTGAAGGCGCTGGCGAGTCTGCGAAGTTAACTGTGAGCTTTCCCGGATATGGGCAGAAAAAACTGGTAGAGAAATACGCTGGGTTAGAGAAAGCATAATCCACAGATTACACAGATATTGATCTGTGTAATCTGTGGATGGATTTCAATCCTAGCTGGTGGCGGTCAACTCGGAAACAATTTCATTAGCCCCGAAGACCTTCTTCAACACTTCCAACATTCCTCGCGAGTCAACCGAGATAGCTCGATTCACTGACTGGTCGTACATGAAATCGCCTACCAGCGATTGAATGTTGCCGTCGAAGATCAGCCCGACCAACTCACCGTTCTGATTGATTGTCGGTGAACCTGAGTTTCCGCCGATGATGTCGTTCGTCGATACGAAGTTGAACGGCGTATTCAGATTGAGCGCGCCCTTCTTCGCCACCCAACGCTCCGGCAGGTTGTATGGAAACTCGTGCTTGAACTTGTCAGAGCGAGCAAACAGACCACCGAGCGTCGTGAACGCCGGAACCTTCTGGCCGTTCTCCATGTAGCCTTCGACCGCGCCGTACGAGAGTCGCAGCGTGAACGTCGCATCCGGATAGAGCTTCGTTCCTTCAGTCTCAAAAAGCGCGCGTGCAATCTTCGCGTAGTTGGCGCGCTCGACGCCCGTCAATTCACTCTCGTAACGCTTACGGACTTCGCGCGCCTTCGCATCGATCATCCGCGCGACAACGATCATCGGATCAGTCGAAGCGTCGATTGCGGCTTTGCCGCCCGCGGCCAGTTCTTTACGAACCGCCACATCACCAAGCTTCGTGCCCGTGATCATCTCGTCAGCGCGTGCTTCAGGAGTCTTGCCAGCGAGCACTTGCTTCACGAGCGGATGATCCGCGCCGAGCAACTCAATCATGAAACCGAGCGAGTCAGCGAGTTTCAACTCCTCGAAGTCATTGTGGATCGGAGCGGGTGAATACAACGCGAGCTCGAGGGACGCACGACGAGCATCCGTGTACTCGAGCAAACGCTCGTTGTTCGGCTTCGCGTTTTCATTCGCTAGCCGTACGAGAGTGCGGGCGAAACCGAAATACGTCGAATTGAAACCGCCCATCTGCTCGAAGATGCGACGCTCTTTGATGTAGGTGGGATAATTCTGATGCGCTTTGGCGATCGCGTCCCACGCCTCGCCGTACATCTTCTGCCGTTCGGGATTGTCAGCGATCGCCTTGCGCAGCGCCTGCTCCTCTTTCTGCTTACGAGCCAGCAACGCCGGATCTTTCAGTCCCTTAAGCTGACCACGATAAACCTTCAAACTGTTCTGCACGCTGTTCAGCTCGTTCTGTCCCTGACGAGTTTGCTCTTCACCGAGCGCCATGTATTTCTTCAACATCGCCTCACGTCGCTCCAGCAAGCGAAGAATGATCGGAATGCTGGTGTCGCGCAGTTCTTCCAGGTGCGCGACTGTATCGAGACGCGAAGTCGAACCCGGATTGCCCGTCACGAAAACGAGATTGCCTTCCTTGACGCCCGCGGTGGACCACTTGAAGTAATGCTCCGGTTTCACTGGCTGACCGTTTTCGTAAACACGCACGAGGGCCATGTCGATATTGAAGCGTGGGAAGTTGAAGTTGTCAGGATCGCCGCCGAAGAACGCCGCCTGAAACTCAGGCACAAACACGAGACGAACGTCCGTGTACTTCTTGTAGCGATAAAGATTGTATTGTCCGCCCTGGTAAAGCGTGACGACGTCAGAGCGAAATCCAGTGGCTTTCGTCGATTCCGCTTCGATCGCAGCGATCTCCGCGCGTCTTGCTGCAAACGCTTCGGCGTCAGTCGAGCCATCCTTAACCGCGCCGTTCACGCGCGACGTAACGTCTTCGATACTTTGCAGCACGTTCAACTCGAGACTCGGCGCCTTGATCTCTTCAGCACGCGTGCGAGCGACGAAGCCCTCTTTCGCGAGGTCCTTCTCCGGCGTGCTGACTTCGCCGACGATATCTTCAACGATGTGATAGTTCGTCAACACGAGACCGTTCGGCGATACGAACGAGCCCGAGCCGCCGTTGTTGAAGCGCACGGACGCGAGCCGAACTTTGTTCAACCATTCATCGGTAACTTCAAAGCCGTATTTTTTCTTGATTTCTGCGCGCGGCACGTTGTTGAACGGCCACATGCCTTCGTCGGCGAGCGCAGTGATATGCAGTGTTTGTAAGCCAAATAGCGCCAGCAGGAGCGCAGAAAACAATCGTCTTAATCTCATTTCAATCCTCAATAAACAGTCTTATGGGCAGAGACAACACAGATTACAACGAGGGGAGGGGATCTGTGAAATTGTGTGATGCGGCGATAGTGGCCCAAGGTTCGCACGCCGTTCAAACGCCGCTCGCGCGGCTCACTTACTCCTTCTCGCCACGGTCGCGCAGACGGATGTATTCATCGAGTGTGAGGTCAGCGTAGCCACGCTCTTTCATGCGCTTGATGTAAGCAGCGCTGACGCCGTGATCCTTCAGCCGCACTAACTGTTCGACACTCGTGTTGGAGTAGCCGATCTCTCTGATCTCCTTAATGAACGACGCCGTGACGCCGTGATCCCTCATCCGTCGCAAGTCTTCGAGGGGTTGACGGTCGTACCCGAGGTTCTTCAACTCCGACACGAATTCCCCCGTCACGCCGTGATCTCTCAGCATGACCCACTGGTCGAGCGGAGCGCGCTCGTAGCCGGCAGCCATAAATTCGTTGATGAACTTCGCGGTGACGCCGTGATCTCTGGTTCTGACGAGATCCTCTGGAGACATATTGGTGTAGCCAAGCGCAGCGAGCTCCTTGATGAAGTTCAGAGTCACGCCGTGATCTTTCATGCGCACGACGAGATCCGTGCTCTTGACGGTGTAACCGAGCGATTTCAGACCCTGGAGGTATTCGATTCTCACGCCATGATGCACCATGCGCACGAGCTGTTGGACGGTCGTCGTGTCGTAATCCTGGGCTTTCAACTCGTTGATGAAGGCGAGACCCGTGTCGCTCATCGCGAGGGCCAGCAGTTCTTCGTCATTCGCTTTGCCGAAGCCGAGCCGGCCGAGCTCGGAGTTGAAAGAGCTGTTTGGTGTAAAGGCGAAGTGGCCGGAGCCGTTTCCCTGTCTGAACCAGCCTTCGAAGTCGAAGGTGCCTGCGTCGCGCTTGAGTTGGAAGCGGACGTTGGTCCCCGTTGGCGACAATAGCTGCTCGCGCGTGAGTCCCGTAAGCTGGTCGAGCGTGACGTTGAATCCGCTGTCGTTATAGCTGAAGCCTGTGTCGCGTTTGCGCTGGTAGCGCATCGTGAGTTGCAGCTTGTTCTCAGTTGTCGAGTACTCGATGAGCCACTGGCTGGTGGTGACGTCCTGCGGGTTTGAATAGGTGACTTCTGAAGCGGGATAACACGCCCACAGCAGCAACAAAACGCCTAACATGCCAGTGATCGAGATTACTCTCGCGCGTAAGGAATTCATGGTGTCCTCCGGATGTGGATCTCCTGGAGTGGGCTGACGAGCAACACACTCCAGGAATTTCCCAAGAAAGAAAGCAGACTACCCACCTTGCTTGTGAGGTAAACACCACCCGGTTAAGGTTTGTGACTAATGATTAGAGCGCTTGTTTGGCTGTTCGGCAGTCGGCGCGGGTTTGTTAGTGGCCTCGCTGCCGCACTGACGGCAAAGGTAGCTATCCTGTTTCTGTGCGGCCGGAACCAGCCAAAGGCAACCACACGAATCACATAAAATCGTCGATCCAAGCAACCACTCGTTGAATCGTATCTGTTTTTCTACCCTCATCGTCCCCCCTGATCGTTTTGCCGGGATTTTTGGAGCGGTAGGCTTTTTAAATTACAAACGACGCGATAGTTTCAATAAATTGTCGCGGCTTCGTGGCAAAGAACAAGTCAGGAAGAGGGGCTTGCCCCCGCCCGTCGAATCCAAGCAGCGGCGGGGGCAAGTCCCTCTTCCTGACTTGTTCTTTTCTACCGCGCCCGTAAAATCCGTTTCCATGCGGGTTAATCAATTTTCGAGGATGTTGCTGGCTGAGTGGCGGAAGCTAAAGCTCCCGACTTCGGGTGAGACTGTGGTTGTAGCAGTTTCGGGCGGCGCCGACTCGACCGCCCTACTGCTCGCTATCGAAGAGCTCAAGACAAATAACAAACTCTACACCGGCGTCTGCGTCGCCCACCTCGATCACCGCATCCGAAAATCCAGCAGTAAAGACGCGAAATGGGTCGCCGATCTGGCAGCAAAACTCGGTTTCAAGAGCGTGATCGGCCGCGCCAAAGCGCTCGACGAAACCAACGAAAACCTCGAACAAGCGGCCCGTGAGGCCCGCTACGCCTTCCTCGAACGGACGGCCAAACGGGTTTCGGCAAACTACGTCCTAACCGCCCACACGATGGACGACCAGGCCGAAACCGTGTTGATGCGGTTGATGCGCGGCAGCGCCAGCCTCGGCCTCGGCGGCATGGAAGCACTACGTCCGCTAGCGAAAAACAGCTCGATCAAACTCGTCCGACCACTCCTCTGGGCGCGGCGCTCGGAAACCGAAGACTACTGCCGTTTCCGCAGAATCAACTTCCTGTCTGACGAAATGAACGACGATCTCACCTTTGCCCGCGTGAAAGTGAGAAAACAACTCCTGCCCCTGATGCAGTCGTTCAACAACCGGATCGTGGAAGCAATCTCGCGCACGGCGACCCAGCTTCGCGAAGACGGAGCCGTACTTGTCAGTGATTCTGATGCACTGTTACAGCGAGCGGCGGTGTCTAACGAGCAGAGTGGTGAAACCAAAGTGCCGGCGTTGGACGTAAAGGTGCTGGCCGATGCGCCGCCTGCATTGCGGCGAAGGGCGCTGCGGCAATGGCTTTCGAATGCGCGCGGCGGAACGCGAAGACTGGAAATGGTTCATCTTTTGGCGGTGGAGAAGCTTCTGGAGGGGAATGCTGGCGGTCGAGTCACCGAGTTACCAAGTGGCGGAAAGGTCAGACGCAGGCGAAACCGGCTGGAATTTGAGTCTAAAAACGATTGACAGTCAGTTTTGACAGGATTTCCAAGATTATTCAGGATTTACATGTAAACATGTGCAATCATGTAAATCCTGTTAGCGGATGTCTTTTAGTGCGGCGCGACTGGGGAACCTTAGGGGCAGATTTGCATCAAAGGGGACAGTTATTTTTACTTTGAGTTGTTTCGGAATAAAGCCGAAGCTGGGCAGCGACAAATGACGCCCTGATAAGGTATTATCGGGGGTCGGAGGCGTTAATGAATTTGAGTTCTACGGCAAGACAGATCGTATTTTGGCTCCTGATTATCGCGGGAGCCGTACTGTTGTATAAGCTCGTCAATCCACGAGGCAGCAGCTACCAAACCGTGGATTTGACCAAGCTGGATCAAATGATCCAAAGCGGCAGTCTTAAATCGCTCACGGTCAAACAAAGTGAGACTGTGGCAATCGACGTTAATAATCAGGAATATCGAGTAGCTTTATCAAACGATCCCGCAAAGAACGATCTCCTTAAATCAGCGCGCGAAATCGTGAACGGCAAGCCGCGCGTGGCGAAGGTTGAAGAGGAATCGAGCGCGAGTTTTATCTGGCCCATGCTAATCACGTGGGCGCCGCTCCTGTTCATCATCGCAATCTGGATCTTCATGCTGCGACAGATGCAATCAGGCGGTAACAAGGCGTTGTCGTTCGGGAAGTCGCGCGCGAAGCTACTCAACAACCAGCAGAAACGTGTGACGTTCAAGGACGTGGCTGGTGTTGAAGAAGCGAAGGAAGAGCTGCAGGAGATCATCGAGTTTCTCAAGGAACCGCAGAAGTTTCAGAAACTCGGCGGGCGTATCCCCAAGGGCGTTTTGATGATGGGACCGCCGGGAACGGGTAAGACTCTGTTGGCCCGTGCGATTGCAGGTGAAGCAAACGTTCCGTTCTTCTCGATTTCCGGTTCTGACTTCGTCGAGATGTTTGTCGGCGTCGGCGCCTCGCGCGTGCGCGACCTGTTTGAACAGGGCAAGAAGAATGCGCCGTGCATCATCTTCATCGATGAGATCGACGCAGTGGGCCGGCATCGTGGCGCAGGCCTTGGCGGCGGTCACGATGAACGCGAACAGACATTGAATCAGTTGCTGGTTGAGATGGATGGCTTCGAGTCGAACGACGGCGTGATTTTGATCGCTTCGACGAACCGTCCGGACGTCCTGGATCCGGCGTTGCTACGACCCGGGCGATTTGATAGACGCGTCGTGGTGTCTAGACCTGACGTTCGCGGACGTGAAGGCATTTTGAAAGTTCACACGCGCAAGATTCCGCTCGGTGAAGATGTTGATATCTCCGTGATCGCGCGTGGTACACCGGGATTCACGGGGGCGGATCTCGCCAACCTCGTTAACGAAGCGGCGTTGAATGCGGCTCGGTACAACAAGAAGCTCGTCGCGATGGGCGATTTCGAGTTGGCGAAAGACAAGGTGTTGATGGGCGCTGAGCGCAAGAGCATGGTGATCTCGAACGAAGAAAAGCGCGTCACTGCATATCACGAAGCGGGTCATACGCTCGTTGGTCTGAAAGTGCCGAACGCGGATCCGGTTCACAAAGTCACCATCATTCCGCGCGGCATGGCGCTCGGTGTGACGCAGCAGCTTCCCGAAGGCGACCGTCACAACTACAGCCAGGATTACCTGCTGGGCCAGATCTCGATCCTGATGGGTGGTCGCATAGCCGAAGAGAGTTTCCTCGGCAGCATCACCACCGGAGCTTCAAACGACATCGAACGTGCGACTGAGCTCGCGCGTGCGATGGTTTGCGAGTATGGCATGTCTGAGATGGGTCCGCTGACCTTCGGCAAGAAGGAAGAGCAGATCTTCCTCGGACGCGAGATTGCGCAGCATCGTGATTTCTCGGAAGACACCGCGATCAAGATCGATCAAGAGGTGAAGAAGATCGTCACCGCGCAATATGAGCGCGCGAAGGCCATCATCGAAGAGAATCGCGAGACGATGATACGTCTGGCTGAGTGCTTGTTGGAGCGCGAGTCGTTGGATGGAGTTGAGATTCGAAGGATTGTCGCGGGCCTGCCGCTCGATGAGAATCCGCCGGCGGTAGATTCCGGAAACGATCAGGATCGGCCGCAGTTGAAGGAGCCGACCGCGAAACCGCTCAAGCCGATTCTGCCACCGATAACCGGCGGCAATCCGCAACCTGCCTAAATCCATCCACAGATTACACAGATCGATTTATTCTGTGTAATCTGTGGAAAATGACTTCTTCCTGGCAAATTAAAGATCGAGTAATGCCCATCGGTGAGCGAACGCTCATCATGGGCATTCTTAATGTTACCCCTGATAGTTTCAGCGACGGCGGACAATTCGTTTCTCTCGACGCGGCCATCGCGCACGCCGAGCAGATGATCTCGGAAGGCGCGGACATCATCGATGTTGGCGGCGAGTCAACACGGCCTGGTGGTGAGCCGGTTAGTGTTGAGGAAGAGATCAAGCGCGTCGTCCCCGTTATCGAAGCTTTAGCCCGCCGCACCGAAGTACCAATCTCAGTCGACACAACCAAATCCGAAGTCGCACGCGTCGCTTTGGAAGCAGGCGCAGCGATCGTCAACGACATCTCCGCGCTTCGCTTCGACTTCTACGTCGCCGACGCTGTTGCGCGTGCCGGCGCAGGACTCGTCCTCATGCACTCACGAGGCACACCTGCAACAATGCACCGCCTCCCGCCCGTCGCCGACATCATGCACGAAGTCACACACAGTCTCCGCGCCAGCATCAAGATGGCGGAGCGACGCGGCGTCAAGCGCGAATCGATCGTGATCGATCCCGGCATTGGCTTCGGAAAAAGTCAGGAACAAAACCTCGAACTCCTCGCCAAACTGGACCAACTAATCGCCGCCTTCCCCGGCTATCCGTTATTAATCGGCGCCTCGCGAAAGTCTTTCATCGGCCGCCTCCTGGCCGACGAAACCGGCGCCCCCGCCCCAGCGCAGGATCGCCTCTACGGCACCTTAGCCACCATCACCACCGCGGTGCTCCACGGCGCTCACATCGTCCGCGTACACGACGTTAAAGCCGCAGTTGAAACAATCCGTGTCGCGGAAGCGATCCGTGAAAATCCGCGGCCGATATGAGAGAATCCTCCACCGATGACCAAAGCCCTTCGTACTTCCCTCTTCATCCTGATGCTTTTCTTCGTCTCCGGATTCGCTGAGTGCTACAAGCCGGTTACTAAGAATCAACTTCCTGCTCGATTCAAAACGGTCGGGGTGCCGGCGTTCCAGATGGAGAGCCAGGCGCTGCGCTATAAGGTCGAGTCGCGGTTTACGGATGCGGTGATGCGCGAGCTTGTGCATCGCGGGCGCGGGCTGCGCGTGCAGGGACAACGCGAGGGTGCGGATGCGGTGATCGAGGGCGTCATCAAGAAGTTTTATTTCGGCGGCGTGCTGCTCGACGACAAAGGACGCGCCCGAATCTATGAGGTGACGATCGAGGCCGCGGTTACCGTGCGCGACCAACAAGAGAATCGTGTTCTTTACGACAATCAGAACTTCGTTTTTCGCGGCGAGTATGAATTCGCGAGCGACCCGCGGACGTTCTTCAACGAAGAGGATCCGGCAATCTTGCGCATGTCGCGCAGCTTTGCCGAAAGCATCGTTTCCACACTCATCAACGCAGTCGATATCGAAAAGAAATGAAGACGCTGACGCGCGCCGAGCTTGAACGCTCTTTACGGGAAGGACTGCGACCGCTGTACCTGTTGCTCGGCCCTGAGGTTTACCTGCGTCGAGTTGCGGCACAAACGATCACGGATCTGGCGCTGAGTCGCACGTTGCTGCGCGAGTTCAACGAGTCGTCGTTTAGCCTGGTGAGCGATGCGGTGCAGTCTGCGATTGCCGCGGCAGAGCAGTTGCCGATGATGTCAGACACGCGCGTCGTCCGGATTCGCGACTTCGCAAGGCTGCGCGAAACTGACGAGGAGACCCTGATTCGTTATCTCAACAACCCTTCACCTTCAACGGTGATGATCTTCACCGCCGACGAGCTCGACAAGCGCAAAAAGTCGAGCAAGGTGTTGCTGGATACTTGCACTGTCGTCGAGTTCGCGCCGCTGAAAGATGCGGAAGCAAAAGCGTGGGCCAAGTCGCGGCTAAAGGAGTTGAAGGTCACGACTGACGATCAGGTGTTGAGCGAAATCATCAGCCTCGTTGGAAGTGACATTCAGACGCTTTCCAATGAAATTGAGAAACTCGCTTCGGCCGCCGCAAACACAGGACGTATCACTCCCGATCTCGTTGACGAGTTGATCGGCCGTTCACGCGAGTTATCAAACTTTGAGCTCGGAGATCATCTGCTGGCGGGCAATCGCAAAAAGGCGCTCGAAACACTTCATCGACTCCTCGAAGACGGCGCGGAGCCAGTAATGCTCGTCGGACTGATCGCAGGTAATTATCACCGGCTCGCGCTTGGTAAACACTTGCTCTCGCGTGGCGGTCGTGAAGAAGTATTCCGTAACATCAACCTTCCGCCCTTTAAACGCGACTCTTATATTTCAACTCTCCAACGCAGCACCGCTGCGAAGATTGCACGTGGCATTCAACTGACCGCCGCCACCGATCTCGCAATCAAGACCTCTCAAGCTACTCCTCGCTTGCAATTAGAAATGCTAGTCTGCGAACTGGCTTCTTAATCCGTCTTCAATCCGCGGAAATCCGTGGCTAAAACTGCATTACACTTCTCGACGATCGACACCTCAGGCCCGATCTGATTCAACTTCTCCGCGATCTTATCGATATAAAACACCGTAATCGTCTCGCTATACTTGCTCGTGTTTCCCTCGTAGTGATTTAAGAACCGCAACAAGCCCGCGCGCATGCGATCGAGCGCCGCGTCTCTATCCATCGTATGCAAGTACCAGACGGCCACCGCGAGATGCTCCCCGTGGTGAAAATCATCCGCGCCGGTTTCACAAGCCTCAAACCCACGCACAACATTCGCGATCTCGTCTTCTGACTGGTACGGGTTCATCACGTTCTCCTTTCCAATAAAAAACCGAGGCGGACCGAAATATCGATCCGCCCCGGTAAAAATTTTCGTTGTCGACTAGGTTTACTTAGCCGTCTGGTTCGCCCGAACTGTCAGCCGCGATTTGTACCGCGCTGCCGCGTTCTTATGCATCACGCCCTTTTGCACGGACTTATCAATCACTGAGATGACCTCAGGAAGCACGGTCTGCACATCCTCGCTCTTACCCGAGTCGAGCGCCGTACGCAGCTTCTTGATATAAGTCCTGACCTTCGAGCGATGGCCACGATTAACAACGCGTCTTTTCTCACTCTGTCGGACGCGCTTCTCTGCTGATTTATGATTCGGCATTCACTTTCTCCCATGCGCCGGGCACACCGCCCCAAAGCGCAAGTGACGGAGTATAGGTACCCGACAATCGGGTGTCAAGCGGCGAGGCTGTGCCTCTGTATTAGAATCTCAGGCCGGAATAGCCTGAATCTGACCGAACACATCACCGTCCATCTCTGAATTTATTAAGCCGCAAAGAGGCACAAAAGGCACAAAAGAAAATCGATCGATTTCTCTGCGTCCTCGGCGTATCTCCGTGTTCTCTGCGTTAAATGCTAATTCAAACGCAGAGGGCGCAGAGATACGCCGAGAGCCGCAGAGAAGATTTCAAATTCAGACATTACGAAACCCGGCTTTCTTTTGTGCATTTTGCGCCTCTTTGTGGCAGCATGTCTCTGAAGGAGAAAGTTAATAGAGTTTGAAGAAGATTGAGTTGCCGCCTCGGGGTTTGGAGACGCTGTTTGGTGTTCACGACCAAAACATCAAATATCTCGAGTCTCTGCTTGACGTAAGAATTGATGCTCGCGGTCAGGATGTCTCCATCGATGGCGACCCGGCCGACGTCGAGACTGCCCAACGTATCCTCGAAGACTTTTCCGACCTATTCAAGGAAGGAAAACAATTCACTGACAAAGAGCTGCGTGAAGCCTTTGCGCAGATCGCCGAAGACCGCGCCTTCAGCCTCCGCGACTACTTCACCAAAACGCGTTTCAATCCCGCAGGAAAGAAACAGGTCGCGCCCAAATCGGTCAACCAGCGCAAGTACATCCAGGCTATCCAGGATAACGACGTCGTGTTTGGTATCGGCGTCGCCGGCACTGGCAAGACTTATCTGGCCGTAGCGATGGCGGTCCAGGCGTTGATGCAGAAACAGGTAAACCGCATCGTGCTCGCGCGCCCGGCGGTCGAAGCTGGTGAGAAACTCGGCTTCCTGCCCGGCGACCTGCAGGACAAAGTCGATCCGTACCTGCGCCCGCTTTACGACGCGCTCTTCGATCTCATCGACTACGAGCGCGTCACACGACTACTCGAAAAGCGCGTGATCGAAGTGGCGCCGCTCGCGTTCATGCGTGGCCGTACGTTGTCAGACGCGTTCATCATCCTCGACGAAGCGCAAAACACGACGAGCGAGCAGATGAAGATGTTTCTCACGCGCATCGGTTTCGGATCGAAGGCCGTGATCACCGGCGACGTAACGCAGGTCGACCTGCCGACGGGCAAACGCAGCGGCTTGATCGAAGCGGAACGAATACTCTCAAAGCTCGAAGGTATTGAGTTCGTTTACTTCACCGACAAAGACGTCGTGCGCCACAAGCTCGTGCAGATGATCATCCGCGCGTACGAAGAACAAACACGGAAGCCACAGATATAGCGATGGTCGAGGTTGTCAATCGCCAGCGACGCTTGAAACTCGACACTGAAGCGTGGTCCAATTTTGCGGCCCGGGCGCTTGACGCACTCGGAAAGAGCGAATCCTCAGCTACGATCGCTTTTGTTTCAGACGAACGGATTCGAGAGCTCAACCGGCAGTTTCGTGGCGTTGATAAAGCGACGGATGTGTTGTCGTTTCCGGCGGAGGAAGAGCTTAATTTGGGCGACGTGGCTGTGTCAGTCGATACAGCGGCCGTGCAGGCGAAAGAGAATGGCCTGACGCTTGATGGTGAGATCGCGCAGTTGATACTTCATGGACTCTTACATCTTTGCGGGTACGATCATGAGACGGATAATGGCGAGATGAACCGGCTGGAGCTAAAACTGCGAAGGAGGTTAGGCATTTAGGCAGTTGTTAGACAGGATTTCCAGGATTTACAGGAACATCGTGTTCATCTTGTAAATCATGAGAATCATGTCCATACTATTTTCCCATCGATGGAACTTGAAATAGGGCTTGCGCTCTTACTGCTTATAGTGCTCTCTCTGCTGGCCACGGTTGATATGGCCTTCGCCCAGTTGAGCGACGTGGGTCTACGCCGCCTGATGGGGGAGAACGGAGACAAGCCCGAACAGCCATCCAAACCGTTTCTTCGCCTGGCACTGGAGCATCGCCCGCGTTTCAGCTTCGCTCTCTCGGCGATGATCCAGATACTGCTCGTCGTCGTCGCTGTTCTCATAACTTCAATATCACTCAGCCTTTTCCCCGATCCGCGACTCGTGCTCGTCGGGCTGGCCGCGGGACTGATACTCGCCGGTATCTTTCGCCAACTGATTCCATTATTCATCTCAACGCGTAATCCGGAAGGCACGCTGCTCTTCCTGCTGCCGATCGTGCGGCCGTTCTTTCCGATCATGACGTTCATCGCCGATCCTTTTCAGCGTCTCTTCGATCGTTCGCGGCGCAAGGATCAAGTGACAGAGACCGGCGAGGAAGAGGAAGAGGACGACGACAGCGGTGACCTGCAAGCGCTGATCGACGTCGGTGAAGCAGAAGGCATCCTGGAAGAAGAAGAAGGCGAGCTCATTCACTCGATCATCGAATTCGGCGATACGCACGTGAGCGAAGTGATGACGCCGCGGCCGGACATCGTCGCCGTCCCTGAAAGCGCGACGGTGCGTGAAGCACGCGATATCATTCTCGAATCGAAATATTCGCGGCTGCCAGTCTATCGCGAACAGATCGACAACGTTGAAGGCATGATCTACGTGCGCGATCTGCTTCAGTGCTGGGCTGACGGGCGTGAAGACGAGTGCATTAAATCGCTCGTGCGGTCGGTGTATTTCATACCGGAAACAAAGCCGGTCGCCGAGCTGCTCGAGGAGATGCAAAAGGCGCACGCGCAGCTCGCGATGGTGATCGACGAGTATGGTGGCGTTTGCGGGCTCGTCACTGTCGAAGACATTCTCGAAGAGATCGTGGGCGAGATCGAAGACGAAGACATCGCGGGCGAAGAGCTGGAAGAGATTGTTGAAGGCCCTGATGGCAGTTACGAAGTACTGGCCTCGACTGAGATCGGAAAGATCGAGCGGCTCTTCGACATGGAGATCGAAGATGACGATTTCACAACCATCGCCGGACTCGTGATCAATGAGTCAGGAACAGTTCCTGCGGCCGGCGAGCGACTGATCATGCGCGGCCTGGAAGTTGAAGTTCTTGAAGCGGACGAGCGACGCATTCTGCGAGTGCGCGTGAGAAAAGCGCCGGAAGAAGATGCGTCAGAAGCGGACCAGAAAGAATCACAAAAGGCACAAACGTCTTAGACAGGATTTACAAGATTGCTCAAGATAAACAGGATTAGCTTGTTCATCTTGTATAATCCTGCGAATCCTGTCTAACTACTGAAATGGGTAAACACAAAAGCAAATTCCTTCGCGGCAAACGAATCGATCCGGCGCCAATTGCAAAAAACATAGCCGTTGCGGATTTGATCGACGAGGCTTTCCTCGCCTACAACGCCGCGCGTCTGCGTGAAGCATGCCAGCTTTACACTTCGAAGATGCTGGAGCCGGAAGTCACGGTCGCAGTCTCCCTAACCGGAGCGCTAACACCCGCCGGACTCGGTATTTCCGCGCTGATTCCGCTAATCAAAGCTGGCTTTATCGATTGGATCATCTCGACCGGCGCGAATCTCTATCACGATACGCACTTCGGCATCGGTCTCGCCATGCACCTGGGCAACGCGCAGACGTCTGACGTGGTCCTGCGCGAAGAAGAAGTAGTCCGCATCTACGACATCTTCTTTGACTACTCGGTGCTGCTCGATACCGACGCGTTCTTCCGCAAGATAATCGAAGGGCCGGAGTTTCAACGCCCGATGTCGACGGCTGAGTTTCACTACTTGTGCGGGCGTTATGTTCACGAGCGCGAGCAGAAACTCGGCATCAAGGAGAAGTCGCTGCTCGGTGTGGCTTACGAGTACGCGGTGCCGATTTACACGTCATCGCCCGGCGACTCTTCTATCGGAATGAACGTCGCTGCGAAAGCGCTGCAAGGCAATAAGCTCGCATTCGATCCGTCGCTCGACGTGAATGAGACCGCGGCGATCGTGCTTGCAGCAAAGCGCGGCGAAGTGAAGTCGAACGGCAAGAAAGTGAAAGGCCGTTCAGGAGTTTTCATACTCGGTGGTGGATCACCAAAAAATTTCCTCTTGCAAACTGAGCCGCAGATCCAGGAAGTACTCGGTATCGACGAACGTGGTCACGATTATTTTCTGCAAGTGACTGACGCGCGACCTGACACCGGTGGATTATCAGGAGCAACTCCTGGTGAAGCAGTGTCGTGGGGCAAGGTGGATCCCGATCGACTTCCTGACGCAGTTGTCTGTTATGTCGACTCTACAGTGGCGCTTCCGCTCATTACGGCTTATGCTCTTACGCGTCACGAGCCACGCGAGCCAAAACGTCTCTACGACAAGCGTGAGCAGTTCATGAACCTGCTGTTGTCGGAATACAAAAAGTCTAAGCGACGATAGGAGAACCAGGGAACATGGGAACAATTCCGACCGCTAAACCGAAAGTTTATTACGACTGCACCGATTGCCCGGCGTTCTGCTGTTCGGTGTATGACCGCGTGCAGGTAACGACGCGCGACATTCGCCGTTTGGCGAAGCACTTCGGTGTTACTGAAGAAGTCGCCAGAGCTCGTTACACAAAGATGTGGGAAAAGGAAAGAGTGTTACGGCGCAAGCGCGACGCGCTTTTTGGTGAGACGTGCGAGTTCCTCAATCCGGAAACTCGGGGCTGTGGGATCTATCACGCGAGGCCGGCAGTGTGCCGAGAGTATCCGACGACAAAGCGTTGCGCTTACTACGACCTGTATAAATTCGAGCTCGATCAGCAGGACGATCCAACCACGTTGCCGATCGTGAAGCTCACGTTCAAAGAACACATGAAGAAGAAGTAGGTTTTGAAGTGCAAGACTTTCTATCAAAGTTCATCGGGAAGAAGATCGACGTTTACTGCGGCGGCGCATCGAGCGTGCGTGGTGATGTGTTGAAAGTGGAAACCGGCGTGCTGCACCTGCGCGATGATGACGGGAAAAACTGCTATGTCGCCATAGACAAGATCGTCGCCGTTTGGGAAGCGCGTGACGACACCCATAAAGCAGGCTTCATCCCTCCTCCAAACAATAAGTAGCCAAGTTAAAAAGAACAACTTAGGAAAGAACAAGTCAGGAAGAGGGGCTTGCCCCCGCTGTTTATTACCCAAGCAGCGGCGGGGGCAAGCCCCTCTTCCTGACTTGTTCTTCCAACTTTGGAGTTATTTCTGTGCGACCTGAACGTTGAGTGGCACGCGGCGGAAGCCGTCGATGCGCTTCAGCCAGTAATCATTAAACTCTGAATAGATAACACCGTGGCGGCGCGAGGCGTGGTAGAAGCCATGCTCGTCAGCAACAACGCCGACGTGTGTCAGACCACTGAAGAACACGAGCGTTCCAAACTTGAACTGTTCCTCAACCGGCGGGGGCTCGAAGTGCGCAAACAGGCTGCGAGCGCTCTCTCGCTCGAAGTTGATGCCAGTAGCCTGGTAAATGGCCCAGACGAAGCCCGAGCAGTCGAAGCGGTTCGGACCAGTAGCGCCCCAGCGATACGGCGAACCGAGTCGCTGATCGATCGCGGACATCAACTGTGATTCAAACTTTAGAAAACCGGTGCTCGACGGGGTCGAAGGCGAAAGGTCGATAGTTGGCTTTGGTTTAGCTTCCCAGGTGGGTTTTGAGTCGGAGACGGCTGCTGCCACCATCGCGACATCATCGGGCGAGCAGGAGACTTCATTTACGTCGCCGCCCGGGACTGTTACTCGTGGACGAGTTTGGGCGAATGCTGCTGTTGATAAAACTACGAGGGCCAAACTGGCGAACAAAGCACGAGGGAACAGTTTTTTAAAAGCCATAGACAGGGAACTACCTTCTCTTCTAAATTTTTAGTTTTTGATATTGCTGTGTGAGGGGGGCACCGCTAAAAACCTTTGGCATCTTAGCGGCTGGATCGGAGTGGTTCAAGCGGCAATGTGACTGTTTCGTGACGAAACGCCTTGCGTATCAAGGACTTGCACTGAAAGAAGTCACGAATACTTTACGCGTGCGGTCAATCTGAAAGATTTGTAGCCGCAAAGTTACAAATCGTAACTCACGCACGCTGCATCTTTAGATAAAGCGTCAGAGTAAAAAGCAGAGTTATAACTACTGTCATGGGGCACACGACTCCCAACAATCTAAAAATTCGATTCGTTATGTATGAGCTAATTAAAGTGACAATAAGTGTGAGGTTCCGAGATTACCCGGAGTTTCCATTGAGCGCGCTGGCGTAGTTCAGGCCGACGGTGATGATCTTCTGCAGTAACTGATCATAAGGCACCCCCGAATACTCAGCCGAAGCAGCAAAATCTTCCTGGTAAGCGATCTGTGGATTCGGATTCGCTTCCAACAAGTAGAACTGCCCTTCCTCAGTCATGCGATAGTCCAAACGCGCATAGCCGGTGAGGAAAAGATAACGATAGATTCGCTTCGACAACCGTTCGAGTGTTTTGAGTTGTTCGGGCGTCAGCTCAGCAGCCCTTGTCGCCACGCCCACCTTCTCCTGGTACGTAGGATCCCACTTCACTTTCAACGTCGCGATATTCTCCGCGCCTTCCGGCAGCTTTTCCATCACGAGCTCCCACGGCGCATAGGTCTGTATATTCTGATTGCCGATCACGCTGACGTAGATCTCGCGGCCCTTGATGTACTGCTCCGCGATCGCGGCAGTCTTGTTCTGACGATGAATAAACTCCACGCGCTGTGTCAGCTTCTCGTCGTCATGCACGATCGACGCCTGTGCGATACCAACGGATCCTTCTTCACTGATCGACTTAACCAGGAGCGGAAACTTCAAACGCTTCGGCCGTCGCACTTTTCGATTCATCGGAAACACTGCGAAGTTCGGCACGTTCAGTCGATGATAAGAAAGAATCATCTTCGTCAGCGCCTTGTCGTGAGCCAGCGTCATGCCGCGCGGATTACAACCGGTGTATGCCTGCTTCATCAGCTCGAGATAACTAACCACGTGCTGATCGTAAAGCGGATAACCATGAAACTCCTCGAGCAGGTTGAAAGCGATGTGAGGCTTGTGTTCGAGCAACGCATTGCCGATGTCGTTGAGCTGGTTATAGAGACCGACCGGATAGACCTCATGGCCCATCTTCTTCAACGTCGAGATCACGTCCCACTCGGTTTTGATTTCGAGTTTTTCTTTGTCGGAAAGACTGTCCAACGAATCGGGAGGCACGAAGTCTTCGTGGACCAGCACGATGATGCGCAGCTTACGTCGCGGCTCAAAGGTCATACGGCTATGCGATGATAACCCGAATGGAGCACGTTCATTACTTGCACAGTCAGCACTATCATGACACGTCGGCGCGTTTCGCGGAAGGGGGTTGCTACACGAAGTTTTAAATAATTGCAGCGATCGATCATGTTTTGCAGCACGTGATCGATCGTGTACTGGTGTACGCCAGTGCCTTCAGCGACGATCTGTCGCACCTCACGACGCACCTTGCGCAGGAAACTCGCAGCACTCATCCGGTGCTTGTGATGTGGATCGTCGGAGAAGATGCGACGCAGATCGCGATCGTAAACAGCGGGCCACTCGAAGTCATAACGCTCGCGCTTGCGACGATAGTGATCGCGCAGCGTTCCACGCAGCACGGACAGTGGCTCGATCTTCGTGCGCGTTCTGTTCTTCGGCTTCGTGCCTGCGAGATCGGTCATCAACTGGTCGATGTACTCGAGCTTCTGCAACGCCGGCCACCCGCGATAACGACGTCGCCATTGCGAGCGTGGCGCCAGCCAAACGGCAAACGTCTCGGCGAAGTCTTCCGCGGGATGCGCCTGCGCGTACCATGCCGGCAGGTGCAGGACGTACTTGCGGCTCCGCGGTTTCGGCTTGTAGAAGTCTGGATACGGTTGCGCGAACGAGCCGAAGAGCTCGCGGTGCTGGCGTTTGAAGTGAAGCCGAAAGGCGGTATCGAGCGCGTGGCCGGCCTCGTGCCGCAGAATGCTCATGCACTCCTTGTCGGTGCCGCCCTCGACTTCGAGCATTTGCTTCCGTTCAAGCTTCATCAGGCGCGGGTGCGCGAGGTAAAACGGGATGGCGATGCCGGGCACGCCGTCCGGCGAAAACCACTCTTCCGACAGCCAAACATGCGGTTTGAAGCGGATTCCGCGGTCGTTGAGCTCGCCATAGAGCCGTATTATGTGGGGCTCCAGGAACGAACCTTTAATTTTGATAGGCAAATCGCAGATGCGTAGATCGAGCAACTGCTCGTCATTCAGACGATGCCAGGGGAATCTGTAGCTCACGGCGCCAGAATTCTAGCCGTGGACCGAGGAAGCGTCAAAAACGGAGCACAGGATTTACAAGATTATTCAGGATTAACATGTCAATCCTGAATAATCTTGTAAATCCTGTCTAGTGACCTCTTTTCTTTCCGACTTTCGCGTTCTATTATGAGACCTGAAATTTGGCAGCGTCTTCCCAAGCACACACAAACCACAACCAGAAATCAAGAGGGATATGTTCAAAACCACCATTGTTAGAGTTGCAGTTGTAATCGCCTGTCTGTCGATACTCTCCGCGACGGCCAGCGCTGACACGAAAGTCAAAACGCGGCAAACCACCGGCGGCCAGACTTACGAAAACACCAGCTACATCAAAGGCAAACGCCAACGCAGCGAGACCAACGGCGGCCAGATGATCATGATCCAGCAGTGTGATCTCCGACGAAACATCCAGATCATGCCGCAGATGAAGATGTACATGATTCAGCCGTACGATCAGCCCAATCAGCCATCGCCCAGCAGCACCACGCCTGCCAACACGACGACGCCGTCGTCTCAACCCGTGAAGAAGGGCGGCCTTGTTACTTCCACCGTCACCACTAAAGACACGGGCGAGCGCAAGCAGATCCTTGGTTACACGGCGCGTCATATCATCACCACGATGGAGATGAAGTCGTCACCGGATGCGTGCTCGCAAAACAATATGAGGATGGAGATCGATGGCTGGTACATCGACGCCACGTTCGCACTCGATTGCGACATGAGCCGTGCGTACACGAACTATCGACCGCACGGGAGCGGCGGTTGTCAGGATCGTTATGAGACGAAAACAATCGGCACCGCGAAGAAGGGTTATCCGGTTTGGGAAAAGACCACAATGTTTGGACCGGGCGGCGCTGAGAGTTTTTCGACGATCAATGAAGTAGTTGAGTTTTCAAACGCGACACTCGATCAGAGTCTCTTCGAGATTCCTGAAGGCTATCGAGAAGTGGAAGACTTCGCGAGTGCTATGAGCGCCGCTTACGCGAACCCCGGCGTTGCAGAGACAGGTGGCTCCGCGACTGTGATGAACACCCCGACTCAGCCGGCTGCTGCACCAGCAGCGACTACGACGGTTACGCCGAAGCGTGAAGGGGTAATTCGTTTCGGAGTCGCAGCCGTGAAGGCTGGCAATGTCGCAGAGTGGATGAACGCGCAAACTCTTGCCGCGGCAGTGCAGAACACTCTGCAACAGAACCTGAAGGGGACGAATGTTGAAGCCGTCTTGATCGACGCCACGGGGGCAGC
>Ga0105238_10001169_pt1 | contig 26421 bp, 20 predicted proteins | sample KBSC34metaG_FD_81526 | JGI IMG/M metagenome (GOLD analysis project Ga0105238, IMG submission 81526) | Corn rhizosphere microbial communities from Kellogg Biological Station, Michigan, USA - KBS C3-4 metaG | ecosystem: Host-associated > Plants > Roots > Rhizosphere > Soil | place: Michigan, USA...
ATCCGGCATGACGACGTCGAGCAGGATCAGATCGAAGGCCACGGACGCCGCGAGTTCCAGCGCGCGCGCGGCGTCGGTGGCGAAACGCAGATCGTAGTTGCCGCCGAGCGCGGCGGCGAGGCTGTGCACGTTGGCCGGTTCGTCGTCGACGATCAGCACGCGTTGCAGCGGCGGTGCGGTCTCGCTCACGCGAAGCGCTCGCCGCAGGATTGCTCGATGCAAGCGAGCACGCGTTCGGCGGCGCGGTAGTCCAGTCGCGCAATCGCGCCGGCGAGCTCGTCCAATTCGGGTTGTGCCCGCCCGAGCAATTGCTGCGCGAGCGCGGCACACGCGCGCTCGGCGCCAAGACTGTTGCCGGCCAGTTCACTGCGCAACGCCTGCAACGCGTTGCCAATAGCGGCGTTGGAGGCAAGCCGACCAGCGCTTGGCGGCACGGCGGATTCGTCTTGCGGAATCTGCGCTGCACCGAGTTCGGCAAGCGCGGCTTGCAGCTCATCGAGCGTGCTCGACGGCGTGGTGTCCACGCGCGCGGCGGATTCGATCGCGGCCGCGGCGTCGGCGATGCGCTGTGCCGAAAGAGTTGCCGCTGCGCCCTTGATCGTATGTGCCAGGTCGCGCGCGGCAGCGAAATTCGCGCTGGAGAACAGCTTGCGCAGTTCCTGCGCGGCGTCCGCGTTGCGCGTGCGAAAGTCCTCGAGCAGGCGCCACAGCAGCTGGCGCTTGCCGTTGACGCGATTGAGTGCCGACGCCACATCGACTCCGCCGATCAGCGGCGGGACGTCCGCGCCCGCGCGCGCCGGCGTGGCGTGCGCAGCGTGTGTGAGCCAGCGCGAGAGCACGCGCACGAGTTCGGCCTCCTCGATCGGCTTGGTCAGGTAATCGTCCATGCCGGCCTCGAGGAAACGCTCGCGGTCGCCGCTCATGGCGTGCGCGGTCAACGCGATCACCGGGATGCCGCGCGTGCGCGAATCCTGTTTCAGCCGGCGCGTCGTTTCGATGCCGTCCAGACGCGGCATCTGGATGTCCATGAGGATCGCTGCGTATTTGCGCGCGTGCACCAGATCGAGCGCGGCCAGGCCGTCCTCCGCGCAGTCGGCGGCAATGCCGAGCGCGTCGAGCAATTCGCGGCCGACCTGGCGATTGATTTCGTTGTCTTCGACCAGCAGCACGCGTGCGCCGGGCGCGAAACGAATTTCGGCTGGCGTCAGGCCAGCCGTGGTCATGCGCGCGCCGCGGCTGGGCCTGAGCGCTTCCATCGCCGCGTCGAACAGCGTCGACGGACTCACCGGCTTGTGCAGGAACACGTTGACGCCGCTGGCTTCGGCTTCGCGCACGAGTGCCTCGTCGCCGTAGGCGGTGACCATGACAATGGCCGGCGTGCCCAAGCCGCGCCGGCGCACTTCGCGCACGGCATCCAGGCCATTCATGCCTGCGAGTTTCCAGTCGATCACGAGCAGGTCGAACGGCACGCCGACCTCGTCCATCATGCGCAGCGCCTGTTCGGCCGTTTCGGCGAGCGTGACATCGAAACGCAGCGATTCGAGCATGCTGCCGAACACATCGCGCGCGGTCGGGTTGTCGTCGACGACCAGTGCGCGCAACCCTTCGGGCGATGCGTGTTCGATGACCGCCGCAGCGGATTGGGCGAGGCCGAACCGCGCCGTGAACCAGAATTCGCTGCCGCGGCCGGGTTCGCTGCGGCCATCGATCTGTCCGCCCATGAGCTCCACGAGACGGCGGCAGATCGCCAGTCCCAGACCGACGCCGCCGTGTATACGCGTGCTCGATTCATCGACTTGCGTGAACGGATCGAACAGGCGCGGCAGTTCGCCGGGCGCAATGCCGATGCCCGTATCACGCACGGCGAAGCGCAGTTCGACTTCGTCATTGTGCCGGCTTGCGCAGCGCGCTTCGACGACGATCTCGCCGCGCTCGGTGAACTTGATCGCATTGGTGACGAGATTGACCAGCACCTGCTGCAGCCGCACCGGATCGCCGTGCAGCGTGCGCGGCACGTCGGCGCCAAGCAGGTACAGCACTTCCAGGCGCTTGGCGCGCGCGCGTTCGCCGACCACGGCGGAGAGGTCCGTGAGCACCGCGTCGAGCGAGAATTCCACCGATTGCATGCCGAGCTTGCCGGCTTCGATGCGCGACAAATCGAGAATGTCGTTGATCAGGCCGAGCAACAGTCGCGCCGACGTGCGCAGCTGCGCGAGCAGGCCGCGCTGGCGCGCTTCCAGCGGCGTTTTTTCCAGCAGCGTTGCCATGCCGATCACCGCGTTCATCGGCGTGCGGATCTCGTGGCTCATGTTGGCGAGGAATTGACTCTTGGCCTGGTTGGCGGCTTCGGCCTGATCCCTGGCGATTTCCAATTCCTGACGAAACTGCCGCTCGTTTTCGATCAACGCCTGTTCGGCGAGGCGGCTGCGCTCGCGCTGGCGTTCCAGCTTGCCGAGCAGCGAAACCAGCGTGCCCCACAGCAGCGCGAGCACGAGCGCGACGAATACGCCTTGCAGGTACAGCTGGCGACGTACGTCGCGCGCGAAGTCGGTATAGAAATTCGCGTCGACGGCGAAATGCGCCAGTCCGAGCAATTCCATCGTGTCGCTGTGGTAGATCTCGGTGTCGACGCGGAACGCATCGGCCGGCACGTTCGCCAACGCGCGGTCGAGGCTGCCCTTCGGCGCGCCGCCAAGCGCGTCGTAATCGAGCTCGATGCCGACGCCGGCGAAGAACGGCGTCTTGCTCGACGCGTCGCGCAGCAGCAGCATCTGATCCAGCGTCGCGCGCAGGCGCGCTTCGCGCTCGGGTCCGCGCGCGTGGGAGAGCGCGTCGGCGAGCGCGGCGGTTTGCGACTGCGCGAGCACCTGCGCGTGCTGCTCGGCGTTGCTGCGCAGGCGCGGTTCGAGCAATGCGTTCCAATACACCGCCAGCGCGATTTCGAAGATCACCGCGAGTGCCGCGAACGCGATCGTGACGAGGAACGGAATGCGCCTCACCGGGAACCTCGACTGACCTGCTGCGCTTGGCAGCTCGCGGCCGGGCGGTGCTCGAAATCCTCATGTGCCGGCGTGTACGCTCCGGTTCCTGCGCTCCGGCCGTCCGCGATCTGCCGGCGCTCGCGACGGTTATTCGCGGTTCCCTTCATGGGAACACCCGCGCCACTTTGACGTAGAACGGCTTCAATTCCACGCCTGCGGCCTGCAGCGCCGGCAGGTTCAAGAACGGCTGCACCTTCGCCTCGATGCAGATGCCGGCCGCTGCGCCGCGTTCGACGTCGCCGTCGAACGGCGAATACAGCACGACCTTGGACGCCGTGCTCCATTGCACGAGTTCGGCCAGGTCCTTTTCCGACTGTGCGGAGACAATGAATACGCCAGCGGGCTGTTGCGCCTGCGCGAGTGCAGACAGGCTCGTCACGTTGTCGATCTTGACGGCCAAATCCTTGATGCCGGTCTTGCCGGCGTCGCCGCCCGACGCGATCAGCGAGGCAATCTCGCCTGACAGATGCGCATCGCTGCCGTACAGGATCACATGCAGTGCACCATCAGCGGCAGCGCGCGATTCGAGTGCGACCTGCGCGGTGAGCAGCGAGCGGAACAAACGCGCACCGGCGCGGATGCGGCGATCGTCGGCGTCGTCGGCCCGCGCCGTGCTCGCCGATACCGATACGGCGGTGACCGCGGCGACCAGGCCCGCCAGCAGCCAGTCGCGCAGGCACGCGGGCATGGCGGCGAAGTGCCGCCGGCGCAAGAATCGCCCGTTCCCGGATCTGTGCCTTGTCATCGATGCGCGAACGAAACCGGCTGTCGCCCTCCGTTTGATCCAAGCATAATGCCGACGAACTGTGGAGGGATTGAGGAATTCGGCAAAGATGGGGGAAACCACCGGCAAAACCGGCGCCGCACGCCGCCGCATCGTGGTGATCGAGGACGATGCCACGCACGCCATGCTGCTCGCCGACACGCTCGCCGACGAAGGCTTCGAGGCCGTGCTCGTCGACAACGGGGCGGTGGCCGCCGAGCGCGTGCGCGAACTCAATCCTGCCGCCGTTCTGCTCGATGTGACGCTGCCCGGCAAGGACGGCTTCGCGGTATGCCGCGAAATCCGCGCTTTCTCGACCGTGCCGCTGATCATGATCACCGGGCGTGTGGAGGAAATCGACCGTCTGCTCGGCCTGGAAATCGGCGCGGACGATTACATCTGCAAGCCGTTCCAGCCGCGTGAAGTCGTCGCGCGAATCCGCGCCCTGCTGCGCCGCGCGCACGACTGGGGCGAAGGTACGCGCGACGCCGCGCTTGCATTCGACGATGCCGCCCTGCAGGCGCGCTGGAAAGGCGTGCGCCTGGATCTGACCGCGGTCGAATATCGCCTGCTCAGGACACTCAGTGACCGCCCGGGACGCGTGCTCTCGCGCGCGAATCTGCTCGATGCGATCTACGCGGATTACCGCGTCGTCAACGACCGTACCGTCGACAGCCATATCAAGAATCTGCGCCGCAAGCTCGCCGAGGCCGAACCGGGCACGAACCCGATCGAATCGGTGTATGGCGTGGGCTACCGTTATCTGGGCGACAACGGCTAGCGACGTGATGTCCGGATAGACTGCCGCACAGCGTTGTCGACCTGTACCGGGGAAGAGCATGGCCGAAACCGATTTGAACCGCCGACCGATCGCCACGCGCGGCAGCGCGTGGGCGCAGCGGCTGGCGGCGTCGCTGGCGCGATCGGCAATTACGCCGAACCAGATTTCGATGCTCAGTGTGCTGTTCGCCGGCATCGGTGCGGCGTTGCTGGCTTGGGCGCCGCGACCGGCGGGATTGTTGCTTTGTGCGCTGTGCATACAACTGCGCCTGGTATGCAACCTGATCGACGGCATGGTCGCGATGGAAGGCGGCAAGGCCTCGGCGGTCGGCAAGATCTACAACGAATTTCCCGACCGCGCGGCCGATTCGCTGCTGATCGTTGCCTTGGGCTACGCCGCAGGTTGCGCATGGCTGGGCTGGCTCGGCGCGTTGCTCGCCGCGCTTACGGCGTATGTGCGCGTATTCGGCGGCGCGCTCGGTTTCGCGCAGGACTTCCGCGGACCATTGGCCAAGCAGCAGCGCATGGCCGTGCTCACGGTAGCCTGCGTGATGGCGGCAGCCGAACAGTTCTGGCACGCACAGCGCTACGCGTTGCTCGGCGCGGGCGTGATTATCGCGGCGGGCTCCGCGCTCACGTGCCTGACGCGCACGCGCACGATCGCGGCGCAACTGCGCGCGCAGGCCTGACGGTGTTGTCCTACCTGTTCGCGATGGTCGTGCGTGTGCTGGTCGGTGCGCGTCCGCAGTGGATCGGCTGCAAGCCGACGCCGGGCTTGCGCATCTACTACGCCAACCACAGCAGTCACCTGGATACGCTCGCGCTGTGGTGCGCATTGCCGCGAAGCTTGCGCGCGACGACGCGGCCGGTGGCCGCCAGCGACTACTGGAATCGCGGTGTGCGCGCTTACATCGCCACACACGGCTTCAATGCGCTGTTCATCGAACGCGACCGGGGCAAGCGCGAGGGCGATCCGCTCGAGCCGCTGCTGCAGGCGCTCGCCAGCGGACAATCACTGGTCATCTTTCCGGAAGGCACGCGCCGCGCGCAGGCATTGCCGAGCGCGTTCAAAAGTGGAATTTTCCACTTGGCGGCAAAGTTTCCCGACGCGGAACTGATCCCGGTATATCTCGACAATCTCTATCGCAGCATGCCCAAAGGCACGCTGCTGCCGGTGCCGCTGACGTGCTCGGTACGCTTCGGCGCGCCGTTGGCGCGCGTGGCCGGTGAGTCCAAGGACGCTTTCCTCGAACGCGCGCGACAGGGCGTGGTGGACCTCGCATGAACGCGTTGGCTCGGAACGAAAAGGGAATGTGAGATGCTCTCCATGCAGGAAAAATTCTATTGGTTGTTCGGCGGCATCGGCGTGCTGCTCGCGATCGCCTCGATCGTCGGCGGGCTGCTGCGCCGGCGCCTGCCAGACAGCGCGACCGTTGCGAACCTCGTTGCGCGTGTGCGCGCGTGGTGGGTCATGGTCGCCGTGCTCGCGGCGTGCTTCCTGCTCGGTCGCACCGCGACGATCGTGCTGTTCGCGATTGCGTCGCTGTTTGCGTTGCGCGAATTCGTTACGCTGACGCCGACGCGCCAAGGCGATCACCTGCCGCTCGTCGTCTGCTTTTACGTATTGCTGCCGGTGCAATACCTGCTGATCGGCGACGACTGGTACAACCTGTTCGCGATTTTCCTGCCCGTGTACGGCTTCCTGTTGCTGCCGGTGCTCACGACGCTCGGCAGCGACACCGGGCAATTCCTTGAACGCGTGACCAAGCTGCAGTGGGGCTTGATGATCACGGTATATTGCGTCAGCTACGTGCCGGCGTTGCTGCTGCTGAAAATCCCGCATTACGGCGACAACCTGCTGCTCGTGATCTATCTGCTGCTCGTGGTGCAGATCAGCGATGTGCTGCAATACGTTTTTGGCAAGCTGCTCGGCAAGCACAAGATCGCCCCGATCGTCAGTCCGTCGAAAACGGTGGAAGGCTTCGTCGGCGGCGGCGCGAGCGCGACCGCGATCGGCGCATCGCTATGGTGGATCACGCCGTTCACGCCGGTGCAGGCCGCAGGTTTGGCCGCCGTGATCGTGCTCGCCGGCTTCCTCGGCGGCCTGGCGCTGTCGGCGGTCAAACGCAGTCTCGGCGCGAAGGATTGGGGTTCGCTGATCGAAGGTCACGGCGGCATGCTCGATCGCCTGGATTCGGTCAGTTTCGCCGCGCCGGTGTTTTTCCATCTGACCCGATATTTTTTCGAGCCCTGATCGAGCGCAGCCGGCGCCATCGGCGACGTAGCGCGCCAAAGCCGCGGCGGCGCACTAAGATGTGCGCATGAATGCACGCGAACTGCAGCGATTCTGCCGTTACTGCTGGTGCGCATTCATCGCGCTGGGCGCATCCGCCGCGGTTGCCGACGCCGATCGCGAACAAGGTCTGCCGATCGTCAACACGATTCTGCCGATCCGCTACAACACGCCGGCCTCGCCGGTAGGACCGCAAGCGTTTGCCCTGGCCGCTCTGCGTGACGGCTCGATCGTGGTCGCCAACAATGCCGGACTGCTGCGCCTGAGCGGGACGTATGCAGCCGCGTGGAACCCGGCGCATGGCAACGTATTGTCGCTGGCCAATGCCGCCGACGGTACCGTGTATGTCGGTGGCATCGGCGAGATCGGCTACTTCAATGAATTCGGCGGCGGCTATGAATCACTGGCTGCCTGGGCGCCGCGCCTGGGCCTTGCGTTCAGCGATTTCTGGATCAGCGTGGCGGCGCGCGACGGCTCGGCTTACTTCGCCGACGCCACTCATCTGCTGCGCTGGAACGGGCAAGCACTGCAGCTGATCTACACCGGCCAACCGGAAATGCTGCAAGGCGTGCCGTTTGGCAACGGTGCGGTTGTCCTCGATCCAGGCGCCGGGCTCGTCGCCGTCGACGGCGGCACCGTGTTCACGATTCCGGGCAGCGAGCGCCTCAGACTTGCCGGAGCGTGCGCGCTGGCGAGCGCCCAAACCGATGTCATCTCGATTTGCTCGGATGGTACCGCGGTGCGCTGGCGCGCAGACGGCGATGCGCTCGAACTGCCTTTGAGCGAGCAGGTGCGCGCGTTGCTCAAGAGTGCGGGTGTCACCACGGCACGCATGCGCGATGACGGCAGTTTGCTGATCGGCACGCGTCGCGCCGGCATTCTCTGGCTCGACGCGCATGCGGCACTCGGCGGCCATCTGGCGATTCCCGAATGGGGTGAAAGCCGCGTCTTCAGTTTGCTGCCGCGATCGGACGACGGCTTTTGGGTGGGTCTGGATTACGGCGTGGCGCACGTGGAATCGCCCGGTCAGCTCATGCGCTACGACGCCTTGCTCGGCTTGCCGCGCGCGATCATCGCCACGATCCGGGTCGACGGTGAACTGATTGCCGCTACCACGCGCGGCGCCTACCGTCTGGTGCCGGCGCTGGATACGGCGAGCGCGCGCTTCGAGTCGTATGTGCCGTCGCAGACCACGTTGTTCGCCGTCGCCCAATCGCGGGGCGTGTTGTTCGTCGCCACCGGCGAGGGCGTCTACGTCGTCGTCAAAGGGCATGCGACGAAAATCGACGCGGAACTCGCCTATTCGGTCTTTGCCTTGGACGAAACCGGCGATGCCGTGCTCGTCGGCGGATTGTCCGGGGCACGCGTGCTGAACCAAGTCGATGGACACTGGAGCGCGCGCCAGCTGCCGCAAATCGACAAGGAGATCCGTCATTTCGTCGCCGACCGCGACGGCGCGATCTGGTTGACCGGCAATTATCCCGGGGTGTATCGCCTGCACCTGGCACGAACCGCGGAGACGATGCCGGCGATCGAGCACTTCGGCGTAGCCGATGGACTGCCGAACGGTCGCGTGATCCCGCTGCTGCTGCCCGATGGCGTCGTATTCGACGCCGCTGACGGCCTGCGCCGCTTCGATGCCGCCACTGGCCATTTCGTCGTCGACAGCGCGCTGCAGTTGCTGTTGCCGATCGCGCAAGGCGAAACGCGCAGCGCGGCCATTATCGATGGCACTCACGTGCTGGTCGTGCAGCACGACCGCGTGCGTCTGCTCGAACGCCTGCCCGCCGGCACGTGGCACGAAGTATTCACGCCGCTTGCGCGGCTGCCGCGCGGCATGGATTTCCGCAACGTCCGCGTCGATGCCGATGGCGCGGTGTGGATCGCCGCCAACGAAGCACTGTTCCGGCACCGCCCGGAATCGCAATCGACGCTCGCGCATTTGCCGCGCCCGCAGATTCACCTGGACAACGATGGCGACGGCACCGGCACGGCCGAGTTGGGAGTGGCGCCGCGCAATGTGCGCGTGCGCCTGGAGGAAGGTTTTTTCGACGGCGTCGAACAGCTGCGTTTTCGCACACGTCTGGACCCGCTGGAAAGCGCGTGGTCGGATTGGCAACAGTCGTCGATGCGCGAGATGACGCATCTGGGCGGCGGCCAATATCGTCTGGCCGTGCAGGCGCGCGATATTTTCGGCCGCGACAGCGAGAGCTCGAGCATCGACTTCATGTTGATGCCGCCGTGGTACCTGCGCTGGTGGGCATTCGTGCTCGCGGTGTTGGCGTTTTTGTTGCTGCTGGCGCTGCTGATCCGGCGGCGCGACCGTGCGCTGCGCCGGCGTGCGGCCGAGCTGGCCGATCTCGTGCGCACGCGCACGCGGGAACTCGAGCAGGCCAGCATCACCGATGCGCTGACCGGGTTGCGCAATCGTCACTACGTGCAGCTGAGCGGCACGCCGTGGCATCACAGCGACAGCGCCTATTGGCTGGTCGCGCTGGCCGACATCGATCATTTCAAGCGCATCAACGACGAGCGTGGACACGCCGTCGGCGATGAGGTGTTGCGCGCCGTGGCCGGGCGTTTGGCCGCGGCGCTGCCGCAGGGCGCGGTCGCGGTGCGCTGGGGCGGCGAAGAATTCCTGATCATCGTCGCGCTCGAACACACCGCCCACGCGCCGGAAATGGTGCGCCGCCTGCTGCATGCCGTCGGCGACAGCATGATCGCACCGTCCGCATCGCCGCCGCTGCCGGTCACCTGTTCGATCGGCTGGGATGTGGTCGCGGTCGACACCACGGCCTCGCTCGACATGGTGCTCAGCAGTTCCGATCACCGTCTTTATGAGGCCAAGCACCGCGGCCGCGATCGCGCTTGCGGGCCCGCCGGAGACGTTCTGGTGCGCGCGCGCATCTGACGCGGTGTTTTCGAACTCAGCAATTATCGAGTTGCGCCTGCAGTTCGCGTTCGCGCGGCTCCAGCACGGCGCGCTCGTCCTTGAAGGCGCGCTTCAACTTGTGTTCGACTTCGCCGTATTGCTTGCGCAGGTAACCGCAGGTCTGCGCGGGCGACGCCGGCGCGCAGGCGTCCTGCAAGGGGGTGAGTTGCGTCGCAATCGCGTCGCGCGGCGCGCTGCTGATCGGAATCGGGTTGACGCCGGGCGCGGAAATACCACTGCCGCCGCCCGGAGCATAGGCCTGGCCCAGGCTCTTGCCCGGAAACCCGAGCGTGCCCAGCGGCACGTAGCGCACCGGCGGCGACCCGTTTTCGCTGAAATACGTCGAACCGTCTTCGGAATTCTGGCAGATGAACAATGACGGCAGCGCTGCCCGGGGTGGTGCCGGTTCCGGCGCCGGCTGTGGCGGCGGCGCAGCCGGCGCCGTTTCGACCGGCGCGACCGCCGCCGGCGTCGATGGCGCCGCGTCGGGCAAATGCAGCTGCGACTCGTGCGTGCTCGCCGGGCATGGGCGATCCTGATAGGCGACATCGCCCTCGGCGTTCGTGCACTTGTATACATCCTCCGCGGCAGCGCCCGCAGCGATGCAGACGAGTATCGCGAACAGGCCAGGCGACGGCTTCATGACGCCGATTGTACGCCCGCACTTGCGGACCGGCGGCGACGATTGCGATGCTTCGGGTCCGCCACACGGATGACGCCATGATCGAGCTGTTCAGCGACACCAAAACCAAACCGACCGCCGCCATGCGCGCGGCGATGGCGAACGCCGAAGTCGGCGACGAACGCGCCGGCGAAGATCCGACGGTGAATCGACTCGTTGAACGCTGCGCCGCGTTGCTCGGCAAGGAGGCGGCGCTGTATCTGCCGTCGGGCACGATGTGCAACGAGATTGCGCTGGCCGTGCACTGCAAACCGGGCGATGAAGTGCTCTGCGACGCGACGTCGCACATCATCGGTTTCGAGGGCGGCGGTCCGGCCGCACTCGCCGGCGTGATGCTCAATCCGATCGCCGGCCGGCGCGGCATTTTCAGCGCAGCGCAATTGCAGGAAAAGCTGCATCCGGATCGGCCGTATGCGCCGCGCCAGCGCCTGGTCGAGGTCGAGCAGACGTCCAATCTCGGCGGCGGGGCCGTCTGGCCGCTGGCGACGTTGCGCGAGGTAGCGCACGCCGCGCACGCGGCTGGACTGGCCACGCACATGGACGGCGCACGCCTGTTCAACGCGAGCGCGGCCAGTGGAATTTCCGTCGCCGAGTTCGCGCGCGAATTCGATTCGGTATGGATCGATTTCTCCAAAGGTCTTGGCACGCCGGGCGGCGCCGTGCTCGCCGGCACGCGTGCGTTCATTGCCGAAGCGCAACGCTGGCAGTTGCGCATCGGCGGGGCGATGCGCCAGAGCGGCATCATCGCGGCGGCGTGCGAGTACGCGCTGGATCACCACGTCACACGCCTGACTCAGGATCATGCCAACGCGAAGCGACTCGCGTCCGGTATTGCCCAGATGGAAAGCTTGCGAATCGATGCGGCGAGCGTGGAAACCAACCTCGTCTATTTCGACGTCACGGCGCCGGGCTGGAACGCGGAAAAGCTCTGCAACGCTTTGCGTCCACACGACGTGCGTATCGGCGCGATGGGCACGCACACCTTGCGCGCCGTGACGCATCTGGACGTGGATGCGGCGGGAATCGATCGCGCGCTGGCGGCATTGCGCGCGGTTCTGCCCTAGCGCGGACGTTCCACGCCGACCGGCAGGTCGGCGATGCGCTCATACTCGGCGCTGGCAAAACGCTGCGGATCGGCGAGCCGTTCCTCGATCATCGGCGTGGCATCGTTGCCCCAGAACAGTTCGTCGCCGATGCGCAGCGTGGGCACGCCAAACACGCCGGCCGCGAGCGCGCTTTCGGTATTCGCGCGCAGTTGATTCTTCACTTCCGCCGCCGCCGTCGCGATTTCGATGTTGGTAACGCCGAGCGCTGCGGCTACTGGCGCGAGCCCGGCCGCGCTGGCGCCGTCACGGCCATCGCGCCAGATATGATCGAAGATCGCCTGGACCGATTCCCACGTCGTTGCCGCGGCAATGCACAGGCGCAATGCACTGAGCGGGTTGAACGGATGGGCCGGCGGAAACCGCAGCGCAGTCCCCGCATGCTCGGCTTGCCATTGCACGAAGCGATAGGTGAACTCGCGTTTGCCGGGAATCTCCGCCGGGCCGAGCTGGCCGTGCGCCTTGAGCACGGCGCCGAACGCGATCGGCACCGGCGTGATCGCAAGCCGCGCGTGCCACTCGCGCACCTTGCGCAGCTGCAAGTACGAGAAAGGCGAGATGAAGTCGAAATACCAGTGTGCGTTCAAGACGAGTCACTCGAAATCGTTGGCGAAAATCCGATCGAATAATGCCGCAGTATCCTCGAACAACCCGAAAGCGCCGAGCGCTTTGCCCGCGGTCGCGCTGCCCGACGTCAAAGAAAACGATTCGACCGTAAACGGGACGAAACTCGAGGCTGAGCGCGCCAGCGTGACGATCGCTCCGTTCGCATGATCGATCGTGCCGGGTCCGGCGAACACGAAACAACAATCACTCGCGCCGATCCCGATGGGCGTCAGTGCGAAAGCCGGTGCAAATGTGATGGCGGCGGCGTGCAATGTCACGTTCGCGTCGTCATAGACGAGCGCATAGAGCGAACCGGGGTCGGCCACGAGTTGCACAATGCGGCTGCTGCCGAGATCGTACGCATTCAGCAGTGTTCCGCCACTCGCGGAAAACGCGAGCAGCTGATCGCTGCTATCGATGCTGCGCCGGCCCACAGCGTACAGGACATCCGAGGCTGCGAAGTAAGCCGAAATGCCGCTATGCAGCGTGCAACAGTCCGGGCCGAGTGCGCCGGTGACCGTCAGATTGCCGTTCGCCGGATCGATCCGCACGATCTCGATGCCGCCGTCGTCGGAGGCGGCGAAGCCGACGAGACGCGCGTGCACGCTGTCGTAATCGAGGTGGCTGACGTTGGCGTTCGGTGTGATCGCGGCCGTTGCGATGGTGCCGCCGACGCCGTACGGAAAAGTATACAATTGCGCGCCGCTCGTGGCGTTGGCGACGAAAAACACGCGATCGTTGGCGACATCGGCCGCGACCGAGCCGGTCTGCACGGCGCAACATCCTGCGGCTTCGAGCACGGTGACATTGCCCGTGGTGACGTCGACGACGCGCACGTTGTCGCCGTGTGGCGCAAGCGCGAGCACCGCCGCTGCGACGGGTGCGCAGAGTGCGGCATTCAGCCAGAACACGATGATGCCCGCGTAACGTTGGACGTTCATCGGCAACTTCACCGGCTCAGCGCATCGAGCCGCGTTTCGAGCGCGCGCAGGCGCGTTTCGAGTTGCTCGATGCGTTCGTCGCGTTGTTTGACTTGCTGCTGCAACGCCTTGACCGAAGCCAGCGCGACGCCGGCCTCGTCGGTGACGGATACATAACGTTCGCTCGCGCCGAGACCGAATGCAGCGCGGAAATCTTCTGCGACCGGCCCGAGATGACGTTCGGCCGTCGGCGCGCCGCGATAATTCCAACTGCTGATCGGCAATTGCTCGAGCTTTGCGAGCACCTCGCTGCCATCGGTTTCGCGAAAATTCTCCTTTGCGCCGCGGCTGGACAGCTGCGAAATCGTGCCACGCGCAAGTACATTTCCGCTCGAGTCGACGACGAAACGGCCCTGCTGCGCGGCGGCGATATTGCTGTTTGTGTTCAGCACGCGCAATACGGGTAGCGGCGCCGTGGGGTCGACGTTCGTCGACACATCAAGATTCGCCGCGGGACTTGCGGTGCCGATGCCGACGTAGCCGCTCGCGGCAATGTCGATGCTCGATGTCGGCGCGCCCGGACGAATGCGAAACGGCAAGCGCGAGCCGCCGCTAAGGTCGCGCACAAAGAAATTCGCTTCGTTGCCGGCGACGTCCCAGGTTTGCGCGGTGAATCCACTGCTCGAATTCTGTTCGAGGCGGATCGCCGGTGTGTCGCCCGTCGCGATGTGCAGATCGAGGCCGGGTGCGGACGTGCGCAAGCCGACTTTGCCGCTGCTGTCGAGGTAGAGCGCATTCGTCGGTGCGTCCGCGAGCACCGTGAACGGGACCTTGCCGTTCGTCAGATCCTCGATCGCGAACTTGTTGAGGCCGCCGGATACCGAGTCGTTCGCGGTCAATTGCCAACTCACATTCGGCAGGCCCGGCGTTGTGGAGGTGTCGTTGAAATGGATACGCGTGTTGTTTTCCTTCAGCATGATCGTGTCGAAGCCGAAGTTCTCGTTGATGACGCAATCCAATCCCACGCACAGGGAGCCCTGGATGATTTCATCGTCGGCGGTGACGAGATCGTTCGGCGTCGGGCCCGCCGGCACGGTCGCGCCATGCGCGGCAATCGCCTTGGGTTCGGTTTCGCCCGGCGTCGCTCCGCCCACGAACAAATGGCCGTTTTCGACGCGAAAGGAACCTTCGATCGGGAGGACGGACGCGCTTGCGGTCGCCGTGGTGGCACGCCCGTTCGCACTGCTGCCTGCGCGCGTTGCCTGGTGTGGCGCAGCCAGATCGACACGGTACCGATATTGGCCATCGCCGAGCGCACTTGCTTGCGGAAGCTTGAAGTGCCCGCCGTCGGCAGGACCGAGTGCCTGTTGCGCGATGATTCCGTTCGGTCCGCTGACGGTCAACGTTGCGCCGGCGTAGGTCGTCGCCTGCGTGTCGAGCGGAATGCTGACTCCTGGCAGGTCGATCGCGAGCGGCGCGGCGCGCACGCCGACGGCGGCAAACAGGAAAAGGGCGGACAGGCCTAGACGGTACATGCGGTGCTCCTCGAATATTGAAGAAGAAGCGTCCGCAATGGCCGTCCTGGTGTGCGCCAAGGATGCGCGTGGTGAACACGTACTAGCCTGGGCTACGCGGCACCGCGTGCGCTGTTTGGTTGTATACGCCGCAGGCGAGTGCCGGTCAACGCGTCGGGCTAGTGCAGCGTCTTGAAAGTCTCGGCATCGAACGCGTCGACCGCGATCACTTCGTTGCGCGCGGCTTCCGCGTCCTGCAGTGTCTGGTATTCCTCCTGCGTGATCACGCCGGCTTTCAGGCCCATCTCGTCGAGCATGTAGCCCGGCGCTCGATCGAGTTGCCCGGCGCGAACGGCATCGCGCAGTTTGGTTTCGACCGGGATCGCCCGCACCGCTTTGTCGAGCGCGGCTTCGAGCGCGCCGAGACCCGGTTCGTCCGGTGGCGGCACGAAAATATCGCCGGTCAGGTTCAAGCGCGCTTCGCGGTCTTCGAGGATGTCGCGTGCCACGCGCGCGCCGAGTTTGTCCGATGGCGGGCGGAAACGCGCGCCGAGCGGGAAGATCACCCACGACAGCCACCACGCCGCCGCGCGCATCGGCAGATTCTCGAGCACGCCGCGCAGCGCTTCCTGTACGCGGTACAGACAATGCTCGGCGCTCCAGCAGGCGAGGTTGAAATTCGCCGTCGTCTTGGCTTCGTCGTGGTAGCGCTTGAGCGCAGCGGAAGCCAGGTACATGTACGCGAGCGCGTCGGCCAGGCGCCCGGAAATTTTCTCGCGGCGCTTGAGCGAGCCGCCTAGCGTGCCCATGGCGACGTCCGACAGCAGCTCGAACGCGGCCGAGAACCGCGACAGGTGCTGGTAATAGCGGGACGTGTCCTCGGTGCGCGGTGTGGCGGCGAGTCGACTGCCGGTCCACGCGAGCAGCTTGGCACGTGTGGTATTGCGGAACAGCAGGTTGATATGGCCGAACAACGCGGCGTCGAATTTCTTCAGGTTGTTTTCCGCGATCGAAGTGATCTCGTGCTGCACGAACGGATGGCAGCGGATCGCGCCCTGGCCGTAGATGATCATCGAACGCGTGAGGATGTTCGCTCCTTCGACCGTGATGCCGATCGGCACGGCATCCCAGGCGCGCGCGAGCGAGTTGCGCGGGCCGCGCTGGATCGCTGCGCCAGCGCGGATGTCCATTGCGTCGGTGACGACTTCGCGCATGCCTTCGGTCAGATACGCCTTGGCGATCGCCGACAACACCGCAGGCTTTTCCCCGGCGTCGAGCGCCCCGCAGGTCAGCGTGCGAGTCGCGGTCATCAGATAGGTCTTGCCGGCGATGCGCGCGAGCGGTTCCTCGATGCCCTCGAAGCGGCCGATCGGCGTATCGAACTGTTCGCGCACGGTCGCGTAAGCGCCGCTGATGCGCGTGGCCATCTGCGCAGCCCCAACGCTCAGCGCCGGCAGCGAGATCGAGCGGCCGGCGGCGAGACACTCCATCAGCATGCGCCAACCCTGGCCGATGCCATTGTTGCCGCCGATGATGCAATCCATCGGCGCGAACACGTCATTGCCGACGATCGGCCCGTTCATGAACGGTACGCCCATCGGGTCGTGACGCAAGCCGATTTCGATGCCAGGCAGATCGCGCGAAATCAGCGCGCACGAGATACCGCGGTCTTCGGCGTCGCCGATCAGGTGTTCCGGATCCTTGATGCGGAAGGCGAGGCCGATCAGCGTCGCCACCGGCGCGAGTGTGATGTAGCGCTTTTTCCAGTTCAGGCGCAGGCCGAGCACGGGCTTGCCGTCGATGACGCGCTTCTCGACGACGCCTTCGGATTGCGTGGCCGCGGCATCGGAACCCGCTTCCGGGCCGGTCAGGCCGAAACACGGGATTTCATCGCCGCGGGCCAATCGCGGCAGGTAGTACTTTTTCTGCTGATCGGTGCCGTAATGCAGCAGCAGTTCGCCCGGACCGAGGGAATTGGGCACCATCACCGTTACCGCGGCCGCGACCGAGCGCGTGGAGATCTTCGCCACCACGCGCGAATGCGCAATGGCCGAGAAACCGTGACCGCCATATTCCTTCGGAATGATCATGCCGAAGAAACCGTTCGCTTTCAGGAATGCCCAGGTGCTTGCCGGCAGATCGCGTTGCTGCTGAATCTGCCAGTCGTCCAGGCGCGCGCACAATTCGGCGACCGGACCGTCCATGAACGCCTGTTCGTCGGCGGTCAGTGGCTGCGGCGTGAACGCAAGCAGCTTGGACCAGTCCGGACGGCCCGAAAACAGTTCCGCGTCCCACCACACGGTGCCGGCTTCCAGCGCAATGCGCTCGGTATCGCCGAGGCGCGGCAGCACGGGCGCCATCGCTTTCATTGCGAAACGCGAAACCAACACGCGCCGCAGCGGCGGCAAGCCGAATATCAACGCGAGTGCGATCAGCACGAGCGTGCAAGTTTCGAACAGCAGCGGCGAAGCAACACCGACGATGCGCCAGCCAATCAGCCACACGGCGGCCGCACCGGTCCAGGCCAAGAATCCGTAACCCACGAACAGCAGCGCACTCAGCACGATCAGTGCGAGGACGAGAGTGATCAACATGGATTGCCCCGACGCGGATGCGAGATGTCTATGATCCGCCGGGCTTGCATAAAAGCAAAGCGCCTACTGCGGATTCTGCTTTACCTGATCGGCGTTTTCCCAATCGAACTGCATGAACAGCACGCTGGCGCCGGATTTGTCCACGCGCGCCCGGCACTGGCAGACCTGCTTGTATTCGGTAGACAGGCCCTTGTCGAATGTCACCGGCGCTTTCAGCAGGTAGGTATCGGACGATTCGGCCTTGGCGCTCGCCGCGAAGGCCTTGGTGTCGATCTCGAAGGTCTTGCCGGCCATGCGCGTGGCTGCTTCGGCAGCACACGCTTTGGCCGCAGCGTCATTCGGACCGCCGCTGCAGGCGGACAGAGCCAAGCAGCTCGAAACGATCAGCAGCATGCATGCGCGCATAAACGCCCTCCAATGCGCGGCCGTCCCCGAAGATTCGCTCGCGGCCGCTACGTTCGCACGTGCAACATATATACCAGAAACATGCCGATTGCGCGCTGCAATGCGGCACCTGGATCCAGACGCTCAGTACGTCGGCACGGTCGCGTCGACTTCGCGCGACCACGCGTCGATTCCGCCTTCGACGTTGAAAACGGCGCGGAAACCGAGGCTGCGGAAGTGTTCCGCGGCGCGCGCACTGCGGCCGCCGCTGTGGCAAATAAAGGCGAGGGCCGTGTCCTTTGGCAAGCGCGCGAGCGCGTCGATGCCGTCGTCGAACGTCCGGAAGTCTTGCTGCAACGACGCTCGCGCGCGTTCCTCGGGCGGGCGCACGTCGACGAGCGTGATGTCGCCAGCATCGAGGCGCGCCTTGAGCGTTTGCACCGAGATCGGCTTGACCGGCGCCGGCGCATTCGGGTTGTCGATGGCCAAGCCGGAACCTTGCGGCGTGTCGACCCAATCGATGCGGATCCCGCGCGCGCGCGCGGCAGTGGCCGCATCCATCTGGATCACGATGCCGTTGGCATCGGCGCGGATCAGGCGCTCATCCGGTTCGGCCAGCTGGAACTGCGCCTGGAAGCGCGCATCGATCGAGAGCTGCAGCGCCGTATCGGCACCCGCGTCGGCCAGCGCCTCGCGGATCGCTTTCGCGGCGGTGGCGCTGATCGTCAATGCCGGCGGCGTGCGATCCGGCTCCGGCAAGCCGAGCAATTTCTGCAATTCTCCACTGTTATACATCGACTGCACGATGTCGGCGCCGCCGATCAGCTCGCCGTTCACGTACAACTGCGGGATCGTCGGCCAGTTGCCGTAGGTCTTGATGCCTTCACGGATTTCCGCGTCGGCGAGCACGTCGACGCTCGCGTAATCGCCGAGCAATTCATTGAGTACGCCGGCGGTCGCCGCGGAAAACCCGCAACGCGGCGCCTGCGGCGAGCCTTTCATGAACAGCACGACCGGATGCTGTTGCAACAGTGCATCGATGCGTGAACGCAATAGCGGATCGAGCGACATGGCAAACCTGCAAACGTGAACTGTGCGTATTTTAGCGCGCCGGCAGCGCCGCGCGCGCCGCTGGCAGGATCGTCTCGAGCCAGCGCGTATACATCGCCGCCGACGGATGCAGGCCGTCGCTGACCAGCATGTCGGCGGCGCCGCCGCGATCGCGCGAGATTGCCGTGACGTCGGCGTAGTGCACGTGCTGGGTCCGGGCGACGTCGGCGTTGGCGGTGTTGTAGACATCGATCGCGCGCCCGATCGCGGACAAATCGCGCCCACTCGCGCGTGCGAACGGCGTGACGCTCCAGTCGGGAATCGAGACGACGACGACACGCTGTGGCGCACCGGCCAGCTCGATCGCACGCCGCAGCAGGCCGGTGAACTCCTGACGATAGCCGGCGAGGTCACGGCCGCGATACTGGTCGTTGACGCCGATCAGCAGCGTGACGAGCGCGTACGCTGGATGGAATGCGTAGACATTCATCGCCGCGGCGAGTTCGTCGGTCGTCCAGCCGGTCTGCGCGAGTATCTCCGGCGTATCGAGGCCGAGGCTGGACGCGAGCTGGCTCGGCCAGCGCCCTGCTTCGTCTACGCCCTCACCGATGGTGTAGGAGTCGCCGAGTGCGAGGAAGTTACGCAACGTGCAGAGCCGCAGCGCGTTGCCCGGCATGCGGCGCGCGGCGCTCGAGCACGCGCTCGATGCGCGCGAATACCTCGCGCAACTGCGCCGCCTGCGGCAGCAGGGTGATGCGGAAATGATTGTTCGCCGGGAAATTGAATCCGCTGCCCGGTACGACCAGCACGCTCTCGCGTTCGAGCAGTTCGAGCGCGAATGCGGCGTCATCGAATTCCGGCAGCGCGTCTCGCCGGATCGACGGAAACGCGTACAGCGCACCCATTGGCGCGACCAGTTCGAGGAAGCGGCTCTGCGCGCACGCGTCGATCACCGCCTGGCGCGCATCCTGTAAACGGCCGCCCTTCGCCGTCAACGCGGAAATCGTGTCGGGTCCGGTCAAAGATGGCTCGATCGCCCACTGTGCCGGCACGTTGGCGCACAGACGCAACGCGGCGAGCAGGTCGAACGCCTGTTCCAGCTCGGCCAACGCGCCGGGCGCGCCGGTCAGCGACACCCAGCCGACGCGGTAACCGCAGGCGCGCTGCACTTTCGACAGGCCGCCGAACGTGAGCACGGTCAGTTCCGGCGCAATGCTGGCGAACGGTACGAACCGGGCCCCGTCGTAGAGGATGCCGTCGTAGATTTCATCGCTGAGCACGATCAGGCCATGCCGCTGCGCGACGCGCGCGAGCGCGACGAGCAGCTCGCGCGGATACACCGCGCCCGTCGGATTGTTCGGGTTGATCAGCACCAGCGCGCGTGTGCGCGGCGTGATCAGCGCTTCGATTTCGTCGGCATCCGGCAGGTGTGCGCGCGTTGCCGGACATGGGTAATACACCGCGCGGCCGTCGTTGAGCACGGTCGCTGCGCTCCACAGCGGATAATCCGGGCTCGGCAGCAGCACTTCATCGTCGATGTCGAGCAGCGCGCGCAAGCTCATGTCGATCAATTCGCTGACGCCATTGCCGATGAATATGCGGCGCGCGTTCGCGCCGGGCACGCCGCGCGTGTGCTGCTGCGTCGCGATCGCCGCGCGCGCGGCCGCCAGGCCCTGCTGATGGCAATACGCGCCGCTGCGCTGCACGTTCTGGGCGAGCGCTTCGCGCACGTGCGCGGGCACCTCGAAGCCGAACAGGCCCGGGTTGCCGATATTGAGCTTGACGATGTCGCGACCGGACGCTTCCAATTCCAAAGCGCGCCGCGTCAACTCGCCGCGGATCTCGTAGTGAACGTCGTGCAGGCGCGCGCTGGCACGCACGGGGCTGGATTGGCTTGCAGGCATGGGGTCAGGCCGAGCTTGTTGTACCGCAGCATGCTAGCCGAATATCGCCTAAATTCAAGCCTGACGCGGCGCAGCAGGTAAAATAGCCGGATGAATTCCTCCGACGACCACGCGGCGCGCTTGCGCGCGATCGGCTGGCGCGCGCCGGCCACGCCGCTCGCGCTCGAAGCCGGGCAGCGCATCGCTCGCGTGATTGCCCAGCATCGCAACGGTTATCGACTGCACGACGGCGATGAGGAAATCCCGGCGCAGCCGGCGCCGCACTTCCTGCGCCGGAGCACGCCGCATGAGGAACGCCCGGCCGTTGGCGATTTTGTCGTCGCCAGCGACGCCAATCCGGCCGTCATCGAAAGGGTACTCGAGCGGCGCAGCCTGCTCAGCCGCGCGGCGGCCGGCGAACGCCATCAGCGTCAACTGATCGCGGCCAATATCGACAGCGTATTCGTGCTGATGGGTCTGGATGGCGATTTCAATGCGCGCCGAATCGAACGTTATCTGCTGTTGATCGAAGGCAGCGGCGCCAAACCGGTGATCGTGCTGACCAAGCTCGACAAAGTGGAAAATGCCGCATCCACGGCCATGCGCGAAGAACTCGCCGCGATTGCCGCTGTGGAAACGCATGCGGTCAACGCCAAGGACCCGGCGAGCGTGGCACCGCTGCTCGCGCACCTGCAGGCCGGCGACACCGCGGTGCTCGTGGGTTCTTCCGGCGCGGGCAAATCGACGTTGACGAACACGTTGCTCGGCGTCGAACGCCAGGCCACGAACGTGGTCCGCGATCACGATTCGCGCGGCCGCCATACCACGACGCATCGCGCGCTGATCCAGCTGCCGAGCGGCGGCTGCCTGATCGACACGCCGGGCATGCGCGAAATCAAATTGACCGGCGATGAAACCCTCGGTGGCGCCAGCTTCGCCGACATCGAGGAACTCGCGCTGCAATGCCGCTTCGGCGATTGCACGCACGGCAACGAGCCCGGCTGCGCCGTGCGTGCCGCGCTGGAGGCGGGCAGCCTCGATCGCGAGCGCTGGCACGCGTACCTGAAATTGCGCGACGAGCTCAGCGCTGCCGGCGACACGCTCGAAGCGCAGCTCAAGCGCAAGGCGCACGCGCGGGTCGGCAACAAGGCGCTCGGCAAGCGCTTGCTGGAAAAATATGGACGGCGCTGAATGAGCCAGGCCATCGATATCGCCAAACAGGCGCTGCAGAATGGCGACGCCGTTTCGGCGGAACGTCACCTGCGCGTCTTGCTCGCGCGCGAGACGCGCAATGCCGAGGCGTTGCGCCTGCTCGGCATGGCGCAGAGTGCGCAGGGCCGCTACGGCGATGCGGCCGGCACTCTGCGCAGCGCGGCGGATCTCGATTCGAACAACGCGCTGGTGTTCAACAGCCTCGGTAACGCGCTCGGCCGTCTCGGCGACAAGGCCGGTGCGGCAACGGCGTTCGCGCGCGCCTGCGAACTGGCGCCGCAGGCGGCGCCGTTCTGGTACAACCTCGGCAAGCTGCTCTACGAGGATGCGCGTCCCGAACAAGCGTTGCCGGCGCTGGAGCGCGCGGCTGCACTCGCGCGCGACGACCTGCGCGCACATTTTCTGCTGGCGCAGGCGCAGCGCGTAACCGGGCACACCGAGGCCGCCGCGGAACTTTACCGGCAGTTGCTCGAGGGTCATCCGCAACGCGCCGAAGCGTGGCTAGGGCTGGCCAGTCTGCAGCGCCTGCATTTCTCGGCGGCCGACGTCGCCGCGATGGAACAGACGATGCGCGCCGAGCTGTCCGAGGACGACCGCATCTCGATCCGCTTCGCGTTGGCGCGCGGCTACGAGGATCAGCAGCGCTACGCCGATGCGTTCGCGCTGTACGCCCAAGCCAATGCGCTCGTGCGCGCGCATCACGCGTGGGACGCGCGGCACTTTTCGCAACGCGTCGATGAGTTCCTCGGCGCATTCGTCGCGCCGCTGCCGCCGCGCGGCGTCGACGATCAAGGCGGCGAAGTCGTGTTCGTGGTCAGCATGCCACGCTCGGGGTCGAGCCTGGCCGAACAGATTCTTGCCTCGCACCCGGCGGTGGACGGCGCTGGCGAATTGCAGGATCTGCCCGCGGTCCTGCACGAGGAGTCGGAGCGCCGCGGCCAGCCGTTTCCGCGCTGGGTCGGGCAGGCTACTGCGGCAGATTGGCGGCGTCTCGGCCACAGCTATCTGGAACGCACCGCGCGCTGGCGTGCGCAGCGACCGCGCTTTACCGACAAGCTGCCCGACAACTGGCGCCATGTCGGCGCGATTCTGCGCATGCTGCCGGCTGCGCGCATCGTCATCTGTCGGCGCGATCCGGTGGAGACATGCCTGGCCTGTTTCCGCCAGATGTTTGCCGTCGGCGGCCAGGCATTCAGCTACGATCTGGATGATCTCGCCGCGTATTGGCGCGACTTCGACCGCGCCGCGCGTCACTGGGCGCGCCTTTACCCGGACCGCGTGCGCACGCAGCAGTACGAGGCATTGCTCGAAGATCCCGAGCGCGAAGTGCGCGATCTGCTGGCCTTTTGCGATCTGCCGTTCGACGCGGCTTGCGTGCGTTTCCACGAAACGCGTCGCAGCGTGCAGACCGCGAGCGCGGCGCAAGTGCGCGAACCGCTACGCCGCGATACCGCGCGTGCGCCGCATTACGGCGCGCTGCTCGACCCCTTGCGGCGGTCGTTGCGCCTGCTTTCGCTACAATAGCGGTCTTATGTTCAATGAAACCCAGCGCTTGGCGGGACTTTCGCCGGAAGTCGCGCGCAACGCCATCGAGATCGCCCAGGCGATCGCGCAACGCCGCCTCGAAGATGCCGATCGCGCACTGATCACCGCGCTGGCGCAGGCGCCTGCGCATGCCGAGATTCTGCGCCTGTGCGGCCTGGTCCAACTCGCGCGCGCAGAGCGCGAAGCGGCGATCGGCAGCTTGCTGCAGGCGCGCGCGCTGCGCGCCGACGATCCGCTGATTCACGATGCGCTCGGTACCGGCTACGAAGCGATTTTCGATTACGCTCGCGCTCGCGCATCGCTGCATCGCGCCTGCACGCTCGCGCCCGACAACGCCGGCTTCTGGTTCAACTACGCCGCCCGCATCTATGCCGACGGTGACAACGAAGGCGCGCAGCCGGTGTTGCAGCGCGTTTTGAGTCTTGCGCCGAAGCACGCCGGCGCGCGCATTCTCGCCGCCAATATCGCCGCGGCCGAGGGCCGGCGCGACGATGCCGAACGCCAATATCGCGAGGTCATCGCCGACCGCCCGGATCAGGCCGGCATGGCGTGGTGGTGGCTGGCCGTGCTCAAGCCGATGGCACTGACCGAGCAGGACATCACGGCGATGCGGCACCTGATCGATGACTCGCGCATCGACGAACGCGAACGCGCCGCGGCGGGCGTGGCGCTTGCGTACGCGCTGGAACAACGTGGCGACTTCGCATCGGCATTCACGTCGCTGACCGAGGCGCATGAACGCCTGCGCCGCAGTGGCTGCCGTTACGATGCGCGAGGCTCGACCGAGCACACGCAAGCCGTGTTGCGCGCATTCGATCCGGCGCCGGCCGGCGCGCAGGCGGCGCAGGGCGAGGAAGTGATCTTCATCGTCAGTCTGCCGCGCTCCGGTTCCACGCTGACCGAGCAGATCCTCGCCGCGCACTCGCACGTCGAAGGCGGCGGCGAAATTCCCGATCTGCTGCAGACGATCATGGACGAATCCGACCGGGTTCATGGCGCGCTCGCACAATGGGCGCCGACGCACTCGCCGCAACAGTGGCGCCTGCTCGGCCAGCGTTACCTGGCACGCACGCGACGCTGGCGCAAACAGCGTCCGCGGTTTACCGACAAGCGTCTGGACAACTGGCTGTTCGTCGGCGCGATCGTGGCGATGTTGCCGCAGGCGCGCGTCGTCATCGTCACGCGCGATCCGCTGGAAAACTGCCTCGGCTGCTGGCGTTACATGTTCACGCACGACTACACGCACGAATTTGCCGATCTGGCCGCGCGCTGGCGCGAATTCGATGCCGCCGCACGGCATTGGCAGGCGCTGTATCCGCAGCAGGTGCGCGTACAACCCTACGAAGATCTCGTCGCCGATCCGGAAACGCAGATTCGCGCGCTGCTCGAATTCTGCAATCTGCCGTTCGAGGCGGCGTGCCTGCAATTCCACAACGCCGAGCGCCGCGTCACCACGCCGAGCGCAAGCCAGGTGCGCGAGCCGCTGCGACGCGACACCGCGCGCGCGCACAAATACGGCGCATTGCTCGACCCGCTGCGCAAAGAACTCGGCTTGCCGCCGTTCCAATACTGATTGCTATCGCTGGAGATTTCCGTGGATCGAAACGAACTCATCGCCGACTTGCCCGCCTCGACGCGGGAACTGCTGCGCCAGAGCGACCAAGCCTTGCGCGGCGGCGATCGCGCGCGCGCCTTGCAGCAGGCGCGCGGTGCGGCGCAGGAATCGCCGGGACATCCGGAAGTTCTGCGCCAATTGGCCGCGGCCCTGGCCGCCCACGGTCCATCGGAAGAAGCGCTGGCGGCGATCGAGAACGCACTCGTGTTCCATCCGGACGAGCCGATGATGCTGACCACGCACGCGATCGTGCTCGAGGTCAACGGCCACAACGACCGCGCGATCGAGTCATTTCGTCTGGCCAGCGCCTTGGCGCCCGAATCGGCCAACCACGCCTACAATCTCGGCCGCGCCTTGAGCAAACGTGGCGACAACGCCGCCAGTCTGGAGGCGCTGGAGCGCGCCCTCGCGCTGGATCCGGCGCATCGCAACGCCCGCGCAGCACACGCCGAAGTACTGCGCCGGCTTGGCCGCACCCAGGAAGCGGTATCGCAGCTGCGCGACCTGGTCGGGCGCAATCCGGAGGACGCCAAGGCCTGGTCGGCGTTGGCGACGATCAACGCCGGCCGCTTCGATGAAGGCGATGTCGCAGCGATGGAACGCATCAAGGCCGATCCGGCTTTGGGAATGGACGAGCGCGTGCGCCTCGAATTCAGTCTGGCCAAGGCCTATGCGGGCGAAGCGCGTTATGCGGATGCGTACGCGGCCTACACACGCGCGAACGGGCTCGTGCGCGCACACGTGCCGTGGAACGCCGAAGGCCATTCGAAAGCGGTGGACGGAATGCTCGCCGCGTTCACGCAGGCCCCGCCCTCGGAGGCAGATCGCTTCGGCGAAGAAATGATCTTCATCGTCAGCCTGCCGCGTTCGGGTTCGACGTTGACCGAGCAGATTCTCGCCGCGCACCCGAAAGTGGATGCCGGCGATGAGCGCACCGATCTGCTCGATACGATCAGCGGCGAAAGCCGGCGCCGCGGCCAGCCATTGACGCGCTGGGTCGCGCAGGCGAGCGCGGCCGACTGGCGGCGTCTGGGCCAGGAGTATCTGGACCGCAGCAAACTCTGGCGCGGCACCGGCCTGCGCGCGACCGACAAGCTGCCGAGCAACTGGCTGTGGCTCGGCGCGCTTTCGCGCATGCTGCCGGGGGCGCACATCGTCGATTGCCGGCGCGAGCTCATCGAAACCGCATGGTCGTGTTACTGCCACCTGTTCAAGATCGGCACGCAGGACTTTTCCTTCGACTTCGACTCGATCGCCGCTTACGCGCGCGACTACGAACGCGCGATGTCGCAGTGGCGGGAATTGTTCCCGCAGCGCATCCGCACGCAAGTGTACGAATCGCTGCTTGCCGATCCGGAAGCAGAAACGCGCGCGCTGCTCGCATTCTGCGGCCTTGAGTTCGACCCGGCCTGTCTGCGCTACTACGAGGCCGAGCGCAGCGTGCGCACGCCGGGCGCCGCGCAAGTTCGCGAGCCGTTGCGTCGCGACACCGCGCGCACCGCCC
>Ga0105238_10001170_pt1 | contig 26379 bp, 27 predicted proteins | sample KBSC34metaG_FD_81526 | JGI IMG/M metagenome (GOLD analysis project Ga0105238, IMG submission 81526) | Corn rhizosphere microbial communities from Kellogg Biological Station, Michigan, USA - KBS C3-4 metaG | ecosystem: Host-associated > Plants > Roots > Rhizosphere > Soil | place: Michigan, USA...
ATCAAGATTTCCAAAATCTCCTAATCTGTTATTACACCTGTGGATAAACGGCCTGTGAAAGGGCCTTTTTTTGATTGACGCGATTAACAGATAAGCGTAACCTGTTACTAGGCTTACAAAAACCAAAAAGCCAAAACCAACACAAAAACACCTTACAAAAATGCAATCACGCCTCCTTGCGCGCGTACGCGCGGTCCATATATGGCTAATGGCCCCTCTGTTGGGCCTGGCTGTGTTTGTGAGCGTCTTCGTCGCCGCGTCGGCGCCTATAGCCCAGGCGGCCACATCCAGCACCTTGAACTTCCAGGCCCGGCTATTGACCAGCAGCGGGGCGGTGGTACCGGACGGCAACTACAATATCGACTTCAAGCTTTATAACGCCGACAGTACGACCGGGACAGTAGGTACCTGCAGCGGCGCCTGTCTGTGGGAAGAGACCCGCAAGAACAGCAATAGCCAAGGCGTACAGACCATCAATGGGTACTTCAGCGTCAATCTGGGCAGCGTCACGGCCTTCGGCTCGAGTATCAACTGGGATCAGCAACTGTGGCTGACCATGAATATCGGTGGTACCAGCGTAGGCGCCAGCCCGACCTGGGACGGGGAAATGCAGAACGCCGGCCACAGCATACTGCTGACGGCCCTGCCATACGCCTTCGCGGCCAACAAACTTACCACGGGCACTGGCGGCAGCCGAGGGACTTTAAGTTTCGCGAACTTAGGGCAGGCCACGGATATTACTCTGCCTGATCCAGGAGCCAGCTCGGCGACTATTTGCTATCAGGGCTCCAGCGCCTGTAACTTCATCAATAACAGCACCGGTGGACCGCAAACCGCGAACTTCAACATCCAAAGCGCTGCTTCCGGTAGCATAGGCGCGATCATTAACGGCGCGGCGGGCCAATCGGTTGACCTTTTTGAATTAAAAAACAGCTCGATCGTATTTAGCGTGGGTAATAACGGCCAGACGCTTTTTAAACCGACATCGGGTAACGACTCCACCACTTTCTTCCAGATACAGCCGGCCGGGTCGACCACGCCGGTGTTTAACGTGGACACGCAAAATGGCCGGGTCGGCATCGGCGGGACGCCGACGACTTCGTCCTTGGAAATACTCAATGGCACATTCGCGAACGGCCAAATCAGAGTAGGAACACTAAACCAGGGCGGTAAAGTCGTATTCATAAGAGGTAGCGACGCTAGCACGACAAATACCAGTACAGTCGGCTGGGATAGCGCTACGGCCGGATCCGGCTTTGATATTACTAACGCTGCCGGTAGCGGAGTGATTTTCTTAAGGACTACCTCGACATCCTCCAGCGGTATCCAGGCTCAGACCAATAGTGGTAGCGGTACGGTGACCAGGTTTACGATTGACGGCGCTGGAACGGCGACCTTTAAGTCAGACGCCTCCGCGACGGCTTTCCAGGTACAGAATGCCAGCAGCATCGCCGTTACTACGGTTGATACGAATGGCGGCCAGTTGGTCCTGGGCACTGCCAGCACCGGCGGCGTAACCGGGAAAATAAAGCTTTATAACAGTACCAGCGGCAGCACCGGCAGTATCACCCTCCAGGCTGCCGATCCGACTACCAGCAATTACACGATAACGATTCCGGCAGAGACGGGCACTATCTGTACCACGGCCGCCAGCGCGGCCTGTACCGCGGTTTACTCGGCGGCCGGCAGCTATGTCAATCTGGCTCCAGGTTCAGTCCAGACCGACAGTACGACCAATAGTTCTATATTCATAAACAAGACGGGAGCCAGCGGCAATATATTGCAACTTCAGAAAGCTTCCAGCGACGTCTTCGTGCTGGCTAATAATGGCGATATAACCGCTACGGGCAAGTACAATACCAACACCTTTACGGCGAGCCAGCTGCTGTTTGGAGCGACGTCAACCGCTTCGGTCGATGCCGCTTCGGGGCAGGAACTCGATTTAGGCACGGCGGCTAACGCGCACACCACCAAACTGGGTTCGACCAATACTACGTCCACCACCACCGTCCAGTCAGGTACTGGCGGGATTCTAATCAATCCGGACGGCGGCAGTAACACGGGAGTCACCGTGAAACCGACTAATAACTCCACGGCCGCCTTCCAGATACAGAACGCTCTTGGGACCAGCAACCTGCTGGTCGCCGATACTACAAATAGCCGTATCGGCATAAAAAGTCTGCCTTGCAACTTCGTTACGCTGTGCGTTGGCGGCGATACTACCATCAGCGGGGCAATTACGGCCACCACCAACGCCAATATCGGGACTTATTACGCGTTATCCAAAACCGCCGGTACCGGCGGTATCAGCGCCAATGACGTAGTAGTCATGGATACCGGCACCAACCGGGTGATAGATACTACGACAGCCCGCGACCAGCATGTGTTCGGCGTGGCGGCGGCCGCGGCATCAAGCGGATCGGCGCAGAATATCGCGGTTTCCGGAACGTTCACCGTTAATGTGGATAGCGCGGCGGTGGCTATCGGCGATCAGCTGGTCACTTCGACTACTTCCGGTAAGGCAACGGTTGATAATAATGCCACGACCGGCATCATCGGTTACGCGCTGGCGACCAAGGCCGGCGGTTCGTCCGGGGCCGTGTCCATAATGGTCAAGCCATCTAACGGTCAGTATAATCCGATATTCAGGACCAGCTCCGACAACGCCACGGCTTTCCAGGTCCAGAATTCCAGCGGTGTCAGTGTAGCTACGGTCGATACGACCAGCAGTCAATTAGTGTTGGGTACAGCAGGGACCAGCGGGCTTAATGGCAAGCTGGTATTTAGCACCACCAACGCCAGCAACACCACCATCACCCTCCAGGCGGCCAGCACGGCTATATCTTACTCTTTGACTTTACCGACAACCGGGCCATCGTTAGGCCAATGTCTGCAGAACGACGGTACTACGGTTGGGCAACTGACTTTCGGGGCTTGTGGCGCCAGCGGCACCTTCCTGAATAAGAACTCCGCCGATACTTCCAGCGCGGCCGGCGGCTCCGGTTACCTGTACGGCTTCACCAGCACGGGCTCATCAACCGGCGGCGTACTAAGCCTTAACAATAGTACCAATACAGGTAGCACGCTTAACGCCACGACCGCGGGCAATCCGGCCAGCGGCAAAGCGGTAATATACGGCGAGAACACTAACGCTACTCCCTCCGGTAACCTGCTTGACTTACGCTCCGGCTCGACTCCCACCAGCAAATTCAGCGTCGACGCCAGCGGCAACGTATTATTCGGCGGCACGCTCGCTACTAACACGTTTACCAGCACCAGCCTGGTGTTCGCCGGCGCCGGTTCGGCTTCTTTACAGTCGGCCTCCAGCCAGGCTTTGAATATCACCGGCAACGCCACGTCGCTTTGGCAGGTCGGTGGCACCAACCAGAACCTGACCATCCAGACGTCCGGCACCGGTACGTTGGCATTGGACACGGTCGGACTGGGAACCGTTAACCTTGGCGCGACAAACGCCGGGACGATAAATATCGGGAACAACAGCAGCACGGCGATTACTATCGGCGGGACTTCGGTACTGGGTACGGTTACGAATAAAGTTACCGGCTTAACCACGACGCTGACCGGTGCGGCCTCCAATTCCAGCTACGTGGTTAAGTCCACCAGCAACAGCAGCGGGACCTTCCAGGTCCAGAACAGCGGCGGCAACAAGGTGTTCAGCGTGGACACTACGGCCGGCCAAACGGTACTTGGTCAATCAAACAGCGTAAACGGCTCGTTATTGTTCCAGAATAGCGGTAATACGAACGGCATAACTCTTAATAGTACTAGCGGCAGCAGTACTTATACATTGACTTTACCTACATCGGCGCCAGCTGGGGGTCTATGTATAGAAACCAGCACCGGTAACGCCGCCCAGCTGGTATTCGCCAGCTGCTCGAACAATAACGCCAGTATCCAGGAGGTCGCGGCCTGGGACGCTAATAACGCCAGTTCCGTAACGGTGTCGCCAACGACTATCGGCGACGAGATGGTCATGACCACCCAGATACCGACCGGAGGCGTAACGGTCACGAACGTATCCGGCGGCGGTGTCACCACCTGGAGCAAAGTTATCGCCAACGCCGGCAACGGCACGGTCAATCGGGTAGAGATGTGGGTCGGCACCGTGACGTCAACGGGTAGCACATCCTTGAGTGTCACTTATTCATCTTCGCCTGGAGCCAACGAAATAACCGCTACCGAATTCACCGCCGCCGGTGTCAATGCTTCGACGTCATGGGGTATCGAAAGCTCAGCCGCCCAGCTTAACAGCTCGGCCTCTACCACCGTCACGTTCCCGAATGCCACTGCGGTCAATGGATCGGAGCTTTATATCGGATACGGCCAGGTACAGAACCCACCGGCTACTGCCGGCAGTACATCCGGCTTCAGCTATTTAGTTACCAGTACCCAGCACAATATACTGGCCTACAACACGTCTTTGTCGGCAAACGCCAGCTACCAGCCGACGGCAACGCAGAACTCATCTGGCCAATCTAATACGATCGAAGCGGTGCTTACGGCTTTTGTCACCAGTACATCCATAAACAATACGACTTCTCTGCAGAAGGCCAACTTCTACGTCCAGGCGGCTTCGGCTGGCACGGTGGCCGGCGTGCTGCAGGCCGCCAGCACCGGTACGGCCGATATCATGGACCTGCGCAATAGCGGGGGAACTAATGTCGTGAGTGTTAGTTCAGCCGGAAACGTTCTGGTAAAACCGGCGGCGTCCGCGACAGCTTTCCAGGTCCAGAATGGCAGCGGTTTCAGTGTCATGTCAGTAGATACATCCGGGAATCAGCTTGTAGTAGGCGACGCTTCTCATTTGTCCGGGCAGATAACTTTCAAAGATTCGGGCGATACCAACACGATATCAATCGTTTCGGCGTCCACTATCGCGGCCAGCTATTCTCTGACGCTGCCTACCAACTCACCATCGGCCGGCCTATGTCTTGGTACCAGTCCCAGCAATGCCAACCAGCTGGTGTTCACCTCGTGCGCCACCCAGATAGCCACGGCGGCCATCAGCCATAACAACAGCTGGTCCAATAGCGGTACCAGCATCACTACGCTGGCTGATTCGCCTGCTAGCGTCGGCAACATCCTGGTACTGTTCTCACACGCCACTAACAATGTGAACATCACAGGTATATCCGGCGGCGGGGTCGGCAACTGGACCAAAGTCACGGGCAATATCAATACCACTGGCCAGGGTAACAACGAGATGTGGCGCGGCGTGGTAACCACCACGGGTTCAGGCACCATAACGGTGACATATTCGGCGGCGGCAGGCGGAAACGAAATCACGGCCGATGAATTTTCGATGGGAAGTTCTAATGGCACCTGGGCGATCGATACCAGCGCCACGCTGATAAACTCCGGCTCGCAGACAGCGATTAACTACCCCAGTCTGACACCCCAGAATACCGGTGAGCTTTATATAGGTTATGGGTGGACCCAGAATACCATGAGCTCCGGCAGCACCAGTGGATATACTTATGTGACTACCAACGGCAGCAAACGAGTAGTTTATAACACTAACGTGACTGGTGGCGTCGCTACCCAGCCGACAGCTACCCAGAGCGTGGCTGGCAACTACAACACTATCGCCGGTACCCTCGTTGCTTATGTCGGAACATCAGTCATCGTCAACTCAACGTCGACCCAGCAGGCCAATTTCAACGTCCAGGCTGCTACAAGTGGAACAATCGCCGGAGTTCTGCAGGGAGCGGCCAGCGGTTCAGCCGATGTATTGCAGGTCAAAGACGGAGCCGGGATAAACGTTATGACAGTCAATACATCCAATATAAATGGTGTAGATGGCGTGACTTTAGGTACTTCAAACTCTGTAGGTGGCCAGCTGACTTTCAACTCCAGCGGTAACAGTAACTCTATAACGATCGCCGCGCCTACCGCGCCGGGCGCGAGCTATACACTTACACTGCCTACTACCACGCCGGCGGCCGGGCAATGTCTGGCGACCAGTCCCAGCAATGCCAACCAGCTGGTGTTCAGCTCCTGCGCCAACCAGGTTACCAGCGTGGCCATCACCTTTGTCAATAACTGGAAGGGTACAAGCGGAGCTACACCGGCCACGCTCAGCGTCTCACCGACTAACGTCGGCGACCTGCTGGTCCTATTCGTTAGCTTTAACAAGGCGGATAGCGTGAACAGCGGCGGAGTGTCCGGCGGTGGCTGCGGTACCGCCTGGTCCAAAGTGGCGGCTACTTCCAGCGGTTCAGGAACTGACCTAACTTCGATTGAAATGTATCGCTGCCAGGTCGTAACCACGGGCTCGAGTACTATATCAGTGACTTGGTCCGGACCAGCCGGTACCCACGAATTGGCGGCTTCAGAATTTACCACCGGTAGTACAACTGGTTCGTGGGTGGTCGACTCCAGTAACACTCAATTCAACAGTTCTTCCACTACCACGGCGACCTGGCCCAGTCTTACTCCTCAAAGCTCCAAAGACTTGTACGTTGGTTACGGCGCCGCCGGCGGCACTTTCTCTGGTGCTGTCAGTAGCGGATATACCTACTTAGCCGGCAGCCTGACGAACCGGGCGGGGTTGTACAATACCAGCGTCAGCGCCACATCACAACCCACCGCGACCATAACTTCTAGCGCCTCGTTGACAGTCGGCGCGCTAATAGCCGCCTATTCCAGTTCGTCAGTAATATCTAACTCTACGGTGACACAGCAAGGTAACTTCAACATCCAGGCCGCTACCAGCGGCTCGGTGGCCGGTGTATTGCAGGCGTTTGGGGCTGGCACGGGGGATATCATGGATTGGCTGGACGGCAGCGGGACATTGGTAGGCAGCGTAGGCTATAGTGGCAACTTACTAGTCAAGCCATCTACCGCTTCGGCCGCGGCTTTCCAAGTCCAAACTACCGGAGGTGTGAACGTACTATCTACCGATACCAGCGGTAAGCAAGTTGTAATCGGCGCCGGTTCCACCGGCGAAAGTTCGGTATCGTTGTTAGTTATAGATAACCAGACCGGCAGTTCGGCCGACCCGACAGGGGTAAACGGGGCGATGTATTATAATGCCACGACTCGTGTCTTTAGGTGTTACTCCGCTGGCGCCTGGCAGAATTGCAGCGGCCTGCTATCATCAAATACCTCGCAATCATCCGCTAACAGCAACTGTTCGAATAACTGCGCGGCCTTCAGTACTTTCGCGTCCATACCGGCCAACTATTGTCAGGCCGGCAGGGTGATCAGATTGAATGCCCATGGATATTTCTCATCCCAGGCTACCTCTACCAACCTGCAGTTCGGCGTCTATTACGGCACCGACAACAGCGTAGCCGCCAATGACACGTTGATCGGAACGCTGACCCCGTCGTTAGCGGTCTCATCGGCGAGCAACAACTACTTCGGTCTGGACTTTGACGTGACCTGCTTCTCGACGACCAGCATGCAGGCGGACGGCCTGGCCAATGTCCAAGTGGGCGCCGCCGCTTCAGGCGTAACAGGGGTACCAATTAGCTCCACCAGTCCTACCACGGTAGTTTCAACCAGCGCTAAGAACCTTTACATCTTCCCGGTATGGAGCGCCGCCAGCGCCTCGGACACGGCCAAGATAACCCAATTCATAGTCACTTCGCCTTAGTAGTGTTTGAGATTCTTCAGCACCAGAGCCATATCGTTGACGGATACACTGGTCGAATTGGTGCTCAGTAGCAGCCAGGTATCGCCGTCTACCAGGCTGCCCAGGGAGCGGTTGCTGTTCTTGCCGATGACGGCCGTGCCGAAGTTCGTGGGATACTGCGCGTTGTTGACCAGCTGCTGCTTATAAAAGGCGTTGAAGTCGAAATTGGCCGGGGTCGACTGCAGGGTAAATACCAACCGGCTGCCAGCTTGGTTGGTAGCATCGTAGATCAATATGCCATTAGACAGGCTCATGTTCTGCTGGTTCACCTTATAACCGGCCGGAAGCTTAGCCGGATACAGCAGGTCCAGTTTGGATTGTCTGATATCCGAGGAGAAAGGGTTAGGGGCCCAAAACTTCTGATAGGCGAAAAGACCGCCGCCGGCCAGACCAGCCAGGATTATCAAAGTGATTATCACCTTTAAGACCCAGCGCTTTTTCTTACGGATATGGCGCTGGGCGGGCGCCGGCTGGACATGATGAGCCGGATGTTGGTGTTGGACGTTTTGAGGTATCGGTTCCGGTCGCGGCTGAGGCTGGGCAGCCGGTGGGGTCGGTTGCGGGCGCCGCGGAGCGAACATCGGTTCGACGCCGTTATGATGTGGGCGCCCCGCGGCCGGCCGGCCGGGACCGGCAGTGTAGTCCCGGCGTGGCGTACGGTAGCGGCTCCTGATATCGTCCATTACTCGGTCGTCTTAAGGGTCTTAACGGCGGCGGTGACGTCGGATTGACTGACTCCACCGGTAGTATTGACCGAGATGAGCGTCGAGCCGGCCAGCACTTTGGCGGCCGGCTGGCCGGCAACCGTGCCGACCACGGCTTGGCCGGCGACGGTCTGGATAGTCTCCGGCTTGGACAGGGAAGTAGCCGCCAGCTGACTGCCGGCCTGCTCGTGGAAGACGATATGCTTATTACCTTTGCCGATCATAAAATAGGCCTGGCCATCCTGGAAAGCGTTCTGCTCTGTTATATAAGAATAGCCGCTAGGGGCCGGCTGGGGGTAGTAAAAACTGAAAGTCGATTTCTTGGCCAGTTCCGCCGCCGTGAAGCCGGTCTTCTTAGCCGGACGAGTCACTAAATATCCGGTCGCTCCTAGAACCAACAGTATCGCCAAGCCGGCCGCCACGTACTTATAAGGGAAGAAATGGATGATTTTAGGCCGGGGGCTAGCATCTGCCTGAGGCTGGGGCGCGGCTGGTGGCTGGTAAGGCGTCCGCACGACTTCCGACGGTTCAACAGAGGCGGGTTCGGCAACAGGAGCCGTACCAACAGGGGTGGGGTACTGGTTCTGAGCCGGGGCCGGTGATACCTCTATCCGTGGGGTCGGCTGAACCGGCTCCGACGGGGCAGAGGGGTTGGGCGGAGGCGAGTAGCTAGACCTCGGCAGTGAATAATCCCGCCGCTGTGGGTCGGACCTCCGGATGTCATCCATAGGAGTAAATGTACCGGAAATCCTTAAGCATAACAAGCATAAAAATACTTAACAAGTTAAGTAAATATAAGAAACCCCATAGCATTATCGACCAAGATTTGGCGGTATGCTAACCTTAAGTAGATACATGGGACATCAAAATGCCTAAAAACATCATCGCGGTACTGAATCAGAAAGGCGGCGTCGGCAAGACGACCACGGCCATCAACCTGGCGGCGTATTTAGCCAAGGACGGGCACGGCGTGCTGCTGGTAGACGCCGATCCTCAGGGCAACTCCACCAGCGGCCTGGGGTTAGACAAACAGAACCAATCCGCGACATTGTACGACGTGCTGTTTTCGCGCGCCACAAGCCCGCAGACCATCCAGCAGGTCAATCCTAAGCTGCACATCATTCCCAGCAACGCCAATCTGGCCGGCGCCGAGGTCGAGCTGGTGCCGGTGGCCGGCCGTGAACTAAAATTACGCGAAGCCTTGGCCGGACTGGACTATGAATACGTTCTGATAGACTGTCCGCCGAGTCTGGGTCTGCTGACCATCAACGCGCTGACGGCCGCCAACTACGTGCTGATCCCGGTCCAGGCCGAATATTACGCGCTCGAAGGCATCAGCCAGCTGCTGAACGTCATCCAGCAGGTCCGCCAGTCGATCAATCCGGGCCTGGAGATCCTGGGAGTGCTGATCACCCTCTTTGATAGTCGCAATTCTTTATCAGGACACGTTAAGCAGGAGTTAGCGAATTATTTTGGCAATAAGCTGTTCCAGACCGTCGTTCCCCGCAATGTCCGCTTGGCCGAAGCCCCCAGTTACGGCCGGACCATCATCGAACACGACAAATGGAGCAAAGGCGCCCGGGCTTATAAGGCGCTGGCTAAAGAAGTCGAACAACGAACGCCCTGAAATCACGTATAATTAAGTCATGAGCGCGCAAAATCAGCCATTGGGACGCGGCCTTTCGGCCTTGATATCCAGCGACCTGGACAAGTCGCTACTTGAAGAAGATAGCCAGAGGATACAGAAATTACTCATTAGGGACATAGTCCCTAACCCGGATCAACCGCGCCGTGAGTTCGACCAAACCGCCCTGGACGAACTGGCCGACAGCATCCGCCAGCACGGAGTGGTCCAACCGGTCATAGTGGTAAGGCATAACGAGGGTTATAGGATAGTCGCGGGCGAGCGTCGGTGGCGCGCGGCGCAGTTGGCGCAGCTGACCCACCTGCCGGCGATAGTGCGTTCCATGCAGGAACTGGAGGAGTTGGAGCTGTCCCTCATAGAGAACATCCAACGGGTGGACTTATCACCATTAGAACAGGCTATGAGTGTTTATAAATTACAACAGCAATTTAATTTAAGTCTTGATGACGTCGCTAAAAAATTAGGTAAAGCTACCAGTACCATAAGCAATTTGACCCGATTACTACAGTTACCGGACAATGCCATGCAGGCCCTGCGCGACGGCAGGATAACCGAGGGTCATGCCCGGGCGATACTGTCCCTCAAGGCATCTACTGATAAGCAGGAAGAATTATTACGTAGTATTTTAGACAATAGGTGGACCGTTAGACAGGCCGAACAGTTCGCCACGGCCGCCAAAGCCGGAGCCGATGCCCAGGCCGCCAAGAACCGGACGGCCAGTGAGACCGATCTGACCAAGAAGCTAGGCGAAAAACTGGGTACCAAGGTGCAGATAAAGCACACCGCTAAGGGCGGCCAGCTGATAATCCGCTTCAATTCCGATGAACACTTAGCTGAAATCAGTCGTCAATTGGACGAACAGTAGAAAAGTCATAAGAACAATTACTTTATACTAGCCTGGACTGCGGCATGGATTTTTATAAGCTGAACAGGATTTTTATTTTTAGAATTTCTGGGTCTTGTTGAGCGGCAAAATTCTTAACACGAGCTTCGCGACCACCTGGTCGGTACTGATCGGCCCGAAGTAGCGCGAATCCTCCGAGTTCGGCCGGTTGTCGCCGCAGACGAAAAGCTGGTTAGGTCCCAGCACGCCGTCGTAATTCTGGCTGGTAACCTTGGCGTCGATATGATAGATGCCGGCCTTGTCCGGGTCGAAACCTTCCGGATGCTGTTTGTTATAGATGGTTATGTGCCCGTCACCGACGACCACATGTTCGCCCGGCAAGCCGATGACTCTTTTGACCAGCTGTTTCTCGCCGATATAGCCCGGTAATCCGGCCTGGTTGAAGATAATGATGTCGCCGCGTTTAGGCACGAACTGGTGACCGTCGATGCGGGCGATCGTCCGCGGGATCTTGTTGACGATCAGACGGTCATTATTCATAAGCGTGTTCTGCATGCTCTCCCCATCCACCTGGTAGCTCTGGATGACGAAGGTGTTGAGCAGGATCGCGATAAGAAAGGCCGATATGAAGAGACCGACGGTGGAAAGCACGCCGTGGGAGCCGCGGCGCTCCTTATACTCCGGCGGCGGCGTGACCGGCGGAGCCGGTCGGTCGGCGGCGATACCGGACTGCGGGCGCGGATACAGCTCGTTGTCAGGGCTCTTATAGGCCGGACCGGGGTTCGGCTGGTTCTTGGGCGGGATAATCTCCATAGTCAGACTCCTATTATATAGATTAAGCTGGGATATTCATAAGAATATTTCGGCCCGCAAAGAGTATCTGTATAAAACGCTTATGCAATTATTCTTGTCTGGTATAATCTACTTGCGTAATGGATAAACATAAAGGCCACAGGGGCCGTAAAAAACCGGCCTCGATTGATGGATTTGTAGCCAGCGGACGCCAGATCAGCTTCCCGAAAGTCTCGTCCTACCAGCCCAACCGGGCGGCTCCTACCCCTACACTTGATAATTTCCATAGCCGGGTGGACGGCTTCAACGTCTCCCGTGAGGCCATGCCGACGCATCAGCTCGATCAGCCGGAAGCCGACGAAGCCCACATGCTGGACGAGCCGATAGTCTTAGACCACATAGAGAGCCGCAAGCGCAAGATGCGCTTCTGGCAGCGCCACGCCAAGATGAAACGGCGCATCAAGCGCACCGTCCTGGCGTTTACCATACTGATTCTCGCCGGCGGTGTTTACTTCGGTTATAAGCTGTATCATACCCAGAAGAAAGTGCTGGCCGGCGGCGGAAAATCGGCTACCGTCTGTTCGGACGACGTCGACACCTCGCTACTTAGCAAAGAAGGCGACAGCCGGATAAACATATTATTACTGGGTATCGGCGGTCCCGGCCACGACGGACCGAACCTGACCGACACCATATTGTTAGCCAGCGTGGACCCGATCAACGATAAGGCCGTGCTGTTATCCATCCCACGCGACCTCTGGGTGAAGATACCCGGTTATGGTACCCAGAAGATCAACGCGGCTTACGCCGACGCCGTCGACAATTCCAAGTCCAAAACCCAAGCCGGCCAGCAGACCGACGGTATAAACGAACTGGATAAGACGCTCCAGCCGGTTCTGGACGGAGTCAAGATTAATTATCATGTGGTGCTGGACTTCTCGGCTTTCAAACAGATGGTCGATGCTCTGGGCGGGGTGACGGTCAACGTGCCGGAGACGCTTTATGATCCGACTATCGCCTGGGAAAACCATGGTAATCCCTATATAGCGCGGGCCGGCGTGCAGACATTCAGCGGTCAACAGGCCTTGCTGTACGCCCGGTCGCGCGAGACATCCAGCGACTTCGCCCGCGGCGAGCGGCAGCGGCTGCTGATATCGGCTATCAAGCAAAAAGCCTTGTCGGCCGGTACTTTCAGCAACCCGTTCAAGATATCCAACCTGTTGGATAGTCTGGGTCAGAACGTTTACACCGACTTCTCGGCCAGCGACATCAAGTGCCTTTATAAACAGATATCGACCGTCCCCTCCAGCGGTATCCAGTCGCTGGACTTCGTGACTCCGCCGAACCAGCTGCTCACTACCGGTAATATAAACGGCTTATCGGTCGTCAAACCGTTAGCGGGCATCGGCGATTACGACGACATACACACGTACCTGCATCAGTCGCTCAAAGACGGACTACTGACTAAAGAGAACGCCTCGGTGGCGATCTATAACGCGACCGGCACCGCCGGGCTGGCCAGCGACGAGGCCGACACCCTTAAGGAATATGGCTATAACGTCACCAAGATCGATTCGGCTCCCAACGCCACCGACCCCCAGACAACCGTGCTGGTGGATCTGAGCAAGGGCGTCGATAAGTACACGAAGCACTACCTGGAAGGCCGGCTGGGGGTGACGGCCGTGAGCAAGGTACCGTCGGACTTTGGCATAACTCCGCCGCTGGGCGCCAAGTTTGTTATAATTCTCGGTGAAGATGCGAGCGCTGCCAGCCAAAATTAAGCCCAGCAAGGGCTTCTCACATATCTTTTATCTCGGCTTCAATCTGCTCCTGCCGGTACTAGCTTATGTATTGGTCCGGATCGACTTCGTGGCCATCGCCATAGTCCTGATACTGCTAAGCAAATGGCGGATGTTCGCCGTCCGGCCGCGCTACTGGATCGCCAACCTGATCGGCAACGGCGTCGACATCATGGTGGCGGTCTCGCTGGTGCTGTTCATGGCCAGTACCACGGTGGTTTGGTGGCAGCTGTTCTGGACAGTGCTGTACGGCGGCTGGTTGTTATGGCTTAAACCGCGCTATGACGTTCTGAGCGTCTCCGGCCAGGCGATGGTGGGCCAGCTACTTGGTCTGAGCCTGCTTTATCTGAAGTTCGGTGACAGCGCCATCGCCTGGCTAGTGGCCGGCACCTGGCTGGTGACTTATCTGTCGGCCCGACATTATCTGACATCTTTCGAAGAACCGCACAGCGCGCTGCTGGCCCATATCTGGGCTTATTTCTCCGCCAGCCTGGCTTTCGTGCTGGCCCACTGGCTGCTGTTTTACGGTTCTATCGCCCAGATAATCGTCATCCTGACTACCATCGGCTACGGGTTAGCCGGACTGTATTATCTTGACGCCACCGAGCGGCTGACCAAGCTGCTGCGCCGGCAGATGACTGGCATCATGCTGGCCATCTTGTTGATTATCATCATATTTTCCAACTGGACCGGCACTACTCTCTGATTTTCAGGATTAACTCAGCAAAGACTATAGAATAGTTATTAGCTATGGATGAAAAAAAGAAACTTAACCGTGCCGCCTCCGGCACCTACTCGACCCGGCAAGAACCAGTCATAAATATCGAAGCCTTAAGGGCCCGGGCCCAGAATTACCGCCCAAAGCGTCCACCGGAACATTTGTTGCGCGCCGGAGCAATGCTGTTGGTGGTATTGCTGGTCGGCTTCGGCGGCGGCTGGCTGGGAGCCTGGACCGAGAACCACGGCCGCAGTAACATCTCTACCAGCACGGCGGCTAAACAGCAATACATATCCAACGAGAGCCAGCTGATCGAATCGATCGCCAAGAACGTCGGTCAAAGCGTGGTCTCGGTGAACGTGACCGGACAAGACACCAGTTCGACCGATTTCTTCGGATTCCCGTTCCCTCAGACTCAGCAGACGCAGGCCGCCGGGACGGGTTTCATCATCAGCCCCGACGGCATCATCGTGACTAACCGGCACGTGGTGCCTTCCGGTACCACTTCAGTCAGCGTGACGCTATCCGACGGAACGACCTACGACAACGTGCAGGTGATCGGCCGGACCAGCGATTCCAGTTCGCAGGATATCGCTTTTCTTAAGATCGGCGATTTGAAAGGACACACCTTAGTACCGGTCACGCTGGGCGATTCGTCGCAGATGCAGGTCGGCGACCGGGTGATAGCCATCGGCAACGCCCTTGGCCAGTTCCAGAACACCGTGACCACCGGCATAATTTCCGGTTACGGGCGCGACGTGACGGCCGGCGACGAAAGCGGTCTGCAGACCGCGGAGACGCTGACCGATCTGTTCCAGACCGACGCCGCTATCAACGAGGGCAACTCCGGCGGACCGCTGGTCAATATCAACGGCGAAGTGGTGGGCATTAACACGGCCGTAGCTTCCGGAGCCCAGAACATCGGCTTCGCCCAGCCGGTCAACGATCTTAAGTCTCTTATCCAAAGCGTTTTAAGCAGCGGCGAGCTGCAGCAGCCTTACCTGGGAGTGCGTTATGTCTCGCTGACGAATGACTTAGCGCATGAGTTCAACCTTAAGGTCACTCGCGGCGCTTACGTCACCTCCAGCGATACGTCGCCGGCCGTCGTCGCCGGCAGCCCGGCCGAGGCGGCAGGAGTCAAAGACCACGATGTGATTACCAAGATAAACAACGTCGCCATCAACGATAAGACCAGCCTGACCAGCGCCCTAAGCAAATTCAAAGTCGGCGACAAGGTGACATTGACGGTGGTACGCGACGGTAAGACCATCACTCTGCGCGCCACCATCGGCCAAGCGCCGAGCGGCTAAATACTTAACAAGTCAAGTATTTTGGAAGACTTGGATGAAGTCTTCCGAAGAATGCAAACTGAAGCCGTTGTCTTGGGCGATAGTGGCCAAGGCCGCGTGTTGCGGCGGCAAAGCTTCAGTTAGAACGTAGCGAGGCTGCCAGGTGAAACGGCGCAGCTGATGGAAAAGCTTGCGGTAAAGGTCCAAGCCGTCGGGGCCGCCGAAGATGGCTATCTTAGGTTCAGCCAGAGCCGCCTGGTTTATCTCCCAGGTGTTAGGCACATAGGGCAGGTTGCAGACTATAGCGTCATAGGGCCTAAGCGGCCGGCTGAGCAGGTTCATCTTACGGGTGTGCATCCGTAGCTCATGGAGCTGGGTGTTATGTTTGGCGACGGCTAAAGCGCCGGAACTTATCTCGTACAAGTCCACGCGGCTGCCCGGTATTTCCAGGGCAGCGGTGATACCGATAGCGCCGTTGCCGGTGCCGATATCGGCGATGGCCGGCTTGGAAGGGAGATCCAGCTTAAGAAGTAATTCGATCATGGTCTCGCTCTCCGGCCGCGGCTCCAGCACGAAACGGTTAACCTTGAATCTGCGGCCATAAAACTCGGTGAAACCTCTTATATACGCCAGCGGCGTGTGCTTTTGGCGGCGTTCCAGTTTGCGGTCCAGCTTACGGAACTGGCCGGCGGAAATCTCGTGCTCCGGGTGAGCCAGTATCCAGGAGCGGTCCTTATGCAGCATGTCTTCCAGCAGGATCAGCGTGTCCAGCCGGGCCGAACCGATGCCGGCCCGCTCGAGCTTATCCTGTCCGTACTCGAGCGCGGATATTAACCGCATGTCACTGTCCCGATTTTATAAGCTCCAGTTCACGGGCGGCCAGCTGCTGCATGATATCGTCGATATCCCCGTTCAGCGCACCGGGCAGGTTGCTGCGGGAATAATTGATACGGTGGTCGGTGATGCGATCCTGCGGGAAATTGTAAGTGCGGATTTTCTCGGCGCGATCGCCGGAACCGATCAATGACCGGCGGGCGTCGCCTAATTGCTGCCGTTCCTCTTCTATCTTTTTGGCAAGAAGCCGTGAGCGCAGGACGCTCATGGCTTTGTCGCGGTTCTTGATCTGGCTTTTCTCGTCCTGCTGGGACACCACGATGCCGCTGGGCAGGTGGGTGATGCGGACGGCAGAATCGGTGGTGTTAACGGATTGGCCGCCGTGGCCGCTGGCCCGGAACACATCTACCCGGATGTCTTCGGGCTTGATCTCGACATCGGTCTCTTCGGCTTCCGGCAGCACCGCTACGGTTACCGTGCTGGTATGGATGCGGCCCTGGCTTTCGGTGACCGGTATACGCTGAACCCGGTGGACGCCGGCCTCGTATTTGAGATTCTTATAAGCGTTTTCGCCGCGGACCATAAAAATTATTTCCTTGAAGCCGCCGGCTTCGCTGGGGCTTTCGCTGATCAGCTCGGTCTTATAGCCGTGGGTCTCGCACCAGCGGCTGTACATGCGGTAGAGATCGCCGCCAAACAGACTGGCTTCGTCGCCGCCGGCCGCCGCCCGGATTTCCACGATGCAGTCGCGTTCGTCGTTGGGATCCTTTGACAGTAGGGCTTCGGATAAGGTCTCCTCGTTGGCGGCCAGCTGGCGGCGCAGGTCGCTGGCTTCCTGGCGGGCCAGTTCGGCCAGTTCGGAGTCGTTGATCTGCTGCATGGCCTCGGCTTCGGTCAGTTTGCTTCGCAGGTTCATCTTCTCGTCGAACAAGCCCAGAACCTTGTCGAGCTCACTGAAGCGCCGGGCCAAGGACGGGTATTCCTTTGACGAATAAATAGCCGGGTCCTCAAGGCGTTGTTTGAGGCCGGCGTATTCGTCGCGTAGGGCGGATTCCTGGTTCTCCATCTTCTATAAGTGTATAAAAAACTTCCCTTAAAGCCTATCTGGCGGGGAAGTTCTATTTAAGCTCTTAAGTTATTCTTCTGGCTGTTTGGCGGCTTTGGCGCCCAGTTTCTGGGTCTCGTCGACGCGCATCTTCTTAGCCGTCTTGGGCTTGGCGGCGGCTTTGGCTTCTTTGGCCTTCTTGGCGGCTTCTTGGCGGGCTTTGAACTTGTCTACGCGGCCTTCGACGTCGACGATGCGCTCTTCGCCGGTAAAGAACGGGTGGGACGAGCTGGAGATGTGGATTTTGACCAACGGGTATTCCACGCCATCAATGGTAATAACCTCGTCGGTCGAAACCGTCGAGCGGGTGATGATGGTCGAGTTATCGTTGCTGTCCTGAAAGACTACCGGGCGATAACTATCCGGGTGGACACCTTTTTTCATAACCTGATTATTCTAGCGGATTTACCCCTGTGGGTCAACAGTTAATGGACTGGATCGTTGAGCCGATCGGCCAGCCGCCGGCGCTGCCATTCGTGCTTGATACAATCTTTGGCGAAAACTTTTACAGAGGCGGTCAGCAATTTAGTGAGTAACGGGTTTCCCAGCGTATCAGTACCAGCATCCAGGAGCGTGTCGGCTACCGCGTCCTGACGCAGGTAGGGATTGAATCTTATAGGGAAATAATCCACCGGCAAATCCTGCGGTACATAATAAACGGAACCGTTATCAAAGTTATCGACGGACGATTCTATGGCGGATCTTAAAGTGGATATTGTTTTGCTTTCCATTGGCATCGGGTTAGAGCGCCGGCGCGGACGGATAGTCGCGCCTGGCTATTGGGCCCAACCGTAATCCCGTTTTCAGACGGGATTACGGTTGGGCGTCCTCGGAGGTCGCGCGGCTAGGCGCGGACCGCGATCGGCACCCAGCTCACCTCGGCCTCCAAGTGCCCTCTAAGGGTCTCGAACTGCTTGGGGAGCTTCTTGATGAGCTGGTCATGGATCACCGGAGAGTACTTCGACAGATTCTCTCTCGGCACGCCGACCTGGATTTGCAGGTAGATCGGTTGGCCCCGCCTGATGAGGTGGAGACCATAGTCCGAGCCATAAGGCTCCAGCTCGCCCGAGAAGAGGAACGGGTAGCAGCGGCCGAGTTCCTTCTTCAGGATCTTTTCGGTGGTCGCTTCGATCTCGCTGATCTGGTGGCCGTCCGTACTGGCGAAGTCCGGGTTGAACGAAAGATGACAGCCGAACTGTTCCATGAGGTACTCCTTTCAGTCGTCGAGGGCCTTTCGGATGTTCTCGGTGGCAGTGATCAGAGCCACGGAGCAGATCTCTGGGTAGCCGCGGAGCCGCCTGATGCTTCGTAGGAAGATGCGCTTCTGGCGCTCGATCTCGCCGCGACGCGGATCGGTCAGCGGCAGAGCGCCGCCGAGGCGGGTTACAACGGTGTTGAGAGCCGAGTCGGCCAGCCCGCGGTATACCAGGCTGTCGAGACCTTCGAAGACCGGATCGTCGGCCGGGAAAAGCTGGGGAGAGACTGCGGTAGACAAGAAGTACTCCTTTCTTACCTCCAAGTTGTGGTTGTACTCCTCCAGCTCACGCTGAAGAAGCGTTATCCGTCGAGCTGAAAGTTACGTTTATTTTAACATAATAAGTATGTATAGGCAATATAGCCAATCTGTTGCCAAAAAGGCAAATAACAGATATAATTAAAGGGTTAACATTAATCAGGAAGCGCCAATGTCCTCCCGCGTGAATCCCGTGCAGGGACCACCGGGCCAGCGCTTACCGAAGAGAAAGGATCAAACCATGGCTACCGCCCAGGTAGATATCAAGAAATTATTGGAAGCCGGAGCTCACTTCGGCCATCAGACCAGCCGTTGGCATCCGCGCATGGCGCCTTATATCCATAGCAAGCGCGATGGCAGCCACATCATCGACCTGACCAAGACGGTCGAGGCTCTGGATAAGGCTCTGGCGTTCATCAGCCAGACGGCCGGCGAAGGCAAACAAGTGCTGTTAGTAAGCACCAAGCGCCAGGCCAAAGACAAGATCAAAGAGGTAGCGATAGCCACCAACATGCCTTACGTGACCGAACGCTGGCTGGGCGGCATGCTGACCAACGGCGCCACCATCGGTGGACGCATCAAACATCTTAAAGAACTGGAAAGCCGGATGATCAGCGGCGAACTGGCCAATCGTTACAGCAAGCTGGAGGTGCAGCGTTTCCAGGAAGAGATCGACGACATGAACCACCTATACGGCGGCATCAAGGAGCTGGCGGCCAAGCCGGGCGCGGTGTTCGTCATCGACGCGGTAAACGATTCCATCGCTATCAAGGAAGCCCACAAGCTGAAAGTGCCGGTAGTGGCGCTGATAGACACCAATGCCGACCCCGGGATCGCTGACTATCCCATCCCGTGCAACGATGACGCCGCGAAAACTATCAATTTGATCCTGGATTACGTGCAGATGGCTATCGAAAACGGCAAGGCCAACGCCGATAAGAAGAAGCCGGCGGCCGACAAGACCGAGCCTAAGGCCGAAAAAACCGAAAACAAGGAAAAGAAAGGGAATAATGGCTGACATTTCAATCGACGAGATCAAGCGCCTGCGCGAACTGACAGGGGTAGGCATAACTGACGCCAAGCAGGCGCTAAAAGAGGCTGACGGCGATTTCGACGCCGCCTTAAGCGAAATGCGAAAAAAAGGCCTGACCAAGGCCGAGAAGCGCGGTGAGCGCGAAGCCCGGGCCGGGCTGGTCGGCAGTTATGTCCACGACGGGCGTATTGGAGTGCTGGTAGAGGTGAACTGCGAGACCGACTTCGTGGCTAAGACCGACGAATTCAAGGAACTTGTCAAAGACCTAAGCCTGCATATCGCCGCTTCGGCGCCGCTCTATGTCAGCGTAGATGACGTGCCGCAAGACGATAAGGCCGCGGCCGAGAAGGAATTCGAACAGAAGGCCAAAGCCGACGGCAAGCCGGACAATATGATTACTCAGATAGTCGACGGCATGCTCAAGAAGCACTTCGCCGAAAAGGCGCTGTTAGAACAACCCTTCGTCAAGAATCCCGACCAGACGGTCGGTGAGGTGGTCAAAGAAGCCAACGCCAAACTGGGCGAGAATATCGTCGTGCGACGCTTCTCACGCATCGCTTTAGGCGAAATCAATTAAAAAAGCGGCATTTTTGCCGCCGCGCCAATTAAGGCTCGCGGGCTCATGCCGCTTGTGGGGCGAGCTCTCTGTTCCGAGAGCTCCTAGCCCCGCTTATCCCGGAGGAACCGGTTGGAGATGCAACGAGATGAAGATCATGCCCGCTATCGCCGCTAACGCGACGATGAAGTAAGCGGGCTTCTTCGCGTTGTCCTTGCTGCCGAACATCATGCCTAAATACCAGGCTGCCATCAGCAACAATCCTCTAGCGATCCATTGCGCCGGCGACATGGCTACTCCAGTAGCAGCGCCAGGCCGACGCCGATCAGGACCGTGCTTGGGGCCAGCTGCGTCTTTTTGGTCTCTAGCGTCAGCTGGTCGTGCAGCGTCAGCAAGATGCCGCCCAGCCACAGCGCCGAAGCGCCGAGCGCTTTGCGCTTGATCATCGGCGTTTCCTTTCGTGGTTGATGTAAGCCCATTCCGGCAGGCCGAAGCAGCACCAGATCACGATGATGCCGCCGCAGACGAACAGGATGGCCCAGTGCACCTGACTCATGCCGAGACCTGCCGTATCGCGTATGCCAACACGGAACTTCCTTCCTAGTCGGGGTGGATGAAAACGAAGATCAAGGCCGTTACGGCCAGCGCCGCCACGAGGAATATCCCCAAAATCACGGCCCTGGCTTTGAACGAACGGCGGTGTTCGAGTTCCCAGTGGAACGAGATGCCGAAGAGCACCATGAACACTGTGACAAGCCCGCCGCCGACCCACTTGTTGTAGGCCAGCAGAGCGCCGACTGTCATTGCCGCCGGCCAGGCGAGTAGTAGGGGCGCCACCTGGGCTTGGGCCTGCTGAAAGCCGTCATCGAAATAGGTATGAAGACGATTACGCAGACCGCCACAACGGCGTTCCAAAGAAGTTGCATTTGATCCTCCGATTGATAAGGTGCGAGCCCGTCGGCTCACACGTTTAACAGATGTACTACGGGTGGAGCTCGCCGTTCTCAGACCGCTTATATTAACACTTATGGCAATAATTTTCAAGCTAACTAAAGGGTTGTATAATTAACGATATGGATAAAAATCAGCTCATATCAGAAGCCCAGGGTAAACTTAACGCCGCCACCGAACATTTCAAGCAGGAAATCGGCAAGATCCGCACCGGTCGGGCGCATCCGGGCATGCTCGATAATGTCCAGGTGGAAGCCTATGGTCAAACCATGCCGCTCAAAGCCGTTGGCAGTATCACCGTTCCTGAACCGCAGCAGCTGCAGATCACACCGTTCGATCCCAACAATCTGCAGGCGGTCGCCGACGCCATCTCCAAAGACCAGTCGCTGGGCTTAAACCCGGCCGACGACGGCCGCGTGGTGCGCATCCAGATACCTCCTTTGACCGAAGAAACCCGTCAGCAGATGGTCAAAGTGCTGCACCAAAAGCTGGAGGACTGCCTTATAACGGCCCGTAACGCCCGGCACGACGCCATGCGCGCCGCCGAACAGGCCGAAAAAGACAAAGCGATGAGCAAGGACGAACGCTTCGCTCTGGAAAAGCAGGTGGACGAACTGCTGGCCAGGCAGAAGGCCGAAGCCGAGGCCTTGACCAAGTCCAAAGAGCAGGAAATCCTGACGGTCTGAGCTATTTTCTCAGATTAAACCCAGATTCCAACTGATATACTTAAGTGGTATGCAGATTTTTCTGTCAGTCTTAGCATTCGTCTTATTCATCAGCCTGGTATTGGTCCACGAATGGGGGCACTTTATCATGGCCCGCCGCAACGGCGTGTTCGTAGAGGAGTTCGGGTTGGGCTTTCCGCCGCGGTTTTTCGGGCGCAAACTTAAATCCGGCATGCTGCTGAGCCTTAACCTGCTGCCACTCGGCGGTTTCGTGAGAATGCGCGGCGAACACGATTCAGACCGACGCAAAGGCAGTTTCGGCGCCGCGTCGCTGGGCGCCAAGACCCGCATAATGCTGGCCGGCGTCACCATGAATCTGCTGGCCGGCTTACTGATCCTGACTTTTCTAGCCCTGATCGGCATGCCCAAACTTATAACCAAAGATAACGTCGGGCAGGACCAGTTCACCGTGGCGAGTGACACGAAGATCATCAGACAATCGGTACTGGCCGGTTATATCCAGCCTGACTCGCCCGCCGATAAGATCGGTCTGCGCAGCACCGATCAACTCCTAAGCGTATCCAACGGCCAGCGATCCCAGTCAGTCAACAGCCTGGAGACACTGCACGACGCCACGGCCGCGTTCGCCGGCCAGCAGGTGACCATCACATATATGCGGAAAAACAGCACATTGACCAATCAGACCCGGTTGCTGAGTAAATCAGTAGTCGATGCCAGCCAGAAGACCAACAACCCTAAAGGCTACCTTGGGCTGATTCCTAACAACGTGGTGATCCAGCGCAGTACCTGGAGCGCGCCGATCGTGGCCGTTGGCCTGACTAAGCAGATAACGGCGCTGACTTTCCAGGGGCTGGGGCACGCTTTGGGCGGCCTGGGCTCGGCGATCGCCGGCCTGGCGACCAGCAATCATCAGGCCCGAGAAAACGGCCAGGACGCGGCCAGCGCCCAAGTCGGTGGTCCAGTCGCCATCGGCGTGGCGCTGTGGGACAGCGGCGGCCTGGGGTTCAATTTCATGCTGATGCTGATCGCGCTTATTTCGCTTACCTTAGCATTGATGAACGTCCTGCCGATCCCGGCGCTCGACGGCGGACGGCTGTTCATGATGCTGATCAGCCATGGCGTCTTCCGCCGGCCTCTAAGTCGGGCCGCCGAAGAACGGATAGTCGGCGCCAGTTTCGCGCTACTGATGGCGCTGGTACTGCTTATAACCATCGTCGATGTAAAGCGGTTCTTCTAAGGCTATGAAAGACCGCCGGCCCGAAGACAGCGCGGAACAACCCGAAGCCGCGCGTCGTACGCTGGGACGGCCGCTGCGCGTCATCCTGACCACTATCGGCGTGTTTATCATCAGCCAGGCGGCCGGGGCTTTCATCGTCGAACTGGTCTACGGATTGATCCATCCCGGTTCATCCGGCGCGTTGGATAAATCCATCTCCGGGCAGTTCTTCTATATACTCATCGCCGAAGGGTTGGCGGCCTGGTTCGCCATTTACCTGGTGCGATCACGCCGGCTGAATCTGTCGGTCATCGGACTAGGCCGCCGGGTCCGTACCAAAGACCTGGCCATGGCCGTCGGCGGTTTTCTGATATATTACGCCATCCTGCTGGTCGCCGGCGTGTTGGTTAACTATCTGTCGCCGGATCTGCAAAACCAGCAACAGAACCTCGGATTCACCAATATAAGGACCGGCAGCGAGAACGTCATGGCTTTCGTATCGCTGGTCATACTACCGCCGCTGGGCGAGGAAACCCTGGTCCGCGGTTATCTGTTCTCGGGTTTACGGAAGTATTGGCGATTCGCCCCGGCGCTGTTATTCACCAGCCTGTTATTCGGTCTGGCGCACCTGGAATTCGGCAGCGGTGGCCCGTTGGTATGGGCGGCGGCCATCGATACCGCCATCTTATCCGTCGTTTTGTGCTATTTAAGAGAAAGTACCGGCGCCCTGTACGCCGGCATGCTGGTTCATATGGTAAATAATCTCATAGCTTTCGGGGTGCATTTCAAATAGATAGGGCGGGGACGCGCTCAAGGTGAGAGCACGCCCCCGCTAGGGGATTAGAACGAGCGGCTGGACCGGCCGCGCGGTAGGCACTCCAGTACCAGGCCGGCCGTGAACAGCGATGCCAGCAGCAGCACGAACTGAGCCTTAGGCGACGTAGGATGACGCCGGATGAACCAGATCGCGTGCCCGATGGCCGCCGCGTAAATGAGTACAAGAGCCATGACTGCCGCCATAACCCGTAACCTCCTTTTTTTGTTTTCCTCTCATTTTTCGCAAATGGGAAGCAAATGGATACATTATTTATACAACAAAATTTCTATAAATGCAATCTGATAAAATAAGCCGAGAATTATGAGACGTTCACAACTGTTCATCAAGACCCGCAAAGAGGCGCCGGCCGACGAGGAAGCCAAGAACGCCCAGCTTCTTATCCGAGCCGGGTTCGTGCATAAGGAGATGGCCGGAGTCTATACCTTTCTGCCGATGGGCCTGAAGGTACTCGAACATATCAATGACGTGATAAGGGAGGAAATGGATGGCATCGGTGGCCAGGAGCTCAGACTCACGTCACTTCAGGATCCGGAGATCTGGAAAGAAACCGGACGCTGGAGCGATGAAGCCGTGGATGTCTGGTTTAAGACAAAGCTTAAGAATCAGACCGAGGTCGGCCTGGGCTGGACCCAGGAAGAGCCGCTGGTGCGCGCCGTAAGACCATTCGTAAACAGTTATAAGGACCTACCGTTCCTGGCCTATCAGATACAGACAAAGTTCCGCAACGAGATCCGGGTTAAGAGCGGCGTCATGCGCGGCCGCGAGTTCCTTATGAAGGATATGTACAGCTTCGCTCGTACCCAGCAAGAGCACGAAGAACTTTACGAAAAAATCAAACAGGCCTATTTCCGCGTTTTTCAAAGGTTAGGCATCGGCGATAAGACTTTCCTGACATTCGCGTCGGGCGGGGCTTTCAGCAAGTACAGCCATGAGTTCCAGACCGTGACGGACGCCGGAGAGGACACCATCCTACTTGATCGCGGAAAAGGCATCGCCATAAACGAGGAAGTATATGACGACGAATCCGTGGCGCAGACGGGCGTGGACAAGGATAAGCTGGAAAAAGTCAAAGCCGCCGAAGTCGGCAATATCTTCACCTTAAGGGACAAATATTCAACGCCGCTAGGGCTAAAGTTCACCGCCGAAGATGGTCAGGAACATCCCGTACTCATGGGCTGTTATGGTATAGGACCGTCCCGTTTGGTCGGTGTCATAACCGAACTATTGGCGGATGACAAAGGACTGGTGTGGCCAGAAAGGGTCGCGCCGTATAAGGTATATCTGGCCGGTATAGGGGATGACGAGGAGGTCAGACGCTCCGCCGACGAAGTCTACGACTATCTTACAGAAAACGGCGTTACCGTGTTGTATGATGACCGGGACGAACGTCCTGGAGAGAAGTTCGCCGACGCCGACCTGTTCGGCATACCGTTCAGGCTAGTCGTCAGCCGGAAAAGTCTGGAGGCCGGCGGTTTAGAGCTCAAGAAACGGACCGCCGACGCCACCGAAATTGTTGTCAAAAATCAGTTGACACAGGTGTTAGGCAGTCCTGGACAAGACTGATATAATAGGTCAATTCCTCAGGTTCCGCCTCAGCGTGACAGAGGATTCAAGAAAGGTCTAAACCACTATGAAGAAAACATACCGACTCACCCAGGAGGGCGTGGACGAGCTGAAAAGCGAACTCGCCGGACTGGTAGCCCAAAGGCCGCAGGTGGCGGACCGGATCAAACATGCCCGTGAACTCGGCGATCTTAGCGAGAACGCCGAATACCAGACCGCCCGCGAAGAGCAGGACCGCTTAGAAGCCCGAATCTCCGAGCTCGAGCATATCCTGCGCAGCGTCCAGATTATCAAGAAACCTAAAAGCTCCGGCAAGGTCATGCTCGGCTCGACGGTTGTATTAAAAGATGGGAAAACTCTGACTTACCAGGTGGTCGGCACCATAGAAGCCGACCCTACCGCCGGTAAGATCAGCGACGAATCGCCTATCGGCAAAGCCCTGATGGGCAAGGCCGTCGGCGACAAAGTCGAAATCAAGACTCCGGCCGGCAGTCACACCTATAAAATCATCGAAATCTCTTAAGCCTAGGCTATAATTCTAAGCATGCAGTGGCTTAATAAAGCCGCCGATGAGGCGATAGCCGCCCATCCGGACGGCGAGATTTTGGTAGAGTCCGGCGGCTCGCCTTCGGG
>Ga0105238_10001171_pt1 | contig 26369 bp, 28 predicted proteins | sample KBSC34metaG_FD_81526 | JGI IMG/M metagenome (GOLD analysis project Ga0105238, IMG submission 81526) | Corn rhizosphere microbial communities from Kellogg Biological Station, Michigan, USA - KBS C3-4 metaG | ecosystem: Host-associated > Plants > Roots > Rhizosphere > Soil | place: Michigan, USA...
CGGCATCTATCTGGAAGACACCCAGATCGCCAAGCACATCCCCTCCGATGTCCTTTCCGCTGTCGGCGTGATCGAGGAGGCGCTGGACCAGGATTCCGCCGACCGGCTGTGGACGATTTCGGAAAAGATCGTCGGGGAGAAGTTCGCTTTCGCGTGAGAGACGGAAAAAACCTCGCCCATGGGGAGCGAGGTCATTGAGGCGCAGGTCGGACTACGCTGCGCTAATCCGACCTGCGCGGGAACGTGCTGGTTCTCAGCACTTGGCAAATCTGAAGCGTGTATTCGGAATAGAATTGCTCACGGCCCAGCTTCTGGGCCGCGCGGTGCCCGTGATGCTCGGTCCAGGCACGGTGAGTTTCTTCCGATTCGAATTCGATGACCGTAACCCGCTCGCCGTCTTCCGCGTGGTACACCTTGCGGGAGATAAAGCCCGGCATTGCCTCAGCCTCCGGGACCAGTTGATCGGCCAATTCGAAAAAGGCATCAGAATGCTCCGGCCGCAATCGGGAGCGGAAGACGGTGACGATCATCGGGTCTGGCTTGTGGCTAACTGACGCTCGATTTCCCGTTCCCGAGCCTGATCGCGCGCGGCGGAATCATCCCGCAGCGACGTATAGGCGCTCTTATCCGGCTGGCAGGCGGTCAGCACAGGCGACAGCAGTCCGGCGCAGATCAGTGCCGGGATAAACCCTCTCATCATGCTCGACCTCCCCCATTTTTTTATCGGAATTCCGATATTGGGGATCAGTTCACGGCAATTCGCTGAGCTTTACAACCTTCGACTTCATCTCAGGCGGGAAAACCTTGGCGCCGACATAGCGGCCCAGCATGCCGCCCTCGCCGTGGCCCAGCGTATTCAGCCAGTTGGGATATTTCGGGCCGGGGTCGCGCTCGGAGATGACGATTTTCACCGAACCGTCCGGCTCGTAATGGGCGGTGTGCTTGTTCACCGAGACCTTGAAGAAGCGATATTCCAGCGATTCCATCCAGTAGTTGGAGAGCTGCAGGTTCCAGGTCTGGCATTCGGGAATGTCGTCCAGGGTGACGAACATGCATTCGTCGCCCTTCAGCTTCCAATAGCTCTGATAGTAGTGGATCGCCGCGTCGCCACCAGCGCGCTGGCAGCGTTCCTGGTCGTCCGAGGGCAGCTGGTTGATGTGCTTGCGGTACAGCTCTTCCCAGGCGATCGTCATATTGCCGATGTTGCGCACGAACCCGACCGCGCCCTTCAGCCCGCGCTCGACATCCTCGGGCGTGGCGTTGTTGTTCGGCTTCTGCGGGTTCAGGCACGCGATCTGGATGTCGGCGATCTTCTCCGTCTTGCGGTCGCCGAAGGTCTGGCGGACGACGATCGAACGGGAGGTCGGCGCCATCGGCAGCCAGTTGCCTGGCTTCTTCGTGGCGCTGGCGATGATCTCGAAGCTGCCGTCCGGATTGAAGGTCATGTTGCGGCTGTCGATATAGCCGGTATCGACCATCACCGCGACGTCGTCGGAGCTGCCCTTCGTCCCCAGGCTGAACCAGTTCACCGTGCCGCGATGGCCGTAAATCCGGTAGTCGAACCGGCCGTCGATGACGCAGTTCTGGTAGTAATTGTCGGGGTTGTCGTTCAGCAGCTTCTTGGTCTCGTCCGCCAGGCGGAAGAAGCCGGGGAATTGCGCATCGGCGAAATGCATCGTCGATTCCAGCCCGCCGCGGAGCAGCGCGGTGAGGAAACGATACCCGAGCGCCTTGTTGAACGGATCGTTCGGCACTTCCGGCCGCTGGACGATCTTGCCGGCCTCTTTCAGCGCGTCGCAGAACTCATCCCACGCCTGGCCCGACATCATCCTGTCGGCAGCGGTCTGATCGGTCATCTGGCTTCCCCTGTCTCGCTTTGAAAAGGCCGGCGGTTCGTGCCGCCGGCCAATGAACTACCGCAGGTCGGCGAGCTTCGCCACCCGGCATTTCGGGATCGGATGATCCTTCGACTTCACCCAGCGCCACATGGCGCAGCCATTGTCATGGCCTGCAGTGTCCAGATAGTTGCCGACGCCCGGATCCTTGGCCGCGATCACCACCGTGACCGTGCCGTCCGCATTGTATTTCGCCGTGTGCTTGTTGATGTGGATCGGCAGGTAGCGATAGTCGAGCGACTCATCCCAGTAGTTGTTGTTCTGGCAGTTCCAGTACTCGCACTCCGGCACGCTGGTCTCGATCACCAGCGCCTCGTCCGGCTTCAGCGTCCAATAGGCCCACAGATAGAAGATGTTCGGATCGCCGCCGATATTGGTCCAGGTCGATTGCGGCAGGTTGGTCCAGTCGTTGGGCGTCTTCCTGAAGATCGCCATCCATTCGGCGAAGGCCTTGGCCGTGCCGTTGACGAAAGCGGCGGCAGAGGCCAGGCCTGTGTCGATCTGCTCGGCAGTCAGCGGGCTCGGCTTGGCCGGGCCGCCGATCTGCTGGATGGTCATTTCCGCCGGCACCTCGATCTTCCGGTCGAAATGGGTCTCGCGCACGATCAGCATGCTGGAATCGGGCGCCAGCTTCAGCCAGTTGCCGTTATGCGGCTTGGCGGAAACGATGATCTCGAAGCTGCCGTCGGGCGCGATATCCATATGCTTGGAATCAAGCTCCCCGGTCGAGGCCTGGGTGCCGTCGATGGCATAGCGCTCGGCCTTGGTGCCGAAGGTCATCACCGGCGCGGTGCCGCGCTTGCCGGTGACGCGATATTCCTTTGTCCCGTCGACGATGCAGTTGCGATAGGTGTTGTCCGGGTTGTCGCTGCCGATTTTGATCGTCTCGTGCGACAGGGCGTAGAAGACCGGGAAATCCGGGTCGGCGAACTCGACCATCCGCTCCAGCGCCGCGCGGGTGAGGCGCGATAGATATCGCCAGCCTTCCGCCCGATCGAGCTCCGAGGCCGGCGTTTCCGACCGCAGGATAGTCTCGCCGGCTGCCTTCAGGGCGTCGCAGAAATCTTCCCAGCTCTTGCCCGATAATACGCGTGATGCGGCGTCGCTCATGATCTGTCTCCTCCCGGTTTCGAGGCAGGATCGTCAGGCGGCCCTGTGCGGTCGAGTTCTTTCCGCGCTTGGCCGTCCCATTGTGGCGCTCCGGAGCAAATCTGGCGCCTATTCGCAAGTCAGCGGCGGCGCTGCCGTCGGCGAAAGGCCGAAGGCGGCTCACCGACCGCGCGGCGGAAGGCGTGGGAGAAGCCGCTGGGCGCGGCGAACCCCAGTTGCCGGGCGATATCGGCGAGCGGCAGATCGGTCTCGGATAGCAGACGGGTGGCTTGGCGCAGACGCGCGGCCTCGGCATAGGCGGTGACGGTCTGACCGGTCGACTGCCGGAAGGCGCGCATCAGATGGCGGGCGCTGATCCCGCATAGGGTGGCCAGGTCGGTCAGGCTGGGCGGTGCATCCGGCAGGCTCTCGATCGCGTCGGCGATTCGCCGCAACTGCCAGGGCGCAAGCCCGCCGCAGATTGCCGGAGCGCGGCCGCGTGCGTGGTGCAGATAGCGGCCGATCTCCGCCATCACCGTCAGCCCCAGCCCTTCGACCAGCAGATCGCTGGCAAAACCGGGCGCCTCCGCCTCGCTCGCCAGGCGGCGCAGCCCGGTCTGGATCGGCTCGCCGCGCACATCCATGCAGGCCTTGAGCTCGGTATCGTCCCACGCAACGCCCAGGCCGGTGGCCTGCCTGAATCGCTCCCGGTCGATCCGGCACGAGATCAGCCGACGCGGCGGCGCCCCTGGCGAGCGGACCGACACGGGAATATCCGCCGGGGTCATCGATAGCGGACCGAAGCGGGCGAAATGCATCGGCCGTCCAGTGTCGTAGCGGCCGATCGGATCGCCGTAATCCTGGGTGAGGAACAGGCTGATCGTATGGGCCGGCATAAGGTGCGTGCGGATGAGCGGACCGGTGGCGCCGTGAGTCATCAGCACGACCGCGATGTCCGCAGTCCTCAGCTCCGCATCGATGGTCCAGTTGTCGGCCGGCATGCGGGGAGAGTGACGACTAATGTCCCGCGTTTCAACCAAAACGGAGGGTTTACGGGGGCAGAAGGGCGCGGTACGCAAACATCCAAGACAACCGGGGGAAGCATCATGGGAAATCTGGATACGAAGCCGATCGCCGTCAGCCGCGATCCGCTGTTCCGGCCCTTCACCGTGAAGACGCTGAACCTGAAGAACCGCATCGCCATGTCGGCGATGGGGCAGGCGAACGCCAAGGATGGCGTGCCCGATCCGGGCTATCCCGCCTATTACCGCCGCCGCGCCGAGGGCGAGGTCGGGCTGGTGATCAGCGGCGCCACCGCCATTCCGCATCCCAGCGCCCATATGGATGTCAACGAGCCGCACTTCCACGGTGATGAGCCGCTCGCCCGCTGGAAGAAGGCAGTCGATGAGGTTCATGCCGCCGGCGGCAAGATGATCCCGCAGCTGTGGCATTCGGGCCTGCACGGCCTTGCCTATGTCGCCCCGACCTGGGACATGCACGGGCCTTCGGGCGTCTGGTTTCCCGGCCCGCAGGCGGACGGCGGGGCAGGGCCCAGCGAGATGCGGGGCAAGCCTATGACCCAGGCCGATATCGACGCGGTGGTCCTCGCCTTCGGCGAGGCTGCGGCAAGCGCTCAGAGGCTGGGGTTCGACGGCATCCAGATCCATGCCGCGCACGGTTTCCTGATCGACCAGTTCTTCTGGGACAAGACCAACCTGCGCACCGACGGCTATGGCGGAAACCTGCGGGACCGTACGCGTTTCGCGGTGGAAATATTGCAGGAAGTCCGCCGCCGCGTCGGACCGGACTTCCCGATCTTCATGCGCATCTCGCAGTTCAAGATGATGGACTACACGGCCAAGCTGGCCGAGACGCCGAGCGAGCTTGCCGATTTTCTCGAACCGCTGGCCGATGCCGGCGTCGATGTCTTCGATTGCTCGATCCGCCGCTTCCAGCAGCCGGCATTTGCCGACAGCCGCCTGAACCTCGCGGGCTGGGTCAAGAAACTGTCCGGCAAGCCGACCATGTGCTGCGGCGGCGTCGGCCTGGGTTCGGGCTCGGTCGATTTCGGCGACGCCAATGCCTACAAGGTGACGGCCACGTCGTCGCTGTCGGAACTGGATGCCCTGTGCGAGATGCTGGACCGGGGCGAATTCGATCTGGTCGCGCTCGCCCGCGCCATTCTGGGCGACCCGGCCTGGCCTGCGAAGGTGCGGCAGGGACGGGAGCACGAGCTGAAGTCGTTCACGGCGGACTTGATGCTGACGCTGTCTTGATGTTCGGCTGAACGAAAAACACACCCTCCTCGTCATGGCCGGGCTTGACCCGGCCATCCACGCGGATAGTCCGGGTGCAGAACGACGACCGCCGGCACCGGCGGCGCCCCGTGGATGGCCGGGTCAAGCCCGGCCATGACGGTCGGTGGGATTCTGGAAGGGAGGGAATAATGTCTCATCTCTGGCGGGCGGTCATCTTCGCCCTCACGATCGGACTGGCCGCGTGGCAGCCCGCGCTCGCGGCGGACGACAAGGCTCAGCCCCAGGACAAGCGATGGAACGAGCCGAACATGCTGCCCTTCGTCTCCGCGCTGGGTGGCAACGGAGCGCCGACGAAGTTCGACAATCTGGCCAGCGTGAAGCAGTACGAGATGCTGCAGACCTCGCTGGAGAAGCTGAAGCAGATGATCCTGCACGACGCCAAAAGCGAGCAGGAGGTGGGCGAGGGCCTGCGCGGCATCCTCAAGATCATGGCGATGGAGATCGGCGATACGGTCGATTCCGACTATATGAACCCGCTCTTCGCCCGGCAGGACACGCGCCACCGCGAGGTCGGCGCCTTCAACCCCGACGCCGAATACGACCAGACCCGGATCGACGGGCAGTACGACTATGCCATCACCGGCAATCTGGGGACCGTCCGCTATGTCAGCATGACGATCAACGGCACCGGGCCGGATGGGAAGAACACTATCGTCGGCTATATGGACGATCAGGACATCCGCGCCCTGGCCGACCGCAACGGCGATTTCACCATCTGGCTGACCAAGGAAAAGCCGACCAGGCCCGGCGGCTGGATCAGGATCGGCAAGGATGCGTCGGGCGTGGTCGCCCGGCAGTACATTGCCAATCGGCACAAGGAGAAACTGGCGACCTTCGCCGTGACGGCGGTGGGCGAGCACCTGCCCGACATCGACCGCATGTCGGATGACGAGATCGCCTTCCGCATCGGCAAGGTGGCCGGCGCGCTGCTGGTGAATTCAACCTGGCACCGCACGCTGATGCCGTTCGCCGAGGGCAAGCCCAACGTCTTTTTCGAGCGCAGCGGCAAGGCCATCGGCGGCAACGTCGCCAATACCGAGAACCTCTACGACATGGCGGCTTACGAGGTCGGCGACGACGAGGCTCTGGTGATCGACTTCAAGCCGCCCGAAACCAAGTTCTGGAACCTGACCTCAGCCACCTACTGGCACGAATCCCAGAACTACCTGACCCAGCCGGTGAGCCTCACCCTGGACGAGGTGACCAAGCGCCCGGACGGCACCGTGCGCTTCATCCTGACCGACAAGGATCCCCGTCTGCCCAACTGGATCAGGACCTTCCAGCACAATCGTGGCTTCCTGATCATGCGCATGGTCCGCGTCGACACCAATCCGGTGCCGACGATCAAGCGGGTGAAGATCGCGGATTTGGGAAAGTACAGGTAGGCCGTAGGATGGGTAGAGCGGAGCGAACCCATCATCAAGCGCATTGAACGATGGGTTTCGCTCCGCTCTACCCATCCTACGGCTGATCAGGCCGGCGTCTCCGCCTCTTCCACGACGAAGAACCGCGTCCTACTGCGGTCGAAGCAGTTTTCCTCATCCTGGGCGATGGCGTTGCCGACCTCGGGGTTGGCATGCTCGGCCAGCATGCGGTCGTAGCCGGCGCGGTTCTCGAACCACAGTTCGGTGATCACGTCGAAATCCGGCAGCTTGGCGTTCGAGAACACGATCGCGCCTTCGACGTCGAGGAAGTTGCGGCGATATTCGACGATCCAGGGGAACAGCCGGCGGATCAGCGGTGCGTGGTGATGCTCGTAATAATGCTGGAACTCGTGGCTGGGCATGCCTGGCTTGGCTGTCAGCAGCGCCATCACCTTGAACAGGCCGGTGCCCGGCGGCGTGCCGATCGAGGGGCGCAGATCGGCGTCCTTGTGATGCGCCCCATGCTCCTCCAGCTTGATCATCCGCGTCATCGTCTGGTCGAGGAAGTTGCGCTCGTCGGCCTCGATCACCTCCTGCACGCCCTTCTGGAAATGCGTCGACAGCATTTCGTCGTAGGCCGCGCGGTCGCGGTACCAGATCTCGGTGACGGAATCGAAGTCCGGTTCGGTGGCGTTCGGCCCGAGGATCGCGCCGGTGAGGTCGATGAAGTTGCGCCGGTACTGGACGATCTGGGGAAAGCTTCTGCGGGCCAGCGGCGCGTGGCTGCGTTCGTAGTAATCCATGAACTCAGCCCGCGTGAGGCCGGGCTTGCGTTTGATCAGCGCTGCCACCTTGTGCGTCATCTCTTCCCCCTGATTTCTAGTGCGCGGTGTGTTCGTCGACGATGAAGAAACGGGTCTTGGTCCGGTCCAGGAAATGGGCCTCGTCGTCGGCGACCCGCTTTGAGACGGCAGGGTCGCCCGGGCCCGCCAGCATCGCCTCATAATCGGCGCGCGACTTGAACCAAAGCTCTGTCACCACGTCGAAATCCGGCCTTTCCACGCCCGGGGCCAGGATCGCGCCCTCAAGGTCGACATAGGAACGGCGATATTCGGCGATCCCGCCGAACATGCTTTTGATCAGCGGCACGTGGTGGTTTTCATAATAGTCGATGAACTCGGCCCTGCTGAGGCCGGGCTTCTTCGCCATCACCGCCATCGCCTTGAAGCCGGGCGCATTCTCCGGGCTGCCCGCCGGGGTGGCGCCATATTCGTCGACGATGAAGAAACGGGTCTTGGTCCGGTCCATGAAGCGGCCCTCGTCCGCCTTCATCGTCGCGTCCAGCTCAGGCTCGGCATGTGCGTTCAGCATCCGGTCATAGCCGGCGCGGTCGTGGAACCACATCTCGGTGATCGAATCGAAATCCGGCGCAGGCAGACCGGGAGAGATGATCGACTGCGACAGGTCGATGAAGTTGCGGCGGTAATCGGCGGTCCAGGGGAAGACGCGCCAGACCAGCTTCACATGATTGTTGGCGTAATATGCGACGAACTGTTCGCGGGTCATATCCGGCCGGCGGGTGATCAGCGCGATGGCCTTGAACATGTCGTCTTCCCCTTTGGGTTTATTTGCGTTCCGAGTGGCCGGCCGCGGCTTCCGTGAAGGTGGGCAACTGGCCGCCGCCATCGACCGTCAGCGACGTGCCGGTGACGAAGCTGGAGAGCGGGGAGGCGAGATAGAGGCAGGCATTCGCCATGTCCTGCGGCACCGCCATCCGGCGCAGCGGAATGGTCGCCGCCACCTTGGCGATGCCCTCCTCGTCACCGTAATGCAGATGCGCCAGTTCGGTGCGGATCAGGCCCGCGATGATCGCGTTGACCCGCACCTTCGGCGACCAGGCCAGGGCGTGGGCGGTCGTGAGGTTGCACAGGCCCGCCTTGGCCGCGCCATAGGCCGCGGTCTGCGGCTCCGGCCGGGGCACGGTGACGCTGGCGATATTGACGATGCTGCCGCCGGTCTCCTGCTTCTGCATGATGGCGTTGGCATATTGCGAGACGAACAAAGGCGCGATCAGGTTCAGCTTGATGATCGATTCCGAAAAGCGCGGCGACACGGTGGACGGGTCGGCGGGCGGGGCGCCTCCGGCATTGTTGATGACCACGTCCAGCCGGCCGAACTCCTTTTCGATCTCGGCGATCATCGCCTCGACCTGGGCCGCGTCGCGCACGTCAGCGGGGATGAAATGTGCTTCGCCGCCCTTGCCCTTGCTGGGCGTATCCGGCGCATTGCGGCCGCAGATCACGACGGTGGCGCCGTGATCGAGGAAGCTTTGCGTGATGCCGCGGCCGACGCCGCGCGCGCCGCCGGTGACGAGCACGACCTTGCCGGTGAAATCGAGAATATCCATCGTGACGCTTAGACCTTCAGGGCTTGGTAAGAATGCCGCCCTACTTAAGCGGTTTGCCCGGCTTTGGCGAGGCGAGAAGGGCGCTGACCGCGCCATCCACCGGCAGACAGACGCCGTTGATGAAGAAGGCCTCGTCGGTCGCCAGGAAGGCGGCGGCCACGGCAATATCCTCGGACGTTCCCAGCCGCCCCGAGGGCACCTGGGCCGCGAAGGCGTCGGCGCCGCCTTCGAGCGTATCCAGCCATCCGCGCATCAGCGGCGTGCCCATCGGCCCGGGAGAAATGGCGTTGGCGCGGATGCCCATCGCGCCATATTCCACCGCGATCACCCGCATCAGGTTGATCACCGCCGCCTTGGCCGCGCCATAGGCTGCCAGGTCCGGCACCCCGGCCTGGCCCGCACCCGAGGCCGTGGTCAGGAACAGGCCGGATTTCTGGCGCATGAACACCGGCAGGGCGGCATGAACACCGTAGAAGACTGCATTCTGATTGAGGGCGATGATCTGGTGATATTCATCCAGACTGGTCAGATGCGTGTTCTTGGGGATCGATCCGCCGGCGTTGGCATAGAGTACGTCCAGCCGGCCGAATTCGGATACTGCCCGGTCGACCATCGCCTGGACCTGGGCGGGATCGGTCACGTCGCACGGATGTGAGATCGCCTTGCCGCCGGCGGAGACGATCTCGCTCGTCACCTTCGCGACATTGTCGGCGTTGATGTCGTTGACGATCACCACCGCGCCCTCCTGCCCATAGCGCAAGGCGCAGGCGCGGCCGATGCCGCGTCCCGACCCGGTGATGATGGCGATCTTGTTCTCCAGGCGCTTGCTCATGACTTCCCCTTTGGTTCGTTGGGCCCAAAGTCGCGCGAAGCCGGCAAAGCCGCAAGCTTCATTTAATGAAGATTTCAGCACGGTCAGCCCGAAAGTGGACTTGGCCCGGCGGTTCCCCATATAACCGCGCTATGACGATCCCCTTTCGCAAGATGCACGGGCTGGGCAACGATTTCATCGTGTTCGACGCACGGCAGCGGTCGCTCGCGCTAAGCCCGGCGCAGGCGCGTGCGTTGGCCGATCGTCATACGGGGATCGGCGCAGACACGATCGCCATCCTCGACCTGCCCCAGGATGGGGAAGCGGACATCGCCGTGCGCTTCATCAATGCCGACGGGGGGGAGATGACCACCTGCGGCAACGCCACGCGCTGTATCGCCAGGCTGCTCTTCGCCGAAACCGGCCGCGACCATGTCCGCATCGCCACCGGCGCGGGCATCCTCGATGCCTGGAACCAGGGCGACCTCGTGGCTGTCGATATGGGCACGCCGAGGCTGGATTGGACCCAGATACCGGTCGCGCGCGAGATCGATACGCTGCACCTGCCGCTCGATGCCGACCCGGTCGGCGTCAATATGGGCAATCCCCATGCGGTCTTCTTCGTGCCCGACGCCGAGGCGGCGGATGTCGCGGGGCTGGGCAGCAGGATCGAGCACGACCCCCTGTTCCCTGAGCGGACCAATGTCGAATTCGCCACCGTCCAGGCTTCGGACCGCATCCGCATGCGGGTGTGGGAGCGTGGGGTCGGCATCACCCAGGCCTGCGGTAGCGGCGCCTGCGCCACGCTGGTCGCCGCGGCGCGCCGCGGGCTGACCGGGCGCAAGGCCACCCTGGCGCTCGATGGCGGCGATCTCGTCATCGAATGGCGCGGCGACGATCATGTGATCATGACCGGCCCGGCGGCCACGAGCTTCACCGGGGAGATCGAGGACCATCTCGTCACCCAGCCGGCACCGCGCGCCGCAGCGGCATGAGCGGGCAGGGTTCACCGGCCGTCGATATCCTGACCTTCGGCTGCCGTCTCAACGCCTATGAGTCCGAGGTGATGCGCGGCCATGCCGAGGCCGCGGGCCTGAAGGGCGCGATCATCGTCAATACCTGCGCCGTCACCGCCGAGGCCGAGCGCCAGGCGCGCCAGGCCATCCGCCGCGCCCGTCGGGACCGGCCGGATGCCGAGATCATCGTCACCGGCTGCGCCGCCCAGATCGACCCGGCAGGCTTTGCCGCCATGCCCGAGGTCAGCCGTGTTCTTGGTAATGCGGAGAAGCTGAGGGCCGAAAGCTGGGGCAACGTTGCTGACGTGCGCGTCTCGGTCAACGACATCATGTCGGTTACCGAAACCGCCAGCCATCTGACCGCCGGCTTCGATGGCAAGGCGCGGGCCTTCATCCAGGTGCAGAACGGCTGCGATCATCGCTGCACCTTCTGTATCATCCCCTATGGCCGCGGCCCCGCCCGCTCCGTGCCGATGGGCGCCATCGTCGCCGAGACGCGGGCGCTGGTCGAAGCCGGCTTCCGCGAGATCGTGATGACCGGCGTGGACCTCACCTCATACGGTCCCGACCTGCCAGGCCAGCCGACCCTGGGCCAGATGATCCGTCGCCTGCTGGCGGCGGTGCCGGAGCTGGAGCGGCTGCGCCTTTCCTCGATCGACCCGGTCGAGATCGACGACGATCTGTGGCGGTTGATCGCGGAGGAGCCACGGCTGATGCCGCATCTCCATCTCTCGATCCAGGCCGGCGACGACATGGTGCTGAAGCGGATGAAGCGCAGGCACCTCCGGGCCGATGTTCAGACGACATGTGAACGTGCGCGGTCGTTGCGCCCCGGCATCGTGTTCGGCGCCGACCTCATCGCCGGTTTTCCGACGGAAACTGAGGAAATGTTCCTCAACACTCTGAATTTGCTCGATGACTGTGGCCTGACATGGCTCCACATCTTCCCCTATTCGGCGCGCAAAGGCACACCGGCGGCACGGATGCCGCAGGTGCCGATGGATCGCCGCAAGGCCCGCGCCGCGGCGCTCCGCGCGGCCGGCGAGCGGCGGCTGGACGCCTTCCTGGCGGGCCAGGTGGGCCGTGAGGTTGCAGCCTTGGTGGAAAAGCCGGGCGAAGGGCGCAGCGAACATTATGCGCAGGTGCGTCTGGCCGACGATGGCGCGCCGGTCGGCAGCGTGGTGCGGGCGCATGTGACGGGTGTTCAGGACGGGGCTTTGGTGGCGCGAGCGCTATGAGCGAAAAACTCAGCTGGTTCCAGCGGTTAAAGCAGGGCCTTAGCAAATCCTCTTCGCGCCTGACCGAGGGGCTGACCGCCATCCTGGTGAAGCGCAAGCTGGACCAGGATACGCTGGATGAGATCGAGGAGCTCCTGATCTCCGCCGATCTCGGCCCTGGCACGGCGGCCAAGCTGGCCGGCGACCTCGGCAGGTCGCGCTTCGGCAAGGAGGTCACCGACGACGAGGTCCGGATCTTCCTGGCAGACCAGATCGCGGCGTTGCTAGCCCCGGTGGCCGTGCCGCTCGATCCCGCCCCGGCAAAGCCGTTCGTCGTGCTGGTCGTCGGCGTCAACGGGGTCGGCAAGACCACCACCATCGGCAAGCTGGCCGAGCATTATCGCGGCCAGGGCAAGCGGGTGATGATGGCGGCCGGCGACACGTTCCGGGCAGCCGCGGTGGCCCAGCTCGCCATCTGGGGCGAGCGCACCGGCACGCCGGTCGTGCAGAAGGGCGAGGGCGCCGATCCGGCCGCGCTGGCCTATGAGGCGCTGGAGCGCGCCCGGCGCGAGGATATCGACGTGCTGCTGATCGACACCGCCGGGCGCCTGCACAACAAGGCCGGGCTGATGGAGGAATTGGCGAAGGTGGTCCGCGTGCTGCAGAAGCAGGACCCCGCCGCACCGCATTCGACCCTGCTGGTGCTCGACGCCACCACCGGCCAGAATGCCATTAGCCAGGTCGAGACCTTCCGTTCCCTGGTCAAGGTCAACGGTCTGGTCGTCACCAAGCTGGACGGTTCGGCCAAGGGCGGGGTGCTTGTCGCGCTGGCCGAGAAGTTCAAGCTGCCGGTCCACGCCATCGGCGTCGGCGAAACCGCCCAGGACCTGCAGCCCTTCGACCCGCAGGACTTCGCCCGTTCGCTGATGGGCGTTACCGGCGAGGCTGCCTAAGGCAGCAGCACCTTCAGGACCAATTCCGCCTTCGCCGGCTTGCCATCCCGCGTGTAATCCACCGCCACTTTCGTGCCCTCGGCTCGGGTCATCAGGCGCAGCACGTCGCGGCTGCTGAGATCCTTGGCCTGCTTGCCGTCGATGGCGGTGACGACGTCGCCTTTCTTCAGGCCCGCGCTTTCCGCCGGTCCGCCGGCAACGGTGTTGACCACCGTGAAGACCTCGGGCTTGGCTTTCGACAAGCTCATGCCCGAGCGGCTGAACAGCGGCGGCTTGAAGCCCGGGCGCGGGTCCAGCCACATCTTCTCATGGGCATAGTCGAAGGTGACGACGAAGTTGGGCAGGATATCGTTGCCGATATTCCCGGCCTCGCTGATCGACGAGAACGCACCCTTCTTGTCCTGCGCATAGCGGCCGACGAAGCCCGTGATTGTGTTGCCGCCCAAGGTCAGCGTGTCCATCCGGCTGGCCCAGTTCTTCGACTCCCCGCCGGCGCCGAACGAGCTCATGGCGAGGCCGTTCTTCATCCGGTCGGTGAGGCCGACCTTGTCGGACCAGACATGCTGGACGATCAGCGAGTTCGAATTGCCGGTATCGATGGCGAAGATGCCGGGATGCCCCTCCAGGGTCGCCGGCACCAGCGGTATGTCGTCGGTGAAGCTGATCGGCGCCGCGGAGCCCTTGCCGTCATGATGGTACGCGGCCAGCGGCTGGAATGTCATCGTCTGTCCGACATAGTCGACGCTGACGGCCATCCGCTCGAACACTTCCAGCCCCAGCAGGCCGGCGAGCGGCGGTTTCGCCCCGCGGTCGGCGAAATTGCTGCCCATCGGGATGATGAAAAAGTCCTGGTTCTTCATCGTTACGCCGCCGATGGAGACCGTATCGATATGGGCATATTGCTCCGGCAACGTGCCTTCGCCGGCGCCGCCGGCAGCGCCTGATCCCTGTGCCGTCACGCCCAGCGCCTTGGCGCCCTCAGGCGTCAGGATGTCGTGGCCGCCCGTATCGATGAGGAAGGCGAACGGGCCCTTGCCGTTCAGCATGACGTCGAAAACGATATCGCCGTCGAACTCGATCGGGATCGTCACCTTGCCGCCTGCGACTGTGGTGTCGTCGGGTGTAACCGGCTCGGCGAAGGCGTTCGCGGCTGCCGCGGGCAGTGGCCGGTAACGTGTGACCTTGACGATATCCAGGCTGTCCGGATCGTCCTCGTCGGTCGTGATCGAGAAGGGCAGGCTGCGGCCGTCGACCATCCGATAGTCGTCATAGGTGACGGTTTCGGTATTGATCGACAGTGCCCGCTTGGTTCGCGCCAGGAGATGCGTGCCGGCATCGAACCAGAGCGCGATCTCGGCTCCACCCCGCGGGGTCGCGGTCACGACGTCGTAGCGGCGGCCGCCGTCCTCTCGCTGGGCGATTTCGCCGAACGTGGCGCCGCCATGGCCAGGTTTCAGATAGTCGCGCCGGATCATCCAGGCGTCGGTCGCTGCCTGCTGCTTCGCGAAATCGGAATCGATCGGATGCACCCCGCCGGAAATGTCCTGGCGCCAGTGGCCATGGTCGCTCCAGACCTCCTGGGTACGGATGAAGCCGAAATCGGACGCCTGGTGCTTCCGGCCAAGCTTGAGGTCTTCGGTCGCCGTCCAGCGGCCTTTCATGCCGGAATTGGTTTCATCCGCCGTGATCGACAGCGCGGCGAGACTGTCCCAGGCCGCGCCGCCGGCGGCCTGCCGGACCTGATCGAGCAATGTATCGGGTGGGCTGCCGAAGGCCGCGGAAGAGGTAAGGGCGATGGATGCCAGCAGCAGGGTTTGTATTTTCATCGTGCCAGGATGGCCGTGCCCCGTGGCGAATTCTTGAATCTATTTGACCCCGGTACGCCATGCGCGCGGCGGCTGCCCGGTGATTGCGCGGACGGTGCGGGTCATATGCGCCTGGTCTGCGAAGCCCAGCTCATAGGCCAGATCGGTCAGGGCCTGGCCGGCATCCACGATCCGGCGCCAGGCCATCCTGCCGCGTATCTCGGCCCGGAAGGCCGAGGGCGAGACGCCGTAGACCTGCTGGAACCCGCGCGACACCGTTGCGTCCGCCAGGCCCCGTTCGCGCGCCCAGTCGCCGATCCGAAGCGCCGGATCGGCGGTCAGCGCCTGGGCCAGCAGATCGGGCCAGTCCCCCGAATGGGACTGCGCCGGCACGGCCGTCGCGACCAGCAATTCTGCGGCGGCCCTTGGGTCGTGTCCGGCCAGCCGGAGCGCCCTGTCGATTTCCGGTGAGCGCGCAAATCCGGTCTGCGGCTCGATCTCGTCGGGCAGGGTCAGGTTGAGGATCCGCGCCCCGGCGGCGGGAAAGCGGTTCATGTGGGAGTCGAACGCGCCATGGATCAGCATGTCGCCCGGCCGCACGCGAATGCGCCCGCGGTCGCCCGTCTCCTCATAGGCGCCGGCCAGCACCAGGGACAGGTAGGCTCCGCGATGCCGGTGGCGCGGGATCACCTCCCAGGCCGGCCGCTGCTCGAAGCCCAGCGTGACGGATGCGAACCTGTCCATGGGTCTCAAGGTTAGGACGGAAACTCCGCTTGCGCCACTACCGGAGCGCGTCCTGGCATTTCTGCATGATGTTCTTCATCTTCGACGCGGCCGGCTCGGACGACGGGTTGAGCTTGAATGCGAGCAGGTCACGGATGCTCAGTTCCGCAGTGCTCCGATCCACCGCGCAGGTGCAGTAGCTGTCTATTGTTGCCGCAACGTCGCCCTTGGAGGCATCGATGCCGCGTTGCGTCAGCGCGGCCTTGGCGGATGTCGCACAGCGCTCCTTGAGCATCGGCGCAACGGACTTCAGGACATTCTGGAGCGAGAGCTTTTCGGTCGGCTTGGCGGTGTCGGCACCGTCGCCGGCTTTGGGCGCCGGAAGATGGTCCATCGCATAGAAAGCCCCGGTCAGGGCCAGAAAGCCGACAGCGAAGGCAATGACGACCGGCACGAGCCAGCTGGAACCTGAACTGGACCTTGCCGGCTGATCGTCGCTCATCGTCGGTTCAGAACCGGTCGCCGGTCATTCCAGGCGGATTGACGCCAGGGGCAAACACATCCTGACCGAGGCGCGCGCGATATTCGTCCAGCGCCCATTTCACCGACGGGAAGGCGAGTTCGCTCCAAGGGATGTCGGCCCAGTCGAACAGGGCGACCTCCAGGCTTTCCGGCCCGGCCTCGAAACCTGGCTCGGCCAGGGTGGCGCGATAGATCAGCTGCACCTGGCTGATGCGCGGCACGGAATAGACCGCGAGCAGGGCGTCGATCGCGATCCTGGCCCGCGCTTCCTCCCAGGCTTCGCGCTTTGCACCCTCCTCGGGCGTTTCGTGCAATTCCAGGAAGCCGGCGGGCAAGGTCCAATAGCCGTGCCGGGGTTCGATGGCGCGGCGGCACAGCATGATCCTGCCGTCCACCGACACCACCGAGCCTGCGACCATCTTCGGGTTCTCATAGGCGATGAAGCCGCAATCCGGGCAGGTCAACCGCTCGCGGTCGTCCCCCGGCGGGATGGCGCGGACTGTTGGACCTACCGCAGTCACTGCATCAGCGGCACGACGCCGGGCAGGACCTTGCCTTCCATCCACTCCAGGAAGGCGCCGCCGGCGGTCGAGATATAGGTGAAGTCGTTCTCCACGCCGGCCGCGCCCAGCGCCGCCACCGTGTCGCCGCCGCCGCCGATCGAGACGAGCGTGCCGTTCTTGGTCAGGCCGGCCACGGCCCTGGCCACTGCGACCGTGCCGGTGTCGAAGGGCTGGATCTCGAAGGCGCCCATCGGCCCGTTCCAGACGATGGTCTTGCAGGTCTTCAGCTTGGCGATGACGTTCTCGACGCTCGCCGGGCCGATATCCAGCATCATCCGGTCATCGGGGATGGCGTCGACCGAGACCGTCTCGGCATTGCCTGGACCGAACTTCTCCGCCACCAGCGCGTCGACCGGTAGCAGGATGGTGCAGCCCTTCTGCTTGGCGGTCGCCTCGATGGCGCGGGCCTGATCCAGCATTTCGGCCTCGACCAGGGACTTGCCCATCTTCACGCCGCGCGCGGCCAGGAAGGTGTTGGCCATGCCGCCGCCCAGCACCAGCAGGTCCACCTTGCCGACAAGGTTGGACAGCAGGTCCAGCTTGGTCGAGATCTTGGCGCCGCCGACCAGCGCGGCGACAGGGTGCGTGGGGTTGCCCAGCGCCTTGTCCAGCGCGGTCAGCTCGGCCTGCATGCCGCGCCCGGCATAAGCCGGCAGCTTCTCCGTGATGCCGGAAATCGAGGCATGGGCGCGGTGCGCCGCGGAGAAGGCGTCGTCGACATAAAGGTCGCCCAGCCTGGCCAGACCTGCGACGAAATCCGGCTCGTTCTTCTCCTCGCCCTTATGGAAGCGGAGATTTTCCAGCAGCAATACCTCGCCGTCCTTCAGCGCGGCGACGGCGCTCTCGGCCTCAGGCCCGACGCAGTCGCCGGCAAAGGCGACCTTGAGGCCCAGCTGCTTGGAAATGGTCGGAACCAGCTGCTCCAGCGATTCCTTGGGATCGCGGCCCTTCGGACGGCCGAAATGGGACAGCAGGATGACCTTCGCCTTCTTGTCCGCCAACTCGCGCACGGTAGGCGCCAGGCGGTCGATGCGGGTCGTGTCGGTGACCCGCCCATCCTGCACCGGCACGTTCAGGTCGCCGCGCACCAGCACGCGTTTGCCGGCCACATCGACGCCGTCCAAAGTCCGAATTCCACTCATCCCAGAACCATTCCCTCGGTTGATTGATGTTGAAAGTCTATCAGCGCGCCGCGCGGCGCTGCTCCAGATCGGCGCGGTCGGCGAAGCGGTTCGTCGCGTCGATCAGGGCCGAGCGTATGCCCGGCTCCAGCGCCGAATGGCCGGCATCGGGCACAACGATATATTCGGCTTCCGGCCAGGCGCGATGCAGCGCATCGGCCGAGATGATCGGGCAGACCAGGTCATAGCGGCCCTGGACGATCACCGCCGGAATCCTGCGCAGCTCGTCGAGGTCGCGCAGCAACGTGTCCTCGGGCTCGAAGATGTTGTTGCTGAAATAATGCGCCTCGATCCGCGCCAGTCCCACGGCGTGGCGTTCCTCGCCCGAGGTCGACAGGACCTCCGGGTTGGGCAGCAGGGTTGAGCAGGAGCCTTCATAGACGCTCCAGGACCGTGCGGCCGGAATGCGCACCGCGGGATCGGGATCGTTCAGGCGCCGGCTGTAGGCCGTCAGCAGGTCGCCGCGCTCAGCCTCGGGCAGGAAGTTGGCGAAGCGCTCCCAGGCCTCGGGGAAGATCGTCTTCATGCCGTAGAGGAACCAGTCGATCTCGCTCCGGCGCATCAGGAAGATGCCGCGCAGGAACAGGCCGCGCACCTTGTCCGGGTGAGCCTTGGCGTAGGACAGGGCAAGTGTCGAACCCCAGGAGCCGCCGAACACGAACCAGCGCTCGATCGCCAGATGCTGGCGCAGCTTCTCGATATCGGCGACCAGATGGGGCGTGGTGTTGTCGACGACTTCGCCCAGCGGGGTCGAACGGCCGGCGCCGCGCTGATCGAAGACGACGATGCGATAGCGGCGGGGGTCGAAGAAGCGGCGATGGGCGGGCGAGGCGCCTGCGCCCGGTCCACCATGCAGGAACACGACCGGCAAACCATCCGGCGCGCCGCACTCCTCCCAATACAGCTCATGCAGCCCGTCAACCTTGAGACGGCCCGACCTGTAGGGTTCGATCGAGGGGAAGAAGGGTGTCCGCGTCATGGAATGCCTGTATGCCAACGGTCGGGCACCTTAGTGCCAGTGTCGCGCGGAGCCAAGCTTCGTCGGGGAAGCTTCACCAGAAAGCCACGGATGGCGTGGCTAATGCGCCGCCGGATATTTCGACCAGTCGGGTTCGGCCAAACCGGGTTCCGGCGCGCCATCGAATCCTATGGGACCATCGTTCTCGCCCTCGCGAATATACATGGTCGCGCGAAGGCATACGTAAGGGCGCTCCGGCATAACGTCCGCATCCTGGGGCGTGACGGGCCATTTGCTGGTGCAGTCTCCAGTTTTGCACCAGCAAGCGATTAGCTGCGGTCCTACCATCTTCATGTGTTCGTTGCCGACATCCGTCCTATCGACGAATATGCGTTCCGGGCTGCTGCCGTCTGGGCGGATACCTGCAAATGTTTGGGCTGCCTGGAGAAAGGCTCCCTCCGGGAGAGGGGTCCCTATGGGTGGAAGGCTTGGCGGTCTTAGCAGCTTTTCCCATGTCGCCTCATCGCCAGCAGCGATCGCGGTTACGAAAGCGCGCATGGTGGCGATCTGTGCCGCGCGATGTGGAAGATCGTTTGGTGCGTCGGTCAGCGGGCGCCGGTCTGAGGGCACCTCCTTTTCTGTCAGGCGCGTTATTGGCTTATTGGATGTGACGGTGATGGAAACCGGATCGACGTAGTTTTCGCGCGACATATGGCAGTAGCCGGTCATCATGATGATTGAGCGCGGTTTCTGCTTTTCCAGGGCGTCGAAGGCAGCCCTTTGTTCTGTGCAGCTGTCCAGCTTACCGATGATCTCGACCATCGCTGGGTCCGGTGGCGTGCTGCCCAACTTTTCAGGGTAAATGTCAATCGACCCGTTGGCCGAGGCTTGAGAGCGGTCGATTGGCTTCAGGGTTGCCATCCGGTCGGTGAACAGATGTTGGCCAAGTTCGAGTCCGCGCAATCGGACGCAGCGTCCGCTCCAGTCCTTGAAGTCTTTCTGGATGGTGTCGATTGTCGCTGGAATTGCAGTTGCCGCCGTGCAGCGCGCTTCGGATCGCCCGGCCAAGGCCGAGCCTGCCGGCAGGCTGGCAAGGACGACGATCAATAGCTGCCCGATACGCATGCCGCGAGGGTAGGGCAGTCTCCCGCGCTGTCAATGAAACAGTGATGCCGGACGAGCCGGTCAGAGGTCCGCGAGAATATCCCGCACCGTCACGATCGTCGCAAACTCGCCGTTGAGATTGCTCAAGCTCATCGCATGGATATCGCCCGCCGAATGACGGTCGCCGTCCGGGCCGGTGCGGTCGTAGGCCCAGATGGCATCGCGCACCAGCCTTGCATCGAAACCGAGATTGCCGGCCATGCGCGTGCTGGTCTCGACGCAGTGGTTTGTGGTGGCGCCGCAGATGACCAGCGTATGGTGGCCGCCGGCGCGCAGGCGGGCCTCGAGGTCGGTGCCGATGAAGGCGCTGTTGACGTTTTTCACGATCACCGGCTCGCCGGGCAGTTCGCGGGCGGCCGGGATCACCTGGAAGCCGGTGCGTTCGGGCCGGAAGACGGAGTCAGCCTCAGTCGAGGCGTGGCGGATGTGGAAGATCGGCAGGCCCTTTGCCCGGAAGGCCTCCAGCAGCTCGGCGATGCGGTCAAGCGCGTCCGGGTTGTTGCGCTTGGCTCCGGCGGCGTCCTGTTCGGCGAAGCCTTGCTGGACGTCGATAACGATCAGGGCGGGGGTGCTCACCGTCAGGCCTGGACGAAGACCGGTTCGCAGCGCACCGGAAAGTTCACCGAGGTGGCGATGAAGCATTTCTCATGCGCGGTGTGGTGCAGCCGCCGGGCCATGTCCACGTCGCTGTCGACGGTGATGGCGATGCGGGGCTTCAGCACCACCTCGGTGAAGCGGCCGCCATCCTTGCCGTCTTCCTCCATCGTGCCTTCGGCATGGTCGACATAGTCCGTGACCACAACGCCGAACACGGCGCAGAAATGGAGATAGGACATCTTATGGCAGGCGGACAGCGCCGCTAGCAGCAGCTCCTCAGGGTTCCAGCGCGTGCGGTCGCCATGAAAATGCGGATCGGATGAGCCCTCGATCAGAGGCTTGCCCTCGGTCTCGATCAGGTGGTCGCGGCCGTAGGCGCGATAGTTCAACGTGCCCTCGCCGCGATTGCCGGTCCAGGTGACGGTGACCTGGTAATGGTGCTTCCTGCCCATGCGCGTCTCCCTTAAGGGATGGCAGGAATAACCGCTCCGCTAGACCGGGGGCAACAGGTCGCTGCGGATTTCCACCCTGCGCATCATCGCGGCGCGCAGCTTGTGCATCGCCCGCTGCTCAAGCTGGCGGACGCGCTCCTTGCTGATGCCGAATTCCTTGCCGAGATATTCCAGGGTCACGCCCTCATCCTCCAGGCGGCGCAGACGGATGATCTGCTGCTCCCGGGGCGTCAGACCGCTGATCGCCTCGGCCAGCCAGCGCGAGCGGGTTGCGGAATCGCGCAGGCCTATCACCACGTCCTCCGGGTTCGGGGCGGTATCGGGCATGAAGTCCTGCAGCTCGTCATCGCTGCTATCGCGCAGCGGCGCGTTCAGCGACTGGTCGGCGCCGGCGAAGCGGATCTCCATCTCGGTCACGTCAGACAGCCCGACCTTCAGCTGGTCGGCGATCCATTGCCGGTTCTCGTCGGTCAGGCTTTCGCCGCCATTCTCGATCTTGCCGCGCAACCGGCGCAGGTTGAAGAAGAGCGACTTCTGCGCCGCGGTCGTGCCGGTGCGCACGATCGACCAGTTGCGCAGCACGTAATCCTGCATCGCCGAGCGGATCCACCAGGTGGCGTAGGTCGAGAAGCGGACTGCCCGGTCCGGCTCGAAGCGGGCCGCCGCCTGCATCAGCCCGACATTGCCCTCCTGGATCAGGTCGCCGGTCGGCAGGCCGTAATTGCGGAAGCGGGCGGCGACCGAGACCACCAGGCGCGCATAGGAATTGATCAGTGCGTGCAGCGCTTTTGCGTCTTTGTGGTTGCGCCAGCGCTCAGCCAGCGCGAACTCATCGGACCGGTCCAGCAGCGGCCGGCGCATCGCCGCCTTGATGTAGTCAAGGTTGGCACGTTGCGTAATCGGATCGTCGATATAGGCCAATTTTGGTCTCCCGACCGTGGCTTGAACGCCCTTTCTTCCGGTACGCGGGAGGGATTAAGTCGGATTTCGAAGTGTAAAATTGGATCGATTAAAAAACCCCAATATCCATCGGCCCTAGGCCTTGATCATGTCGACGATCCGCCCGTCCGGCATGATCGCGGCGGCGATCAGGGGGCCCCCATAACCGCAGCCGGCGTCCAGGGTCACGGTATAACCGTCCAGCTTCATGCCGTCGCCGGACGGATCGGAGCCGCGGAACAGGCGTTTGAAATTCTCGAACGACGGCGCCGCCTTCTCATAGGCACCGGCGCCCCACCAGAAATTGTCCCCCTGCTTGGCGAAGCTGCGGTCCGGGTCGACGCCGGCATGGACGAACAGCAGGCGGCCTTCGTCCGTCTCCTCGGTCAGCGCGGCACGGCGCAGCACGCTCATGAACTGATTGTGGCCCGGCTGCTGCCGGATGGCGTCGCGTATGCCGTTGGTCCAGCGTGTCATCGCCATTGCGCCTTCGCGGGTCGCGGCCAGGCCGATGCGGGCCTCGCCGCCATAGGCGCGCAGCGTGGTCTCCGCCCCGCGGTCGAGCATCCAGGTCAGCACTTCCAACGGATTGGGGGCGAACTGGATCTGCAGCATCCGGCTCCAGATTTCTTCCTGGATGCCGCGCAGATAGACGAGATCGTTGGCGATCATGCCGGGGGCGGCAAGCATATAGGTGCGGAACGCCAGAAGCCGGTCGATCGTGCCGGTCGGATCGCCGCCGCCCAGATAGTTGCCGCAATAGATCAGCCGGTCGCCGACGCGGAACTTGTCGGACAGCGCCAGATGGAGCCGGTCCAGACGTGCGACATCGCCATGGCAGGCTGCCACCGCCCAGATGCGGCGGGGCCGGCCAAGGTTGGCTAGCTTATCGGCGTCGCTCACGACGCCTCGCGGACGAGCGACTCACAGTAACGGAGAGTTTACTCCGTTACCGTGGATCGGGATGCGAGATTTTTAGGCGGCCTTGCCCAGAACGGCCTCAAGCCGCTCGGCGGCCCGGGCCTCGTCGATCTTCTCGACTGCGGCGAGCTCGCGCGCCAGACGCTCCAAAGCGGCCTGGTAGATCTGCCGTTCGCTGTAGGACTGTTCGGCCTGCTCGGTGTTGCGGCGCAGGTCGCGCAGAACCTCGGCGATCGACACGGGGTCACCCGAGTTGATCTTCGCTTCGTACTCCTGGGCGCGGCGGCTCCACATCGTGCGGCGGACGCGGGCGCGGCCCTGCAGCGTGTCCAGGGCCGCCTTCAGGCGGTCCTTGGAGGACAGGCGGCGCAGGCCCGAGGTTTTCGCCTTGCCGACCGGGATCTTCAGCTTCATGCGTTCCTTCTCGAAGGTGATCGCATAAAGGCTGACAGACTGACCGGCGACGGTGAGGGTTTCGATCCCGTCAACCTTGCCGACGCCATGCGCCGGATAGACGACGAGGTCTCCTGCAACAAACTCAAGTTTTTGTGACATAGATTGCGATGATCCTTGCCCGAACGAACAGGTTGCGTTCAATTCTTCCCCCAGGATTCGCGCAGGCGGCATCTGTTTCAGCTTGCCGCGAAGACGCAGAAACCGTGCCCCGTGCTATGAACGGGGTAGAACTGACGGTCGACCTAAACCACAAATATAGCTGAAAATTGTATGTGTTACAAGAAAGTAACGCCATACCATTTTCGTGGCAGACTTAATGTCGCAGCCCGCTTCCGGTACTGCGTCGTTCACCGGGTATGGATTCGGGGATCAGCCGCCGGGCTTGTCGCTGAAATGCTCGGGATACTTGTCGTGCACATCCTTCCACGCATCGGCGTCCGCCGGGGCGGCCTTCTTGCGGGTGATGTTCGGCCAGGTCTCGGAGAAGTTGCGGTTGAGCTCAGCCAGCGCCTCCGAGCGGGGATCGCTATCCGGAACAATGGCTTCGGCCGGGCATTCGGGTTCGCAGACGCCGCAATCGATGCATTCGTCCGGATGGATCACCAGCATGTTCTCACCCTCGTAGAAGCAGTCCACGGGACACACTTCCACACAGTCGGTGTACTTACATTTGATGCAGGCTTCGGTGACGATATAAGGCATAGAAAGCTCCCGGGGCCGCCCGACACGGCGATTCGGCAATCGCGCAACATATGCGACAGTCGCCGCGACAATGCCAGTCCTCCTGACCCGTTCCGTGGCGATTGTCCAGCATGGCTGATGTGATAGCAGCACTATGCCACTGGCGGCGAACGGCAAATTTATTTGAATTCAGCGATATCGCGCTCATTCGGCTCCTGCGCCCGCAACCGTGGATTGCGACGCTTGGACGCGGCTAGCCGGACTCCGGCAGGGGCTGGGCGATCACTTTCGCCCGCTGCGTCGTCTCGCGATAGATGATGTAGAGGCCGCTGACGATGACCACTGCCGCGCCGATCAGCATGCGCGGGCCGGGCAGGTCGCTCCAGATCAGATAGCCCAGCGCCGTGCTCCACAGGATCGAGCTGTAGCCGAACGGCGCCAGGGTCGAGGCCGGGGCGTGGCGGTAGGCCGTGGTCATCAAGAGCTGCGATAGCCCGCCGATCAGCCCGACCACGGCAAGGCCGGCCAGCTCGTGCAGGTTCGGCGGAACCCAGAAGAACAGGGCGGTCAGGGTGCCGAAGAAGATCGTGCCGATCGCCGCGAAATAGAACACGATGCGGATCGGCGGCTCGGTCTTGTTTAGCTGGCGGATGGTGATCGTCATCAGCGCGCTCATGAAGGCGGCCAGCACGCCCATCCCGGCGCCCAGGCCCGCGCTGCCGCTGAACCAGCCGCCGCCCGGATTGGTCATGATCAGCACGCCGCCGAAGCCGACGATCACTGCGCTCCAGCGATGCCGGCCGACGGCTTCGCCCAGCAGGGGCATCGACAGCGCTGTGACGAATAGCGGTGAGGCGAAGGACAGCGCGTTGGCGTCGGCCAGCGGCAGCCGCGCGATCGACAGGAAGAAGATGATCATCGCCGAGTTGCCGATCAGCCCGCGGAACAGATGGCCCAGCGGCCGCTCCGTGCGCAGCATGGGGATGCCGCCCTGCCGGGCAAGGATGCTCAGGACCGGGATCAGCGAAAAGACCTGGCGGAAGAACCCGATCTCGACCGGCCCAAGCCGCCCGGACACCATCTTCACCACCGCGTTCATCAGCGCGAATGTCAGGCTGGACAGCAGGATCAGGAGGATGCCCAGCCGCGGATTGTCGACATAGGTCTTGGTTTCGGCGGCGGTGGCTGACACGGGGGCGGCAAAGTCTGTGGTTTTCAGCACTATAGGTTGCAGGCGTCCCCAACGCCATTCACCCTGGGACAGGCCTGTGCCGTCACTTTTGAAGGGTCTTCAGCGCTTCCAATGCGCGCTGGCGTGCGGCCTCGTGATCGACGATCGGTTGCGGGTAGGTCTTGCCCAGCGTGATGCCGGCCTTCGTTAAGGTTTCCGTGGGCGCTTCCCAAGGCCGGTGCAGGAATTTGTCGGGCAGGCCGGCGATCTCCGGCACCCAGCGTCGGACATAGGCGCCGTCCTTGTCGAACTTCTCGCCCTGCAACACAGGGTTGAAGATCCTGAAATAGGGTGCGGCATCGGCGCCCGATCCGGCGACCCACTGCCAGTTCATCGCATTGTTGGCGAGGTCCGCGTCGACCAGGCAGTCCCAGAACCAGGCCTCGCCGTCCTGCCATGGCAGCAGCAGGTGCTTGACCAGGAACGAGGCGACGACCATCCGCACCCGGTTGTGCATCCAGCCGGTGGCCCACAGTTGCCGCATCCCGGCATCGACGAAGGGATAGCCTGTCCGGCCCTGCTGCCAGGCCTTCAGGGCCTTCGGGTCCTTGCGCCAGGGGAATTTCGCATAGCGCGGCGTGAAGGGTTCGTCGGGCAGTTCGGGGAACTGGGCGAGCAGCTGATGGGCGAAATCGCGCCAGACCAGCTCCTTCAGGAAGGTGTCGGCGGCGTTGCCGGAGTGCAGTTCGACCGCATGCCAGATCTGCCGTACCGAAATCTCTCCCCAATGCAGATGTGGCGACAGGCGCGACACACCCTCGCGCCCGGGCAGATCGCGGCCGGTCGGATAATGCCGGAGGGCATTGTCGATGAAGGCTGCGAGCTTGTCCTGTGCGCCACGCTCGCCGGGGGTCCAATCGTCGCCGAAAGCCGAGGCCCAGTCAGGGCGCCTGGGCAGCAGCTTCCAATCGGCAATATCCTCGCTCGCGGCGCGGACATGATGCTGCTTTGCGCGTGGCGTGGGTTTGGGCCTGCCCGGATGCACCTGTTTGAACACCGTGCGAGCGAAGGGTGTGAAGACGCGGAAAGGACTGCCGGATTTATTCTCGACAGTGCCCGGCTCGGTCAGCAGCGTGGCCGGGAAATCCCGGGCCGGGATCCCGGCC
>Ga0105238_10001173_pt1 | contig 26330 bp, 22 predicted proteins | sample KBSC34metaG_FD_81526 | JGI IMG/M metagenome (GOLD analysis project Ga0105238, IMG submission 81526) | Corn rhizosphere microbial communities from Kellogg Biological Station, Michigan, USA - KBS C3-4 metaG | ecosystem: Host-associated > Plants > Roots > Rhizosphere > Soil | place: Michigan, USA...
CATCAACGACTAACCACGGCGAAAGATTTTAACGGTTGGATGAAATTCCACGTCGGGATCGAGTGGAAAAATCGGACGAGGGCAACGGGTATGTCCCAGGTAGGCCAGGTTTGCACTGGACGAACCCGGAGCATCCACGTTGATCATCGCCTCGCACCAGTCTGCGAACATATGGTGCTGGCAGTGAGGCGATTTCACCACGACCGCCTCGAAGCGACGCGGATTCTGACCCAGCGAATAGAAGAACGATCGGTCGTACAAGCTCACCGCGCGACTGCTGACCGCGATCGTGAAGTTTTCGCAGTCCAGGACCGCCGAGGGACCCGAATTCCACACTTCGCCAAACGACTCGCTGCGAAACAACCCATCGGCCAAGTGGCGCACTTTGCCTTCGACGACCAGAGGCTGAAAGCGGCGTGGGTCCAGCGTCCCGCCTACCGAGACGCGAATCGTCGCACCCACGCCGGCTGCGAACGCCTGTTGAACAGCAGGTGCGTCGACAATGGGCAGCAGCGTTCTCCCTCGATACCCGCACTCGATCAGCTTCTTCAAGATGGCGTTGCTGTCCCCGGACGCTCCGGAACTGGTTGCGTCGGCAGCATCGACCAGAGCAATCGTGCCACGACTGGGCTGCAACATGCGTGTGGCCATCTCGTCCAGACTGACCAGGGGCACTTTCATCCGGTGACGGTGAGGCCAGAAGCTCTCGGCGATACGCGTCGCTTCCCTTTCCGCAAGTTCTGGATCGTTATCAGTCACAACAACGCTATAAGTTTGCAACGCCGGAACGTCGGTAAACGGATTGCCGATAAACATCCCTGCGGAAAGTCCCTGTGGACCAGATTCCACTTGCTGTGTGATGCGAATGCTGCTGCCGAACAGCCCCGTCGCTGTAATCAACTCGTCGCCGCGTACCAAAGCCGGTATCGCCACTGTTGCTGTCACGGGCCGAGCACCATCCAGGATCTTCATCAGTAATCGGGAAGCTCGCTGACCGGTTTCAAAAAAGTCGACATGCGGGTAAGTGTGGTACGCAACGATCGCATCCGAGTGGCTGACCATTTGATCCGTCAGTATGCCATGCAGGTCCAACGAAACGACGATCGGTACATCGTCACCGAGAATTCGGCGCGTTTCCGCAATCAGGAATCCTTCAGGATCCAATTCCTTCTCGCTCGCCATCGCACCATGCATACAAAAGTAAACGCCATCGACAGGTGGAGCGGACCGAATGCCCTCGAGGAACTCACGAGCGATCCGTTCCCACGCATCAGCGGCCAGGGTTCCACCAGACGTGATGAAACAGGCACCGTAAGCCGGAACAATTTCCACATCCGCCAGCTCATCGAACACGCTTAAGGCACCACCGATTTCATTGCGAACCGAGCGATGATAGTCCACCAGATCCTGACCATAGCGAACTTGAAAGTCAGCGTATTGACTCAGATGGGGATTGAAGGTCGAAACTTCCTGTTTGCACTCGGCGATGAGAATTCGGCGCATGGGCAGTCGCTCGTTTGGTTGATGACTCTGTGGTTGCTGCAGTGGAACACGGTTGCGTCTCGGCGTCAACGAGCAATCACGGTGACGGACGGTATGAGGATGTGCATTCACCGACGCAAGTTCACGCGTTGAAACGGTTCGTTGCTCGAGATAGGACTGCGGGTTTCTGGGCAGTCCGGCTTCGTCGAAAGATTCGACGGAATCCAGATGCAACAATAAACGTGATGAGTCAAAGAATAAACAATTATTCTGGTTGCTCGCTTGCCGCTACCGTGTTGCTGTCATGGCAGGCGAGTCTCTCCGACGAGGCGGGATCGCCAGTCAACTGGAATCGGGTGGAGATCGTCTCATGAGGTCATTCCTGTTGGCGCCGCTGATTCTGGCGGCATTCGGTGCGGCACCTGTGTTCGCGGGCGGCCGCCCGGTGATGTATGTCGTCGTCGATCGAGTCGAAACGACTCAGGACCAATCGTCGATCTCGATGATCAGGATCTGGGGCAGTTTTACCCGTGCCAAAAACCTGACCTTACAGTTTGCCGACTTTAACACGCCGATCGACGGCTACATCCAGTTCGGCGTTGGAAGCGACAAGGAGGCGCCGAAATGGCAAAAGGCCGCCGGCACCGGCAGGGCGGTCGTCGTCGGTAGTTGCGCGGGGGCAGGGACCTTTGAAACGGTGGTGATTCATCCGATTAACGAAAAGCCGAAAGACGGGGTCGAAGACATTCCCTATCCGACCGGACATCTTGAACTGTTCGGCGACATGTTCGCCGGTGGCCGCGACGATCATCGGCCCGAAGTGAAATCTCTCCTGGCGTTTGTTGCATCCAGACAGAAAGTATGCCCGGGGTGTAGCCGTCCATCACCGAAACCCGTCGATGACGCGTGGGTTGGCCAATGGACCGTCGAATTTGCGAATGGCGTCGTGGAAACGTGCGACGTTGCCAAAGAGGGAACGGCGAACGTCGTTGAGCCGAAGCGGAGTTCCTCCGGGAATGTTCGCGACGCAGGAATGGGTGTTGTGGTGCTCGGATTCGATGATGACCGGGTCGAGCGCTGGACCAGGATTGGACAGCGGATGGTTGTCGAGCATTGGGCTTCGTCGGATCAATTTCCCAGTGTTCCACCCGTGTTGGGAATCGCGTCCAAATTGCCGTGAACGACCGGGTGGCTATACGACCACCTCATTCTCCGTCTAAGTATCGCCGCGACAATTGCGGTGAATGCTCGTCACTGGGGACGGCGTGGAACAATCATATTGACCAGCATTTGCTGAACGAGACGCCCGTCTCGATTCGAGGTCGTGATGCGAGACTTGACGACGCCTCGATCCGGACGTGATTTGGAAACTCGCACGTCCACGATCTCGCAGTCGATGTGCAGAACGTCACCCGGATAAACGGGGCTTGGCCAGCGAATTTCTTCGACACCGGCTCCAATAAACCCTCCGGCAATTTCTAGTTCTCCTGTCACCAACAACTTCATCGTGATGGCAGCGGTGTACCAGCCACTCGCGACGAGCCTGCCGAAAAACGTCTCGGTAGCGGCACTTTCATCAAGATGGAATGGTTGAGGATCAAATTGTTCAGCAAACGACTTGATCCCTTCGGCGTCCACTGTGATCTCCGCTGAGCGGTACACCTGTCCCGCCTTCAGATCCTCGAGGTACATCGGCGTCATCAAAATTCTCCTGTCGGACCTTCCCCCAAGTCCGCCGTTGCAATGTGCTCAAGCTTTCGAAGTCCGTTGCTCAGTTGAATAGAGCGACGATTCACACACGAACTGGCATGTGACACTTATTCCTCGTCGTCAACCTTTGACTCAACTGAATAAACGGGCCCTAATTAAATCCTGCGCGCAAACTGTACGCCCACCGTCAGTTCAATGATCCGATCTGCGCTTGCATGCTTTGATCGCTGGTTTTCGCTGCCGGTTTCATGCCAGACTGGACCTGCAGGCCCCTCGCCATCGCGGCCTGAGATGCCATTATCGCCTTTTGTCGGCTCGTTTGAACCTGTAGACGGTTTCGCAGATCAGGTATTCGTCGAGACTCATCGAGAGGCAGCCTTTGTTGCTCGCACGGCGACCTGTCATTTTCTGGCGGACCAGAGAAAAAGGAGACGCAGCGGACGCATCTCAATGCCGAGGGTCTCACCGCTTCTTGCTAGCTGAACTTACTCAAAATGAACGTATGGTTGAGTTACGTATCGTTGAATTAGAAGTGCTGCCGGGCATTTTCTTCCGCTTGCTGACAATCCGTAATGTCGCGAGTGATTTTCGAGAATCCCCTCAGGTTCCCCGATTCGTCTCGCAAGGCACAGACGACGACGTGGGCCCGGAAATGTGAGCCATCTTTCCGCACGCGAACACCTTCCTCCTCGAATCTGCCTTCGGTTGAAGCAATCTCGAGTTCATGCACGTGCTTGTTTTGACGACGATCCTCCTCCTGATAGAAGCACGAAAAATGGCGTCCAATAATTTCGTCTTCGCGGTAGCCCGTGATCCGCTCAGCTCCCAGGTTCCAGCTCACGACGTCGCCGCTTTTGGCGAGCATACAGATGGCGTAATCTTTTGTTCCTTCGACCAAATGGCGGAATCGCTCTTCGACTGCTCGCAGTTCTAACGTCCGTTCCTGGACTTGCCGTTCCAATCGACCTTGCTGTTCTCTGTGTCGCTGTGATAACAAGACTTGTTTTGTGACATCTTCGACTCGGTGGATGATGTAAGCGACTTCGTTGTTCATCCCCAGAACGGGCCAATTGCTGGGACACCAATAGCGTTCTTCAAACCCCCCTCCCCGTGAGTCCGGTCGTTGGATGTCATATTTCTGAACTGCCATCCTGTCCACGACCGCCTCGTTGACAACACGCTGCAGCGATGTCGTCAGGTTCCGTACCCCCGTGGCAGACGGATCGTTCGGATTGTCGGGAAACACATCGAAGATACCGCGACCGACAATATCCGCCCGTCGAGTCATCGTCGTGCGGAGATACGCGTTATTCGCCGCAACAATTACAAAAGAAGGAGACAGCACCAGATACATGTCGGGAGACGAATCAAAAAGCAAACGGAAGTCCGGAGTCTCGGCCCCCGTACAGGACTGGTTCTCGACATGTGTATCGTACATTTTAATAACCGCTCGAATAAGCCAACGTTTTCAGAACGAGATACTTAAAGCGATTGCCGCCAACATTCTCCTGACGAACTTCGAAATCTATTGAGCGTTCGAGCGACGAATCACCCAGACGACAGCTCCAATCAGAGCGACTCCGCTAACCGCACCATGAACTTAGCACGAAAAACAGTCTTAAGTGCGTTATCGACGGGCGTGAAGGAGTTGCTGCATCTCAACCTCAGGAATTCTCTGACGTGGATTGCGGCATTTGACAACCGCAGACTATTCCGCTTTTGCGGCATGCGCCGGTTATCGAGTGTAGGTCGGCTCGAACGCTGTCAAGAACCGCGATCTCTAGCGGCGCACACATGATAGTGGACATGGGAACATAACACTGGCGATATGCCGAGATAGAGCCGAAACGCCCCGCAACCCGCGGCCGTCGCCGAAGCCAAAGCGATCAGCGATCGAACGAAAGCTTCACTCGTAGCGGTAGAATTTCGTGCAGTTCTCTCTGAATCCGCGCGACTTGCGCATTGGCACGGCCGTGAAGATCGGCGAATGATCGGGCTAGTGAACGCCCGCAAGGTGACAGCTCAGCAAAAATCGAAAGCGGCCGCCGAAGCATACCTTGGCATCCCACCGACGATGACAGTGATCAGGTTTGACGGTGCGTCATTTAAAACGATTGCCTTGCACATCGCGCCAAGGTCCGAAGAAGTGGAACGTTCCGCGCACCTTTTGCCCACCGACCAGTGGGGTGAGGAAAGAGCGGGAAATCAGGTCGTGGCTTCTTTGGCCTGTTTTGATCCTTCGTCCCGCTAGACTTGACCATGTGACGCTTTCGTTTTCGTTGAAAAGAACCGTACGTAGCCCGTAGTCCTTTGGCATCTCGTTCAAAACCGCGAACAGACCACGTGTCACAACGGCTGTCAACGCACAAAAACGCGAGGTCGCGAAAAGTCGAAAAACGCCTATTTTTTAGGCTTTGCTCTCGTAGCTCAGCTGGATAGAGCGACGGTTTCCTAAACGATCCTCGAAAACTGCTGGTTTTCGCAGGAATTGCTGAGAGATCTCGTGTTTTGTTGGGTTTTCTGGAGCAAGGCTGCGAGTGCGCGATCCCGCCTGAACCCTCCAGAAACCTCCCGTCACTGGTGTCAGTGACAGCTAGTACCAAACGCTTCTGCTCGCTTCAATCCAGGGGTAGTGCCTGTTCGTTTTTGTATCGATCGTCCAGTTTCCCGCCGAATGCCTCCCGAACGACATTCCGAGGGACACCCAACGCTCAGCCTGCGGTGAGCGGTTTATTACACCTTTGTCTTTTTCGGCGGTATCACGAGAATTACCGATCAAGACCAATTCCGAAACGACTTCACGCATGGATGAACGCCTTGATGGCTTTGTGACCGATCATCTCAGCGGCCGGCTAAGTCTATCGACCCCTCGTACGCCAAAGTCGTTGCTGCATTTTCTACAGTCACCGTCTGAGCGGCGCTGAAAGTGATTTCGTGGGCTGTGTTGCAGATTTGGAGCTTGCTGCGCAAAGTCCACCGTATCACCTCTGCGTCATCAATCGTTTCTGCTTGGACCATCGCCACCACATCGCCACCGCTTCTAATGGCAACGAGATGATTCGGTTCAATTGACACGGTCGGTTCTGGGAATTCCGGAATCACGAACAATGATTGCAGGTCGAACAGCAATTCAATTTGGCCATTCTCGCGATTGAATTCGATTTCTCCGTCTTCCAGGACATCCGTGAAGGCATACGGTGGGATCGTTACCATTAATCCATACTCCAAGCATCGTGACGGATGGATTGACTTACCTCGGATAACACTGAGCAGGTTTTAGGCCACAAACATGTTCGGATCGAAGTTGGCTTTCGCCGACGATTCACTTCCCCGCATGGCAAAAAAGTCTATCTGAATTCCAAACGGAGCTTCATTTTAAGGGCCCAAACTGATCACAAGGCGGAGATTCCATGAGACGATTGCCGCTCGTCGCTCCGACGGTGGACCCACGACCCAGGCGAAGTCGCTGGTGGCAAATCGATCTTGCTGTCACTCCGTGAGCAAAAGTGACACCACGCCGAACCGCCAATCCACCGTGCGAACGGACCCGCGTTGCGGGTGCCGTGCCGGGTTTTTAGCACCAGTTGTCGTGAACAACGTGCCAAAACGAACGGCGACGTCACTGGTGTTGAAGCGACGCGTTTCAAGCCATTTCGTAGATGTATGCGGCCGTATCACTGTATGGGCGAGCGGGAGTGAAAGTAAAGTTTCTAAAACGAACTTGCTTTCAGGGGTTCAGTAATTGTGATTGCTATTGCCGCGATTATCGGGGAACCGTTCCAGTATCCCTGCTCGTTGAAAGTTTAGTCTTTCGGAAATGCTTCGTAAAAGACTCGGCAATCGCCGATCGCTGGGCGATTGGCTTGCGTGATCGTAAAATTCACCAGGCAGAACTGGTGGGGAAACACGTTTGGGACAACGGCTGCCAAGTGAGCGGGCCAATGGTTCTCCGGCAGAAGCGGCTTTGGTGTGTACCCGATCTATGCTTGAACGCATTCCCAGTGATGTTGAGCGATGGCCCTTCTGCGGCGACTGGTTAACTGCGTCATGATTGCAAGGGAAACCAAGCTTCAACCGTCGTTCCTTTTCCTGACTTCGATTCAACCCGGCTGCGCCCACCCGCTAAACGTGCCCGTTCCTGGATACTGATCAAGCCGAGGCTTGCCCCTTGTGATGCCTTTAGGCGCGCCGCGTCGACATCGAAACCAATTCCATCATCTCGAATCCGCAGGTGACACTCGTCGTTGGCTTGACGTAATTCTATGGAGATTGTTCTCGCAGATGCGTGCCGCATGGCGTTGGTGACTGCTTCCTGCGTGATTCGAAAGCAGACGCTCGCAATTTCAATTGGCACTCGGATTCCCTGAGGCTCTACTGTCAATTGATGCTCAAATCCACCTGACTGGGCTTGTTTGCTAAGATACCAATGAAGCGCGGCTACAAGTCCCAGGTCGTCCAAGTGTGGGGGACGCATATCGACGGAAAGATTTCGCACGCGATCGATTGTCTGATTGATCAGGTTGACATTTTCCTCAAGGACGTCAGCTGCGGACTGGTCGAGATTTCGTTGAAGGAATCGAAGATTCAGTTTGAGTGCGGTGAGCGATTGCCCAACATCATCATGAAGTTCGCGTGCCAGATGCCGTAGTTCTTCTTCACGTGCCGCGATCAATTGCCGTGATAACATCGAAAGCCGCTGACGACTTTCTGCGAGTTCTCGGTCAGATGCTTTACGGAGGCTGATATCCTGGCAAGTCCCCACCGCCCGCACAGTAAGATCTAGCGGATCCGTGAACAATTCCCAGCGCTCTTCGACAAACTTGATGCGTCCGTCCTGCATCACGATTCGGTGCTCGACCTGAAAGGTGCCCGATCGACCAATCGATGCCGAGAATTCCTCTTCGACAAAGCCTCGATCATCGGGATGCACGTAAGCCAAAAAGCCGGCGTGACTCGGTTGGAATAGTTCCGACCTCGTTTCAAAAATGCGAAACGTTTCATCCGACCAATTGACTTGAAGTGTTTGCAGATTGGTTTCCCAACTGCCGATTTGAGCGACGGCTTGGGCCCTTAGCAGTCTCGCTCGCTCGATATTCAATTGGTGGGCCAACTGTCGCTGCTCAAGTTCGCTGTTTCGCAATGCCTGCTGAGCATTTTTTCGTTCCGTAATATCGGACGAGAGCAATGCGAGTCCGCGTGGGTGAGGATAGGCCCGGTGCTCATACCAGCAACCTTGGTCCGGATAGTACGCTTCAAAAATTTGAACGCGGCTGTGGCCACGAGCTGTGATCAATTCGTTGTAGAACAGCGTGCCGACGACCTGTGGGAAAAGGTCCCAGATGTTTTTGCCGATCAAATCGTCTGGCTGATGGCCAGTGAATGATGCGGCTTTGCGATTGAGGTAGGTGTAGTTCCAGTCGAGATCAAATGCCGAAAAAAGATCACTCACGGCATCAAGAATGTCGTCGATTTCCAGAGACGAATCGAGCAGTCGCCGTTTGATTGGCTCTGTCGTCGAGATCTTGTGGAAGTTCACGACCACGCCGGTGATCATTCCACGCCCGTCGAGCATTGGTGCGCACGAGCACTCGACGGGAACTGTGCTGCCGTCTTTTCTGTAAAGAATCTCCGAAGTGCTGCACCGGACATGTCCATCTTGGCCCGTTAGAGTAATCGAGTTCGTTTCGATCGCGGATGTTTCGCCATGCGTGCTGACAAGCGATTGAACATTTAATCCAATCAATTCATGAAGTTCATACCCCAACAGTTCCGCTGATGTCGGACTGCCAAAACAGATTCGCCCGACGAGGTCGATGCCGATGATGCCCGTCACAAGCGAGAATGAACTCCCAGAATTCAAATTCGAGTCAAACGTCGCCCGGTTTTCATGAGGACTCATCGACAACACCCCTAGGGCCGATGGCCTGAACTTGATTTGTGATAGTTCTGAACGGATACCACGGTCTAAAATCTCGATGACATCGAGTTTCGCAAAATGCATTTCTGACGTAGTACGACTGGCAGACGCCACTCTAACGCTGCCCGGGACAAGATCGCGAGTCATGCGACGGCCGTTGCGGAGAATTGCCGCAGGCCTGGCTGCGAGAGCCCTTTAGCTTTTTGTCAAATAAATTGCCCGTGAACAAGGCTCTTCCGATTCACTTTGTCAAGAGTTTCTGTTGCCGCAAACATGCATACAGTGCAATGATGTAATTGAGGAAACCGGATCATCATTCGGGCCGACGAAATCACAGAAAGCCGATGACCAACGAGAATTAACCAAGCAAAGCCGTGGAAGAACTGATCGCGTAGTTTAAAGAACTGGTTTCCGACTCAAATGACATTTGGCGGCAAATGAAGGAATTGGCTCGTCAAATCGAATCTCCGACGGGCACGTCCACAGGCATCAAGTCGAGTCACGAAATCGACGTTTCGGACGACAACTAACCTGGGTGATTCGAATTTACGACTCCAGAAATGCCAAATGGGCTCGACGTGGCAAAGCCCCAACTACGTTCACAACTAGCCCGGTGCGGACACTTGCGCTATGGACCGAAGTTCGAGAGTGTGGAGGCTCATTTTTCCTCCTCAGGCACAGACGGGACGTTTCTCCTGACCATATAAACGCTGTCGAAAAAATCGCTCGGCTCCGATTGTTCCTTTGCCGCATCGACGGAGACGTCCAACTTCAGGAATCCCACCTTTTCATAGGCGCGGATTGCGCGCGGAGGGCTGTACCATGAACTCCTCAACTCCGAACTGCTCAACGAGATGGCAGCACAGGGTATTCAGGGCGTCGGTGCCGTAGCCCTTCCCGCACAATGACTCGGAACGCATCCAGATGTCTAGTTCGACGCGTTTCCGGCCGCCGCACTCGTGGATGTCATTGTAATTAATCTGCCCCACTGGACTGCCCTCCACCAGGATCAGGAAGCATCGACCGAAGCGCGGTTCTGATCCGTCGAAGTAATACGAAGCATAATCATCGCTGGATTTCTCTGGCGGTGGAATCGGCCGTTCCGGGTAGTGCGGTGGCCCAAACATTGCGTGCGTCACGTCTGAACAGAACAGCCAGTCGAAGATCTGCCGCCTGTCGTCCGGGACAGCCGGCCGAAGGGCAACATTGACTCCGCGGATCAATTGATCATCACTCATTGGCGCCTGCTCCCGGTGTGCTGATGCCGAGCTTTCCGTTGATGGGCCACTAATGCAATGGTCTTCACCGACGACATTGCTCGTTCTTTCGAGAATCTCCGGCGACCCACTAGCCCCTGCAACATCGAAAGGCTAAATCCAGAATCAATCGTTCTTGGTGCATGACACGACGGTCCTGCTTGTGATTCTCTGAGAAACCGTTATTACGTAGCAAATGCATACGCAAATAGCAGTTTTACTGGTGCCTTCAGCGTTTTAATATTGCTTGAGCACCTAGTGGGTGCAATCTCGCGAAGATTCGATTTGTGTCATTAACATGATACAGAAAAAGGACTTACGGCAAATTTCAGGAGGTCAAATCGCATTCTCTGACCGCTTGACTCTCAATTGGGCAAGCGCTGTCGGTCAATCAAAGATTCGAAGGCCAGCAGTAGCACAATCGTTTCGAAGGTGAATCGCTTCGTTGATCATGGCTACGTCGATTTGTGTTTCGCGAACGGGGTCGATTACCACTCGCTGAAACTGTTAAGGTTAATGACGACTTCTGGCACATCCAAAGATTGTCAGTCGAGGGCCGAGAACAGATTGACGGGATCTCGTCCAGGACGCAGCCCAGGACGTGGACGCAGAATTTGCAACTCGTGTCTAACATTGAAACGATCACGGTGAGTTGCAATAGCGCGAGTCGTTCGACTTCGTCATCTGCCCTTCGGGGCTGGCACGACATGCCTGTCAGACAATTCGGCGCCAGGATCTGACAAGCCCACGCCAGATGCCTCTAGATAAGAGAGGGATGTTGATGCCAACTCGTGAATCGCTTCTGCAAATCGCTTGTGAAACTCGAAGACACCGCCATGCTCGGCATTTTGTAGACTGATCGCGCGAGCGGCGGGAATTAAGTCCACCATGCGCTTGCTTGCCGAAGGAAGGCACGTGGAGTCGCGATCCCCATTGACGACGACCGTAGGAACACCAATCGCGGGTAAAATCGACTCTGAATTAAACCGGAACATCCCAAGGAGACCGCGAGCGATGACGGCGGGCCAGCTTTGCACTGAGTATTTGGAAATAAATCCAAGTTGTTCCCGGCTTTCAGCCAGGGAGAAAAACTTCTTATGGTTTGTCTGGTGAACCGAACCGCTGCAGTAACTCCACCAATTCATGAGCCACGCAACAGGCGCTAGACCGATCATCAAATAGCAGAGCGGCTCCAGCACTGGCTTTTGTATTGCACGATACAACCATGCCATTGATGTTGTCTCGACGGGATTTTTGTATGTTGTCTGCCCTAATACGATTCCAGCGATGCGGGCGTCCACTTCTTCGGGAAAGATTTGACAATACGTCAGGATGATCATCCCGCCAATACTGTGCCCAGCCAAAACAACTGGCTGTTCCCCGACGAAATTCATGACAGCCCGCAAATCCGTTGCGAGTTTTGCCAACGACCAGTCCTTAGTGTCTGGCCCTTTGGAACGACCTAGCCCGGGTAGATCCCAGACAATAACTCGGAACCGATTTTCAAGTTCTCTTCGTACGAGAAGCCATTCTCGGCTATCCAAGCCCCAACCATGTGTCAGGATGATTGGAACGCCATCTGTTTTGCCGAAGCATTCAATATAGAGCTGGGTACCGTCCGGGCGATTAAGACGAGTCACAATTCCATTGGAAGCATCTTTCGGAAATCCAGGATCTCGCGGCCGCCACAAAACACCTGACAACCACCCACCTGCGATAGACCACAGAACGAGAGCGATCCCTGCGACGAGTATCCCCGTCCGTCGGTTCCATCCAAATTCGAAATTGTGTTTCGTCGTCACAGTGGTGACAGTAACGGGGCTAGGCCGCTTCGCCGAAGTCTCCGTATCGCTTCCGTCGTGTGGCGCAACTTCGGGCTGGTGTTCTACGATCACCGGTCGGGATACGGGCGTCTGTGCGTTCATGATCAGCGCGATTCCAAACCAAAGTGCTGCGACTGTGCAAGCGGCACGGAGCCACCAACCAAGTATTTGAGTTGGCATGAAGATCATGTGATGACATCCTTATCGTCTTGAGTGATGCAAATCGTACGTCGATGGAGGCTTTATTCGCATCCTGAGCCTTGCGAAACCCGTACCACCACTATTCGAAGTCAACGAATGCTGAATCTCTGGAGGCATTTGGAGTTCTAATGTCCATCCAGATGCGGAATCCCCAGTTCGAGGCACGATCCTCAACTGTGAGGTGGGCGGAAAAGGATGATTCGCTGAATGACTCGCGACAAGACCGACCCCGAATATTGCGGACGCTGCAATATCCCCTCGTCAGCGGTAGAGATTAACTCCCGCCGCCAGTACTCCAGGGGCTGGGCCGCAATTGGATCCGAAACCGCAGCAACAGTGAGAAATGCGGTCAACGTTTTTCTGCGTGACGCTTTGAATTCACGATCGATTAACCATCGCGGTGCAATCTCCAGTATTGACAATCGCAGTCGTTCAACATCGATCACGAACAAACACGTTTCCCACGTGCACCTACGGTGTCAGCACGACTTTGATGCATCCATCTTTCTTGTCTCGGAACGTTTTGTAAGCCTCTGGAGCGTCAGAAAGCTTCACTCGGTGTGTGATGATCTTCGAAGGATCGATGAGGCCATCCTCGATTTTCTGAAGCAGGGGTTTCATGTAGCGCTGCATGTGGGTCTGACCGGATTTGAGAGTGAGACCCTTGTTCATGAAGGCTCCGAACGGCAACTTGTCTGGATAACCGGCGTACGCGCCCGGAACTGAGATGGTCCCTGCCTTTCGACATGCCAGAATGGCCTCCTGGAGCACATACCCACGATCAGGTGTCGCAGTGAGTGAAGATTTGACTTTGTCATACACGGCTCCCCCCATTCCTGCGGCATGAGCCTCGCAGCCGACAGCATCGATGCACCGGTCAGGTCCCCGTCCCCTTGTCATCTCATCCAGTCGAGCGCGGACATTCTCCTTTTCAAAGTTGATCGTTTCCGCTTTGCCGTAGGTTCTGGCCAGCTCCAATCGTTCTGCCACGCGATCAATGGCGATCACGCGCTCGGCACCCAACATCCAGCAGCTCTGAATTGCAAATTGCGCGACCGGCCCACATCCCCAGACTGCGACAGTATCACCCGGCTCAATACCACAGTTTTCCGCCGCCATGTATCCCGTGGGGAAAATATCTGACAGAAAAAGAACCTTCTCATCAGAAAGACCAGACTCGATTTTCAAGGGTCCTATGTCGGCGAATGGAACGCGCAGATACTCCGCCTGTCCCCCTGAAAATCCACCGAACAAATGGGAGAAACCGAAGAGTCCTGCGGGCGAATGGCCCATCATCTTACGGGCCATTTCAGCATTCGGATTCGACGTATCACAACATGAGTACAGTTGCTTTTGACAGAAGAAGCAGCTCCCGCACGAAATGGTAAACGGAATGACTACCCGATCGCCGAGGCGAAGATTGGGTACATCCTTGCCTATTTCAACCACCTCTCCCATCGGCTCATGGCCGAGAATATCGCCACTCTCCATCGTTGCTACGAACCCATTCAGTAAATGCAAATCCGATCCGCAAATTCCGCTTGCCGTGATCTTAATGATGGCGTCCCGAGGATCTTCAATTTTTGGATCAGGGACCGTATCGACGCGAACATCGCCTGTCCCGTGCCAACAAAGTGCTTTCATGTGATCTCCGAGCAAGAAGTGGATGCTTAAAATAGATTTACAACGGCGGCAACCGACCACCGCTTAAACGTAAAGTCAACAATGACTGTCGACCGCTGTCTTTAAGTCGCCGAAGGTATTCGAGCGGCCGAAACGCTTTGATGACTCTGTGCATTCCTTGGGCCTGAAGCGTCTTCGATTCTCGGCATAAGCGAGTTTCCTGGCGTTTTTGGGGGAGCGGAGCCCGTCGGTAAAAGCAGAATTTGCAAGCCGCAGGGCGACTATCTCACGGCGCGTCAGGACGGTGGCACGCTGTATCCGGTGACTTGTGAACGAATTGGTCATGAGATGCTTCCGTGAGAGACTCTTGTGTACGGGAGAGTTGTGTCCTCAACGGCCAGCCTGACACTTCTGGCTGCTGTCTGCGTAGTGCCAGCACAGAACTCCCCTCAAGAAAACGCACTCGCGGTCGATTACTTCCACCGAACTCTTACCGTGGTCATTGCGGTGCGAGTCTATTCTTCGACGTCATTGTTTCGCATCTTGATGGAGCTGACGAAGAAAAAGTGGCCACCGAAACGAGAGAGGAAAGTGGTGGGGGCTCGTCGCCGAGTACAGGGCGCTTCGGGCCAGCGTACTGCGACTCTGGAGAGAGAGCGGCCCAGATCCCGACCTGCGCGACATAGACGACGTGACACGCTTCAATGAGTGTATTGACCAATCCCTTGCCGCCGCCGTCCGAAGTTACACGGATCAAGTCAGGCGCGACCGCGAGCAGCTATTGGATAGCGGAGAAGAAAAGGGGATAAGTCCAATATCATCCCAATATCGTCAGGATGTGGAGTCGTCGGGTGTCTTTCCTGGTCGCCCGCGAGGGCGAATCGTAGACTCCAGCCCGAATTGTTTGGCGGTCGCCTCTTGCCATTCTTCTGAGCCGAACGGACGACCTCGCACCACCGATGTCTGCAGGGCTTCTCGTTCTTTATTTGTCAGGGCTCGATTCACGCGCGTGATCCAGTCTGCCGGTCGTGGAATTGGCCAGGGGCACAAACTGGGCTTTTCCAGATGTTCTGTCGGATGCCGCCAACGCCACAGACTGCTCCACTGCCAATCCTCAGCCCGCTCAACGAGCGTTGGTCTGACCGGATTCCGCTCGACGTAAGAGGTGGCCAAAATCCATAAAGCGCCTATTTTTATGGGCTTCGCTCCCGTAGCTCAGCTGGATAGAGCGACGGTTTCCTAAACGATCCTCGAAAACTGCTGGTTTTCGCAGGAATTGCCGAGAAACCCCGTGTTTTGTTGGGTTTGGCGGAGCAGGGCAGTCCGCGGGCGAACCCGCCGGAACCCGCTAGAAACCTCCCGCCACTGGTGTCAGTGACACCCGATGCACGGCACCAAGCATTACTCCGGTGATAAGTCAAACAGCATTGGTCTACCAGGGAACGCAGAGTCGATTGACAACTTGCGAGTATTTGGTGATCGTCTTGATTGTTTGTTCACTATCCAAATTCAAAAGCAGAAGGATGTCTGAAGTCACCCGAATTTTGATTGATATTCAGAATGGGGACGCCGCGACTGCATCGAAGCTGCTGCCATTGATCTATGACGAGTTACGCAAACTTGCCGTCAGCAAAATGGTACAGGAAGCCCCGAATCAGACATTGCAGGCGACTGCGCTGGTTCACGACGCGTACCTGCGATTGGTTGGTCACGATCAGGAAATTCGCTGGAACAGTCGCGGCCATTTCTTTGGTGCGGCAGCCGAAGCGATGCGCCGCATTCTGGTCGAACGGGCCCGACAGCGAGACAGCCTGAAACGCGGCGGCCAGTTCCATCAAGTGGAACTGAGCGATATCGCCGCGCCAGAAATGGATTCGTCAATCGACCTGCTGGCGATAAACGATGCTTTGACTGAACTGGAACAACAGGAACCTCAGAAGGCTCAACTGGTCAAGCTGCGGTTCTTTGCGGGACTTTCCCTGGAAGAAACTGCAGAAGCGATGGGGATTTCCGTCGCCTCGGCTAAGCGCTACTGGGCCTATTCTCGCGCCTGGTTATTCGGCCGGATCCATCATTAGAGAAGTTTATTACAAAATCGCCGATTTTTTTGAGCCCTGCAGGATTTGGATTACGCACTGTCCTCTGAACACGGCCTCGTTGGTCAGAATTTGCGGACAGATTCGCCCAGTCCTACGGCCTGAAATGTCTTCGGAAATGATTTGTTATGACAGACAATGCGAATGATGTTGCCACGATCTTGGGCGAGGCGTTGGAACAGTCGTCGTTAACGAAACGCGAGCAGTTTCTGGACTCGGCCTGCGGCGACAATAGCGTCCTGCGTCGGCAGGTCGACCAGTTGCTACGCAATCACGAACGCGCGGGACAGTTCCTGGAACAACCAGCGTTGCTGCCGACTCGAATCACCGGCCCCGAATTGCCAGACACGTCGGTTGGATCGACGATCGGACCATACAAATTGCGCGAGCAATTGGGCGAAGGTGGAATGGGTGTCGTCTTCGTCGCAGAGCAGGAACGTCCTGTCCGGCGTAAGGTCGCGGTCAAAATCATCAAGCCGGGGATGGCCAGCCGCGACGTGATTGCACGGTTCGAGGCCGAACGTCAGGCACTGGCGATGATGGACCATCCCAACATCGCCAAAGTGCTCGATGCGGGAACCGGCGTTTCGGGCAGTCCGTACTTCGTGATGGAGTTGGTCCGCGGTCTGCCCATCACCGAGTACTGTGACAAGTCGAAACTGTCGACGCGCGAGCGACTGAAACTGTTCGCCCAGGTTTGTCAGGCGGTCCAGCACGCCCATCAGAAGGGGATCATCCACCGCGATCTGAAACCCGGCAACGTGCTGGTGACGCTGCATGATGGTGTGCCGGTTCCCAAAGTGATCGATTTTGGCGTGGCCAAGGCGATCAATCAGCGGTTGACCGAACAGACTATCTACACGCGACACGCGCAGATGGTGGGAACGCCGCTGTACATGAGCCCCGAACAGGCGGAACTCAGTGGGTTAGACATCGACACGCGTAGTGACGTCTATTCGCTGGGCGTGCTGTTGTATGAATTGCTGGTCGGAGTGACTCCGTTCGACAAGAGTTCTTTCGCGAGTGCTGGCTATGACGAGATGCGACGGATCATTCGAGAGGACGAGCCACCACGCCCCAGTCAACGCATCAGCACGCTGGATGCCAATCTGGTTTCGACAATCAGTGACAAGCGTGGTCTGGACGAAAGGAAGCTGGCTCAATCGCTGAAGGGGGAACTGGATTGGATCGTGATGAAGGCACTCGAGAAAGATCGGCAGCGCCGGTATGAATCAGCAAGTGCCTTCGCCGTTGACATCCAGCGGTATCTGGACAACGAACCAGTCTCAGCCTGTCCACCCTCGGTGATGTACCGCTTGCGAAAGTTTGTTGTGCGGAACAGGGCAAAGTTGTTCACGACAGTTTGCGTGATCGCCGCGATAAGTTGTTTGCTGATGGTGCCGGTCTCGTGGAGTCTCGCGCGGCAGGGACGCGACGCGGTTGCGCAGCGGACGGCCGACACCGCCTTGATTTCAGCCCAAGCAGCTCTTCAGGCGAATGATCTTCCGTTGGCAGAACGGAAACTGGCCGAAGCTCGAGCGGTGTTGGAATCAGCGGACCATGTCCTGTCAGAACCTGACGAGCAGTTGAAGGCACTGCAAGCAGATTTGGGCAAGCGGAAGGAGAACGATGAACTGTTCACGCACTTTTTGAAAGACGCCCGAATTGCCGGAACCAAAATGGGACACAGCAATGACGCCGGTATGGGGGGCGAGCGTCTGGCACGCGAAACCTTGCAACTGCTCAATATCTTGGACTCCGACGATTGGACTCGAGACCTCGAACACCTGGCCTGGTCAGATGCAGGGAAAGATCAGATCCGCGAAGTTGTCTATGAAACGCTATTGGCATTGGCCGATTCGTTAGACCGCTGGGATGGGTCGGATGAACGGACCGCGGAAGGAATGAAGATTCTGACCCTGGCGGAAAAGCACCATGCTCCGACCAAAGGCCTTTACTGGTGTCGCTGGCGCTTCTACGACAGATTGAAAAACCGGCCCGAAGCGGATGCGGCCAAAAAGCAGTATGACTCAACACCAGCGACCGTGCCTTTGGATTATTACATCCCCGGTCACACATTGGGTTGGTGGGGAAATCGCGATGCGGCGATCAAGGCATATCAAGCCGCACTCAGGCTGCAACCCGACCATTACAATTCGCTGTTCTTTCTGGCTGACCGTCTAAAGCACGCAAAACGGTATCCCGAGGCGGTTGCCTACTTCACCTGCTGTATCGCACTTGAGCGCGAAGGGACCGCCGTACGTCATAAGCGAATCACGGGTCTGGAAGCGCGAGCGCAAGCGTACGAGTTGGCCGGTGATCTTGTCTCAGCCGAACTGGACTTGATCGACGCGACTCGTGCGACGGGTGATCCACATCAGATTATCAGCGCGCATCAGGAATTGGCCAACTTGTACGAACGACAAGGTCAATTAAAGAAAAGCCGGGACGTTCTTATGAAAATGTTGGAAATGGAGGAATCGTTTATTGTACAGGCGAAAAAGCAGCAGAATCGCGACGACAAAAACGTGCTGCGGTTGCTGGGTTATTTGTCTGCAACCAATCAGCAATTGGAAAACTATGCGAAAACCATTGAGATTCAGGAAGAGAGCCTAAAACTCGCCAGGCAGATCCTGCCTCCTGCTGACGTCCTCGAACAAGTGAACAAGTTGTCAGTCGGATACATGGATGCCGAACGTCACCAAGAAGCAATCAAGTTGCTGCAAGACGAATTGAAGATTGGGCAAAATCCCCTCGAGATTCGGAATCAACAAGATGCTTTTGCAGTCGTTAATCTAGCGCAGGCCTACCACTATTCTGGTCGCACCGAAGAAGCCATCCCGTTGATTTTGAAAGCGCTGGAATTCTGCAATGCGAAGCTAGGCATTGAGTCGGATACCACGGCGGATCTGCTGTTGAACTTGGGAGCCTATTATGTCGCTGTGAAACGGAACGACGAGGCACGTGCGATCTTGGAAGAGTCGCTGGCGATTCGGCGAAAGAACGAGGGGGACCGAGTTAAGAAATTGCTGCCGCCGCTTAGGCTGCTGGGCACTTGTAACCTTCAATTGAAAGACTATCCCAAAGCCCTTGAGTACACGTTGGAGGCTTTGAGCTATACGACTCAATTGTATGGTGCCGAACATAAACTGACATGCGACGCGCTGGACTTCACTGCATACATCTATGAGCAGTCAAGCCAGTTTTCCAAGGCGATTTCGCTGCTGGAAGAATCGCTCGAATCACGAATGCGCGAAAAGGGATTGAACCATCACAAGACGCTACTGACGATGGAAAGACTGGGAGGCGCGATGATCGATGCCGCCAGACTGACCGAGGCGCGTGATATATTGGAACAAGCACTGCCGGCGCGAATCAAAATGAGCGGACCAGAAGACGTCGAATCAATCAAAATGACCAATAATCTGGGGTTGGTCTACCTGGATCTCGGCGAGTACGCCAATGCTCGTGATTTTCTCGAGCAAGCCCTTGAAGCTCATCTTCGGGTGGACGGACCAGATCATCCAGAGACACAGGTGTCGATTCATAATTTGGCGAATGTTTACCTGGAATTGAACAACTTCCCCCGCTCGATCGAGATGTTCCACAGCTTGATCTCGACAAAGAAGCGCATGTATGGTCCCGATGACTCTCGGCTTCTGAATCCATTGGCGGGATTGGCCGATGCGTATCAGCGGTCAGAGCAGTTCAATCAGGCGATTGAGGTTGCCAACGAGTGGATTGAAATCGCTCGAAAGGCTCAGGACCCGGTGGAATTAGCGGCTGCTTTGGCGCGCACGGCTCACGTGTTGCTTGCCATGGACAAGTGGGCCGAAGCAGAACCGATCGCTCGCGAAAGTGCACAAATTCGCGAAGCAATCGTCCCCGATGCCTGGCAGCGATTCGGTTCGCTGTTAGTGCTGAGCGAGTCCTTGGTAGGACAGGAAAAATGGATCGAAGCAGAACCACTGCTGCGTCAGGGACTCGAAGGCCTGAAGCAACGAGCACCGACGATCTCGCTCCCTGGGAAAAAAGTGATCGAAGCGAGTGTGACTCGACTGATTAAACGCTACACAGCTCAAAATCGACTCGATGATGCAGCCTACTGCCAACAGCAATTGAAGGCATTGTTGCATCAGGATTGAGTTGTCGATCGTCTTTTGGCCTCAATCTGGCTCACGCCGGTCGGCTGACGGTAAATGCTCTGCCAAGATGATTCTTGGCTGCCTATTTCTGCGAATCAATGAATTTTCTTGGAAAACTCTGAGCCGTCTCGATCGCCGTTTTCGCACTGATTTCAGGCGGAAGTCCAAACAGACGAAATCGTCTGGAGCCGCGGAAATCACAATATCTCGTTGTGCGACAATCGACTCCGTCTGTCGCCTCGGGCCCGTCACGATCCCTGGACGTTGAGGAACAGCACATGCGCACACGAATCTCCAATTGGTTAAACAAGGTCAGCAGAATCATCGACGGGCCGGTTCTGATGGCCAAACAGGCTCGAAAACGAACATCATCGCCTGTCGTGGGAGGGTTCGCGGCCGAGGTGCAACAACTGGAACAACGAGCGCTAATGACTGCCACAATTGCAGTCGCCGACGTCGCGGTTATCGAAGGCGATGCCAGTGTGAAACCCATCGATGCCTTCGTCAACAACGGTCTATCCAACACGCGCAACATCACATTCTCGCCCGACGGTCAAGACTTCTACGTCGCCAGCCAGAACACTGATCAAGTCCTGCGTTACAGCGCGTCGGACGGACACCTGATCGGTGTCGCGATGAGCGGCAGCGATGGGATGAGCGGACCATGGGCGATGACCTTCGGACCTGACGGCCTGCTGTATGTCGGCGGCAAAGCATCGCAAAACATTATGAGTTACGATCCCGCATCGGGGCAGGTCTCGACATTTGTCGCTGCCGGCAGCGGGATCGATATTCCGAAGGGGATGACGTTTGGTTCCGATGGCAACTTGTACGTCACAACGACCGGGTTGATTGGCGAAACAGTTCCAGACCAAGTACTGCGATTCTGGGGACCAGGTGTGACGACACCGGGAGTCTCTGATCCGGGTGCCGGCAAAACGGGAGCCGTCTTCATCGACGACATAACCCCTAACGGTACTGACGCGGCGTGGGATAATCCCAATGGCATAACGTTCGGTCCCGATGGCAGGTTGTATGTCACCGAGACGCACGATCAAAAGATCAACCGCTACGAAGCCGATGGCACCTTCAAGGATACGTTCGTCGCGGCAGGCAGCGGTGGTCTGAACGGTCCGACGTCGCTGCTGTTCCGTTCGGATGGTCTGCTGTACGTCACCAGCCAGAACAACAACTCTGTTCTGCGTTACAACGCGACTACTGGTGCGTTTGTCGATAGCTACATTCCCTCCGGCAGCGGCGACGTGTTGTTGCCAAACGACTTGAAATTCGATCCAAGCGGCAACCTGTATGTCTCCAGTACCAATTCTGGTCAGGTTCTTCGTTATGGATCTGGTTCCCAAGCGGCCTTTATCGTGACGCTCAATAGCGCGAGTACGACCCCCGTCACCGTCAATTTCGCCACGGCCAATGGTTTGGCACTCGCCGGGATTGACTACGTCGCGATGAGTGGAACATTGACGTTCTCGCCCGGTGAAACATCAAAGACGATTCTGGTGAGGACCTTGTCAGACGGAGTCTCGGCAGGAGACAAATCGTTCGTGGTGAATCTATCCAGTGCCAGCGGCGCAACAATCAGTGACGCTCAAGCGGTTGGCACGATCCGCGATGGCCAGACCAAGTTCCATGTCGTAAATGCCGGGGTGACGGGCGGTCTGTACAACTATGGTTCGACGGGGGCATCGGTCGGGACGTCGACACTGACCGCGGGCGACAACACACCACTTGGTGCGGCCAGCAATGCGTCCGGGACAACGACCTGGGTCGTTGATTCGAACAAGAAAGTCTATGTCTACGACGCCAATGGTAATATCCTGGGTTCATGGTCGCCGGGGACGATCAAGAACACTGCCGTCCTTGATGGTCTGGCGACGAATGGAACCGACATCTGGTTGTTGGACAGCAAGAGCTCTACGGTCTATTTCTATGCCGGCGCCGCCAGTCGTCGCTCAGGTAGTCAAAATGCAACCAGCAGTTTTGCCTTGAACAACAGCAACTCGAATGGCAAAGGGATCGTTACCGACGGCAATTCATTCTGGGTCGTGAACGACAGTACCAGTAGCGACAAAGTCTTCAAATACACGCTGTCGGGAACGCTGCTCGGTAGCTGGACGATCGACGCGAGCAACGCTCATCCAACCGGCGTCACAATCGATCCCAACAATGTCAGCAACATCTGGATCATCGACAGCACTGCACTGAAAGTGTTCCAGTACAACGCGGCGGCAAGTCGCATCAGCGGCAGTCAATCGGCCGCGACTAGCTTCACCTTGGCGGCAGGTAATACTAACCCTCAAGACATCGCCGATCCGCCACCAGCCGGTTCGGTTTCCAGTTCCGTGGTCGTTGACTGTGATCTGACGACCGGGGCTGCGGGACTTATTGCCATTGATTGGTTCGCCAGCTCTGATTCAAACGCAATCGACGAAGGCAAGTTGGAATTCGGCAATGCCAAGGTATTGCAATCGAAAGTGCCGCCCAAGACCAACCAGCGGAATCACTGATTGGTCAGAATTTGGGATAGAGCACGGATCGCATCAGGTGATCCGTCCTCCCATCCGTTAGAAAGCTTGAAAGCGATGCACCAGCGAATTGGCATTAATGAGATGAAGACTTTGAATTCACACTCAACGACCGTCATCGCTCAACAGAGATTTGGTCACTGGTTAGTATGGTTCGAACACTCTCCCAACGCGAGGTACGCCGGAGAATCGTTCTATCTGGCTGTCACCCATCTGCTTGATTCGACAGGATGGGACAGAAATTTACTGGAACGATCCGATGTGCAATTCGCCAGTAATGCCAATTGCTCGCAGGTGAGTATCTCGATAGCAGAATTCGCCGCAGGCAAGCGACCCTGATCTGAAACTCGATGTGTACCGACTGCAGGAATGCGACGAGCTGATCTCATCCTGCTCGAACATGCCCGTGAACATCTCGAGGAGTTCGTCGATCGCTTCTGCCGGGTGGCCAACGCCGGCCGAGACTTGCGGTAGCTGAGCGAACCACGCCGACCTCTGCTCGTGGCGTTCTTCGACGATGATTCAGAGATAGCGGCGGAACATGTCAGAATCGCTCCGTTGATGATTCTGTCCCAATGACGCGAATGACAATTTCGTCACCTGGATTTAGGTTGATCCTCGAATTCATGATATCTTCGGCCACGTCAGCGGGCTTCAGGCCACGATTGAGGACGTGACGATTCATATGCGTGGATTCGACAACTCCCAAGTGTGGATTCTCGACTCGCACCCAGGTGAGATGGAGGCCTATGCATCCGAAATCAAGGTTTGCTGTTTGCCAGGCTGGCTCGCCGTTCACGATTACCTCGAAGGCTGCCATCTCGTCACCTTTCCATTCTGTTTGAAAGCTCAACTTCTCACACTTCCACCGGTTCAATCAAGTGTTCGCCCTTGTTCCGCACATTGCCCACGTCGGTCGACACTGGCCAGCACTGCATCTGATCGCCGGGGAACTGTGACAGAATCGGCTGAAGCTCGTCGGCAGTTTCTTCTTGCGGTCTAACCACGGTGCGATCATCGCTGGCGGTAGGATCACGGGCATGCGGTCGTGGAGTTTTAGCATGAACGGATTCGCGTCTGTGGTGCAGATGGTGCATGACTCGTGATGGTCGTCACCGTCTCCGTAAGATTCCCACAGGCCAGCCATTGCCAGCGGTTCGCCACTCTTTAACGTGATGTAGTAGGGCTGCTTCTGCTTGGCTGTGATCTTGTGCCACTCGTAAAAGCCGGACGCGATCACAAGGCACCGTCGACTCTTGAAAGCCGATCGGAACATCGGCTTGGTGGAAATGCCATCAGACCTCGCGTTGAAAGTCGACGTCAACGGTTTGTCACGTGCCCAGCCAGGTACGAGGCCCCAGCGAGCTGTGAACGCTTCTCGGCCTTCGTCAGTGTCACGGATGCAGATCATCGGCGTGGTGGGCGCGACGTTGTAACGCGGTTCGAAATCGATCTGATCCAAACCTCGCACGACGTCGAAGAACTCCGCCAACTCGGATGGCAGGACCTTGAGAGTGATTCGGCCACACATCACTTTGCCTCGTTCTTGAGATCGCGGAGCAAACGGGCGAAGGCGGCTTCGAATGCGTCGTGGTCCTTCCAGTGCGAGAAATCAGGGATCAGGTATTCTCGAATCTCTGCTGCCAGATCAACCCCTTCATCCGCATCGAATAACTCCCAATCGCGGATTTCCTCAAACGGCACCAAGCGAATCGGGAACAGCACGCGAGTGCCCTCTTGACGTTCGCGACGGCGGGCACGTCGAATTTCTGTTGCCACCCACTTACTGTTCATGCTCTCCTTCGAAAGCACCAAAAGAAGTTTGTCGTGAACTCGAATCGCTTGATCGATTTCTTCGTGCAGTTTCTTGCCGCCTGGCATGTCTTCGGGGGAATACCAGACCCGCAGTTTCTCTTGTTGCATTCGCGAGTGAAGGCGTTTGCAGAATTCTTCGTCTCGGTGGCTGTGACTGATGAAGCACGAGTAGAACTCAATCGGCTGCATGCCGACTCGCATGGAAGGCAGAAATGTGATTAGACTATCCGGAACGCCTGCTCCTCGAAGAAAGTCTGCGGGTATAGATCTACTGAGAAATAATGTTTGCGTATCGATAATTGAGGAAGAAGAGTGCTTTGCATGTTGCAAGCCGCGAGCACTGGATAAGTCACACCCGATGATTGTCGTAGAATTGAATGTGGCGCCATTGAAATCCACGTTTTTTAAGCCAGTGCTTTGAAATGTCGCCCCATCCAGCTTGGCCCCCTGCAGTGATGAATCAGTCAGATCGTAATAATCGAAGTGAGCGTCTCTTAAATTGGCATTGGAAAAATTTACATCATTCAGCAGGAAATAAGCGTCGCTCATTTTTCCTGATTTGACTCTGAACCCGTGCAGGTCCGCGCCACTAAGATCAAGTATGCCAGCGGGTCTTGATAGCCGCCTGCGAGTTTCTCTGTCAGCTGTAATAAATCGGACATGATCCGGATTCGCCATCGTGTGAATGTCCCATTAAATCTCGCAACGGTCCCTTGTTCGCTCTCCAGCCGTTCGTCACTCTGTCGGCAGGAGGTTCCCCCGTGAAATTGATCGTAGCGTTTCTGATGTGCGTTTTCGCGGCTCAAAGTTGTTTCGCCTGGTCCGAGGGCGGCTATCAACTGATTGCCGAAATGGCGTTTGATGAGTTGTCAGCGGAACTGCAAAACAAGGCGATCGAGTTGCTGCGATCACACCCGCGGTTCGCAGAAGACTTCAAGATTCCCGAGAAGTCCGGAGATCCGGAGCACTACCTGATTGGCCGCGCAGCTTACTGGCCGGACGTGGCTAGATCGCAGAAGGAATACAACCGGCCGAAATGGCACTACCAATTGGGGCGGTTCAGGTGCAGGATGGTGTGATGGCGGCCGACAATCCTGGGCCGTGCCCGGCTGATGCGACGCTCGAGACGCAGGATCTGCATGTTGCTCAGGCAATCGAGTTGTGCCGGTAGATTCTGAAGGACAAAACCAGACTCGCGGGAGTTCGGGCAATCGCTCTGTGTTGGATCGGCCATCTCGTTAGCGACGCACACCAGCCGTGCCACGCGGGCTCGATGTATTCGAACCAGTTCCCCGATGGGAATCGTGGCGCCAATTCCAGTCCGACTGTTCAGTCAAAGAACATGCACGCACTGTGGGACAGGTTGTTGGGACTCCGCGTCGAGAATGGCTGACGTTCACGAACTCACATTTCGGTTTATGGAACCGCAAGTACACTTAAAAGCCCAAATTGACGAGAAAACTGAAGAAAAAGTTAGAACATCTCTTGATCTCAGATATTACGTCCCGTTAAGTTTTTTGGGTTCTTTTATTTTCTAAAGAAAAGGTGCATCGATGGTGAAGTTTATCCGTGAAGCAGTCTCAGTTCTTACCGTATTGGGAGTAATGACATCATTCGCAAATGCAGAGATCATTGGTTTCGAAGACCTGCCGCATAGCGGAACGTCTTTCGTTCCAAACTCCTACCATGGTTTGACTTGGACCGGCGGTAGGAGTTAAACCA
>Ga0105238_10001180_pt1 | contig 26288 bp, 19 predicted proteins | sample KBSC34metaG_FD_81526 | JGI IMG/M metagenome (GOLD analysis project Ga0105238, IMG submission 81526) | Corn rhizosphere microbial communities from Kellogg Biological Station, Michigan, USA - KBS C3-4 metaG | ecosystem: Host-associated > Plants > Roots > Rhizosphere > Soil | place: Michigan, USA...
CGGTGGGCGCCGCATGCGCAACCTGCAATCTCCGGTGCGCGGGCGACACCGCCGCTCACTCCATTCCGAACGGCGGCAATTGCCCCTGACGAGAGGATCGGACCCAGCAGTCGCGCGGATCGCCCGGGGCCGGGTCAGGCGGCGGCCTCACGACTCACTCCCCGCTGGTGCACGACCAGGACGTTGCGGTCGGCGTGGTTCACCACCTTTGACGCCACGGTCCCGAGCGCTCGATCGAGCGGACCGTGGTGGCGATGGCTCCCGACGACGATCAGACCCACGTCGAAAGCGTGGGCGGTGCTGACGATGTGGCGCCAGGGTTCGCCCACGAGGACGAGAGGTGGCCCAAACTGGACTCCCGTGGCGGAGCTCATCAGCGCGTGCAGATCGGCGCGCGCTGCGCTCGCAATCGACGCTTCCAGCCCGTTCGGATGCGTGTGCGCCGCGGGAGGGATGTCGGGCGGAATCACCAGCACCCGGATGAGAAAGACCTGGGCCCCGAGGCTCCGGGCCATCATCACCGCCGTCTCGAAGACGAGCGGGGCGCGCGCCGAATCATCGAGGGCGACCAGGATGGAACGCACGGATGGCACCATTGCGGTCATTGCGCGCGTGATGGCTGAAAGCTGACGAAGCCGACTTCGATGGGCCGGCCATTCATCCTCACGCCCGCGTCGGCGTCGAGCCTCATCTCCCGGGCGCATTCGAGACCGCCGCGGGTCATGTACCGCAACTCGAAGCTCTTGGTCTCGCCGGCGTCGAGCGCGAGGGGATCGCCCGCCCCCCAGGTCATGGTCTTCAGGCCACGGCCATCCGCCGCGATCAGGCGAAAGGCGTCTCGCTGCACCGTGAGCCGATTCGAAGTGGTGTTGCGAACATGCGCCTCGACGACCTCCTCCACCAGATCCTGCCCGTAGAAGTCCGGGTCCACGTTTTGGGTGCAGCTCTGGCGAGTCACCGCCAGCTCGACACCTTCCCGCGACGCCACGGGGCCACCCGTCTTGTATGGGAGGCGAAGCGGGGCGCAGGCGGGCGCGAAGGTGACAGCCAGGACCAGCAGCGCTCCCGCGCCGGCCGACTCCAGCATCGACGAAATCATGTGTGAGCCTCCGTGAGACCAGCGGGGACGGCCGACTCCTGGGTCGCTTGGTCTCTCTTCGCGACCAGGAGGAACATGGTGGGAACCAGAAAAAGGGAGAGGATCGTCGATGAGGTGAGGCCATCAACGACCGCCAGGGCGAGAGGACGATTCGACTCGGTGCCGGCCTCGAGGCCGAGGGCCGTCGGGACCAGTCCGATCACCGTGGCCAAGCTGGTCATGGCGATGGGGATGAACCGCGTCCGGGCTGCCGCGACCATCGCCTCGTGCTTGTCCTCCCCTTCGGCGAAGCGTCGGTTCGCATCATCGATGAGGAGGATGCCGTTCGACACGGCGATGCCCACGACCATGAGGATCCCCATGAGCGCTGTGACAGAGAACCCCTGGCCGCCCGCGACCAGCGCCAGAACGATGCCCAGGAGAGACACCGGGATCGTGAAGAGCATGATGAACGGCAGCCGCAGCGACTTGAACTGCGACGCCATGATCATGAACACGACCATGATCGCCAGCCCCACCGCGAGGCCGAGGCCGGAGAAGGTCGTTCGCATGAGGTCGACCTGGCCGACGAACCTGAAATCGATGTCGCTCGTCCGCGGGTCGGTGTGCAGCTTCTTCTCGAGCTCGGCGGCGGCGCTGCCGATGTCGCGCCCTTCCGTCTGCATCAGGACGTGCGCGACCCGTTGCAGATGGTTCCGCTCGACGGCGATGGGACCAAGCGAGTGTCGGATCTTGCTGTAGGCGCCGAGGGTCACCGCGCCGCCGCCGTTGTCGATGCGCACCGGAACGCGCGCGAGTGCGTTCGCGTCGTTGACCACGCGCCCGTCGTAGGCGGTGACCACGTAGTACGACTGGCCATTCGAGCCGTCGATCCAGACGCTGGGAGTGTTGATGTTGCCGAGGGTGGCTTCGAGCGTGGTCTGAGCGGCGGTCCGGGCGCTCACGCCGACCAGCGCCGCCTCGGTGCGGTCGGTCTCGACCCGGATCTCGGGATAGTTGATCTGAACCGAGGGGAAGATGTCGCGCACGCCAGGCACGGTCCGCGCGACCTCGGCCACGGCCCGCGACTCGGCGTCGAGCTCCTCGAGGCTGTCGGCGCTGACCTCGACTACCAAGGGAGCGATGTAGCCGTTCGAGAAGACGCTCGCCACCAGGCCCCCCGGCCACTGCAAGAACTCCACGCCCGGATAGTTGCGGGTGAGGATGTCCCGCATCCGGTCGGCGATCTCGCGCTGCGATAGCTGGCGGCGCTCCGCATCGACCAGCGCCACGCGGATGAAGCCCATGTGCGGCCCGGCGTTCGGGCTGGTCATGGCGCTGCGTGCGTTGCCGGGGGAGCCGACGTTGGTCAGGACCAGCTCGACCTGCCCTTGGGGCAGTTCCTTGGCCAGAAGCGCGCCCATTCCCCTCATCTTCCGAGCGGAGTCCTCGAGCGACGTTCCGGGCGCGAGGCGAACGTAGACGCGCTCCATGGACTCGTCGATCTCGGGAAAGAAGGTGCTCGACAGGCGCGTGGCCATCCAAACGCTCGCCAAGACCAGGGCCAGGCAGCCAGCCAGGATGGTCAGGCGGACGCTGAGGGCGCGACGCAGCAGATAGGTGTATCCGTCCGCCAAACGACCGACGCCCCGGCCCACGACCTGCGCCAGCCGGCCCGGCCGTGCGTCACGAAGGAGATAGCGGCATGCGACCGGGGTGACCAGCATGCTGACGAAGTAGCCGGCGAACATCGCGGTCACCACCGTCAACGCGAGGGGACCGAACAACTTCTTCGCCAGGCCGCTGAGGAGCGTCACCGGAAGCAGCACCGCGACGGTCGTGAGGGTGGCCGCGAGGGTGGGGACGGCGACGGCGTTCGCGCCCGCCAGCGCCGCCGCCGCGGGGCCCATGCCGGCGTGCCCGCGCCGGTGGATCGACTCCAGGACCACGACGGAGATATCGACCAGCGGCCCCATGGCGAGCATCAAGCCGCCCAGCGTGAACGCGTTCAGCGTCTGGCCCGTGGCGTAAAGGACGATGAGGATGATCGCAAACGCGATCGGGATGGCGATCGCGGCAATGAGGACGCCCCGTGGGTTCTGCAGAAACAGCAGGATCACGAGCGAGATCAGGATCAGCGCCTGGATGATCTCGCGCTTCAGGCCGTCGTAGCTCGTTCGCACGAAGGTCGACTGGTCGAAGATGGCCTTGACCTCCACGCCTGGGGGGAGGTTCTTCAGTGATGCGACCGCCTTCTTCACGGCGTCCACGATGTCCAGGGTGTTGCCGCCCGGTACGCGCAAGACATTCAGGTACACGGCGTCGTTGCCGTTCACTGCAACCGCCTGCGTCTCCGGTGAGCCGCCGTCCTCGACCCGGGCCACGTCCTTGATGAGGACCGGGCGGCCCTCGTTCACCTTGACGGCGGCGTCTCCGATGTCAGAGACCTTGCGGGCGACGGCGTTGGTGTAGACGTTGGCGTCGAACTTGGGCGAGATGAATTCACCCGAGGGCAAGAGCGCGTTCGACTGAGCGACCGCGGCGGCGATGTCGGTCGACGTCACCCGTCTCGCCTGGGCGCGGGCCGGATCGACGACGATGTTGATCTGGCGCTGGCGGCCGCCATTGATCGACGCGCTCGCGACGCCGGAGATGCCCTCCAGCACCGGCTCGATGTAGTTGAGCGCGTAGTCGTAGAGCTGCGGACCCGTGAGTCCGCCGCCGGACACGGCGACCTGGATGACCGGCGCGTTCGACGGGTCGTACTGCAGAACGAAGGGGGGCAGAACCCCGAGCGACTTGGGCACGGCGGACATCGCGAAGGCGACCTGCTGCTGGACCAGCGTCTGGGCGGAGTTGAGGTCCGTCCCCCACTTGAGCCACACGAAGACGACGCTGAGGTTGTTTCGCGACGTGCTCTCGACGTGGTCCACGCCGGGCGTGGCGCTGACGTACTTCTCGATGCGCCAGGTGATGGTCTTCTCCACGTCCTTCGGGCCCAGGCCCGGTGCCAGCGTGCCCACGACCAGGACGGGGGGCGTCAACTCGGGGAAGGTGTCGACGCTCATCCGGGGGGTCACCACCGCGGCGAACACCACCAGCCCGATGCAGATCATCAGGATGGCAATGGGGTTCTTGAGGGCCAGGCTCGTCACAGCTTGACCTCCTCCGCCGCCAGATGCGCGGCAGGCCTCGCTCCGTGATCTTCCCCGGAGCGGGGAGGCTCCAGCTGGGCTTCGATTCGATCGCCGTCCTCGAGCAGGGCTCGTCCCTCGGTGACGACGTGGGCGCCGGCCTTCAGCCGCGGGTCCACGAAGAGGGTGCCGCCCTGCTCGCCCTCGACTGTGTACACGCCCTTGTGGACCGTCTTGCCGTCGACGACGAAGACCGTCGCCTTGTCGCCCCGCACCGCCGCCGCGATGGCCGGAATCTCCGTCGCCGGCGTGGGCTCGCCCACGTCGAGCGCCAGCTCGGCAGTGGTTCCCACCGGCAACGACCGGTCGGGATCCGAGACGTCGATCTCCAGCCGGATGGTCCTCGTCGAAAGATCGGCCGCCGGTGATCTCCGGGCGATCTTCGCGCGCAGGTCTCGATTGGTCGCCAGGACGTGGATCCGCACCGGGGTCCCTGCGCTCACGATCTCAAAGTCCGCCTCGGGCACCTCGGCGACGACCCGGACGGTCATGCGATCCACCAGCGTCGCCACGGCGGTCCCCGGGTGCACGAACGCGCCGGGATCGATCGAGCGCGCGGCGATCTCGCCAGCAAAAGGGGCGCGCAGGACGCAGTCATTGACCTCCAGCGCGGCCCGCTGGATCTTGGCCTGCGTCTCCATCACCTCGGCTTGCTTCCGGGCACTCGCGGCGGCGCTCTTCTCGATCTCGTTGGGCGAGGCGAAGCCGCCCTCCTTCAGCTCGCTGACCCGCGCGGCCTCGTGGGAGATCGCCTCCTGCTCGGCCTGGATGGCACGCGCCTGCATCGCCACTGCCTTCGACGACGCGGAGGCGTTACGGCAATCGAGGGTGGCGATGACCTGCCCTCGCCGGACGTAGTCCCCCGGGCGGACGAGGACCGTGTCCACGTAGGCGGAGACCATCTGAGGTCCGATCCGGGCCTCGATCCAGGGCTGGATGGTTCCCACGTAGCGTCGCGACGGACGATACTGGGCGGAGCGGGCCACCACCACGGTCACCCCCTTCGGCTGACCCGCCAGGGCCACCTTGTTGACGCGCGAACCGGCACGCGACACGAGCAGAATCCCCAGGGCGATCACCCCGGCGACTCCGCACACGATGACCAGTCGAAGGAGGCCCTTTCCTGCTCGCGGCGTGTCCGATGGATCAGACGTGGTCATCTTTCCCTAGCCTCCCGGTGGTTTCGCGACACTTCACAGCCCCTCGGCGATCAGGCGTCCGATGACGGCACGGCCCCTCTGGGCCTCGAACTGACCCACCGCCAGCTGGATCTCGGCGTTCGTGCGCAGCGCCTCGGCGTCGGCCAGCTCCAGCGACGTACCAAGGCCAGCTTTGAAACGCGCCTCCGCCTGGGCGTAGTTCGCCCGCGCCGCCTCGACGGCTTGCTGGAGGCCGACGACCGCCGCCTGATTGACCTCGAACGAAACGTACGCCTGCTGGATGGCCGCGGTCTCCTGTTGGGACAACACGGACACCTCGGCGCGCGCGACCTCCGTGCGGCTCGCGGCCGCGTCGCGCCTGGCCGCGACGACGGGGTCATAGAGAGGCCAGCGCAGGACCAGTCCCACGTCCCAATTCGGGACCAGCGGCAGCGGACCGTAGTCGTCGGACACAGATCCACTGCTCGGGGTGGCGGTCCCTGCTCGCCCCGAGACCGTCGCCGTCAGAGCCAGGTCGGGCCGCATCTCGGCGCCGATGGCGCGGGTCAGCGCGTGTGCGAGACGAACGCGCGAGCGGGCCTCGGCGAGCCGGGGATCGCGTTCGGCCGCTTGTCGGAGCCCCTGCTCGAGAGGGGGAACGGCCACCGTGGCCGGGGATTGACCGGCGGTGTCGAGCATCCGCTCCTCGACGCCCACCGCCGCCGCGAACGCCGCCTGCGCGGTTCGGAGGGAGCCGACCGCACGAAGCCTCCCGACGTCGAATCGGCTCAGGTCTGCCTCGGCGCGGGTCAGCTCGATCGGCTCGTGAAGCCCGCTCTTCACGACGGCCGCCGCCATGTCGCGGTGAACCTGGGCGCGCCGGTAGGCCTCCTCGGCCGCGCGCAGCACGGCGTGCGCCCCCTGCACGCCGAAGTAGGTCTCGCGCACCAACAGATCGATGCGCAGGCGCTCGGAGTCGGCGCGGAAGCGCTCGCCCTCATAGGCGGTGTCGGCGACCGCGGCCTGGGCGGCGATGCGACCGAAATCGAAGACCTCTTGTCCGATCCCCGCGGCGGCGAGCATCGAGGTGCTGGGAGCCCAGGTTCCCGTCGACGCGACCCGGGTGCCGCCGATCCGCGGGAGGTCCACCCGGGGAGCCCCGACATATGAAGCCGTCGTGTTGTTGGCTGTTCCCTCGAAGGCCTGCGCGGTGATCCCCAGGGCCGGAAACCATTGCGCCCGCGCGATCTCGGTGTCGGCGGCGGCCGCCGCGACGCGGGCGAGCGCGCTGCGCAGCGCAGGCTGGTGGGCGCGCGCGAACGAGAGCGCCTCGTCGAGGGTCATCGCCCTGGAGGGTGCCGGGCCTGCGACTGTCGCGGGCTCGCGCGGCAGGGCCGATCCAACCGGCGGGGCCGGTGGCTCCGCGGCATCGGCGTTCATGCGGAGACCAGAGAGGAGAGCAATTGCCACCGTCGAGACCACGGCGCGCGCCACCGTGACCGAGCCGATACGGCGGGCGGAAAGGGCCATGCGAACCGGCGGAGAAGCACGCGCCGTACCAAGGCGACCGCCTCGATTCGGCGCGGTGTTCCTCCGGGTGATCCCGGCTCGATCGGGAAAATCTCCCGATCGAGCCGGGAAATTTTCCCTGAGGCCGACGAGGCGGACGAAGTCAGCTGCGCCTTCTCGCTCCCTGGCGAATGGCCCGTCGCTTGCTCGGCCTCGTGGCGCCGGTCATGCTGCTCACCCAGAATGCGACCGTCCTCGACTGGGACCTCGATCCCCACGTGAACAAGCTCGCCGTCCGACGCTTCGGGCTCCGTGGAGCCATGGTCGCGATGGTCGCCGGCATCGCGGGCCTGGCTTATTGGGATGCGAAACGAGAGTCGAGCGCTGCCCTGCAAGACTTCGCGCAGGAGCAGGCGACGCTGGCCCGGGCCTTGGGCGCCGCCCTCAGAATTCGCCTGACGACCGGGTCTTCCATTGCAGAGGATGCCTTGCTCGCCGGATTGCGCTCGATCGAGCGCCCGAACGTGTTGGCAATCCTTGGGCGCCGCTCCAACGAACCGCTGCTTCACTCGACGGATGGCCGCGATCTCGCCGCGCCCCGGTTGACCGAGGCGCTCGATCGGGGTGACTCGGTGGTACGAATCCCGCGCGATGAATCGAACCTGTTCGGCTTGCCGCCCCGAACGGCGCTGGCGGGACTCTCTCGGATCGATGCAGGCGCGGCGGGCACCTGGGACATCGTGGCCGTTGCCAGCGCCGAGCGGGAGCGGGATCGCGAGGAGTGGGCGCGCCGACGGCTGGTGCTGAGCGTGGTCACGGCGGCGGGGTTGGTGTTGGTCTTCGGCGGGGCAGCCATGCGAAATCAGCGCAAGGAGCTGGTGCTCGAGCGAGAGCTCGCCCTCGCCAGCTTCCGGCAGCGCCGCGACGAGCGGCTCGAGCGCGCCAGCAAGGCGGCCGTGATGGGAACGCTCGCCATGGGCGTCGCGCACGAGATCTCGACGCCGCTCGGCGTGATCGCGGCCCGGGCCGAACAGATGATGCCGAAGGTCGCGGGCGACGAACGACTGTCGGCCAGCGTGGCCGCGATCCTGTCGCAGACCGATCGCATCAATCAGGTGATCCGCGGACTCCTCGGGCTTGCTCGGGGCGACGCCCCCAGCACCGAACGGATCGATCCGCGCCACTTGGTCGAGAACGCGGTGGCCTTGGTCGAGCACCGGTTCTCCAAGGCGGGGGTCCGGCTGATCCGTCGGTTGGAGGCAGAGGTCCCGGCGGTCATGGGCGATCCGAGACTGCTCGAGCATGCCATCATCAACCTTCTGCTCAACGCCTGCGACGCGTGCGAGGCGGGTATGGCCGTCGAGGCCGAGGTTCGGCGCGACGGATCGGAGGTCGAGGTCGTGGTCTCCGATCCGGGCAGCGGCATCTCTGTCGCTGACGTGGGGCGCGCCCTGGAGCCCTTCTTCACCACGAAAGCTCGGGCAGGGGGGACCGGTCTCGGTCTCGCGATAGCGCACGAGATCGTCGCGAGTCACCGTGGCAGCCTCGTGTTCTCGGCGCGGAGACCGCGCGGCACCGTCGCCGCCATTCGTCTCCCGGTCGTCGAAGGAGAGGCCGTTGGGTAGGCGACGCCCCCGCGTCCTGGTCGTCGACGACAACCTCGAGATGGCGCGAACCATCTCGGAAGGCCTGATTGACCGCGGCTACGACGCCGTGGCGGCCGGGTCAGGCCACGACGCGATCGATCGGCTGACCACCGAGCGATTCGAGGCGCTGGTGACGGACCTCCGGATGCCGAAGGTCGACGGCATGGAGTTGCTGGCGATCTCCCGGCGGCTGGATCCAGAACGGCCCGTGATCGTCATGACGGCCTACAGCGCGATCGACAGCGCGGTCGAATCGATCCGACAAGGCGCCTATCACTACCTGACCAAGCCGTTCAAGCAGGACGAGCTGGTGATCTTCCTCGAACGAGCGCTGGAACAAGTTCGTGTCAAGAGCGAGGCCACCGCCCTCAGGTCCGCGCTGCGAGCCAAGTTTTCGGTTTCGAGCATCATCGGGCACAGCGCCGCGATCCAGGCCGTGCGGGAACGGATCCAGCGCGTCGCCGACGCGCCCGCGCCGGTGATCGTGCTCGGTGAGACCGGGACCGGTAAAGGGGTGGTGGCGCGGGCGCTGCATGGGGACAGCCGGCGTGCCGAGCGGCCTTTCGTCTCCGTGAACTGTGCGGCGCTGCCCGAAGCGCTGCTCGAAAGCGAGCTCTTCGGCTATGTCAAAGGTGCCTTCACCGGCGCGGCCGCCGATCGGCCCGGACTGTTTGCCGAGGCTGACGGCGGCTCCTTGTTCCTGGACGAGATCGGTGAGATGCCTCTGCCGCTGCAGGCAAAGCTGCTCCATGTGCTGGAGAGCGGAACCGTGCGTCCCGTGGGGGCGACCAAGGAGCGAGAGGTGGACGTGAGGATCATCGCGGCCACACACCGGAACCTCGTCCAGATCGCACGGGAGGGAAAGTTCCGCGAGGACCTCCTCTACCGCCTGGACGTCGTCTCGATCGTCTTGCCCGCGCTCCGCGATCATCGTGAGGATATTCCGGCATTACTCGAACACTTCCTGGCCGAATGCCGCGCAAAGTATCCCCAGTCACAGGTGCGCAGCTTCTCGTCGCAGGCGCTGAGTCAGCTGCGCGCCTACCGGTGGCCCGGTAACGTCCGAGAGCTCGCGCACATGACCGAGAAGCTCGTCCTCCTCGGACGAGCCGGCGAGATCTCCGCGGCCGACCTCCCGGATACTGTGAAGGCCCTCAGGCTGGACGATCCGTTCGAATTTCGCGGAATGGTCCAACCAATGATCGAGATCGAGCGCCTCTATGCGGCTTGGGCGCTCGGACAGACGGGCGGCCATCGCGGACAGACGGCCGAAAAGTTGGGCATCGACCCGAAGACGCTGAGAAAATTGCTGGAGGATCCGGATTCCGAAGGATGACGAGCCTCCGCTCGTCCCACCGTTGATGGCCTCGATGGCCCGACCGTCGCCCCCGCGCATCGAGCCGCATGGGATCGGATTGGAAACGCGCGAACCCGGATCGGGCGCTCCGGGGGCCTCACCGGAGAGCGGCGCAGCTCGCCGAGCGCAGCTGTTGCTCGTCGAGGGCGCGCAGGTCCTTGACCAGCTTGTCGATGCCCGTGGGGATGGTGACGCAGCTGCTGGCGCTGCTGCTGGTCCCGCAGGCCTGGCCGACCAGGAACCCGTGACCGTCGCCGCGCATGAACGAGAAGGCGGTGCCGTCGACCGGCCGCGTGTCGAAGCCGTAGAACTGCGGCTTCGCCGGATCGGACGTCAGTGCCTTCTGGACGGCGGGATCGTGGAGGTCGGCCATGATGTCCGCGACGTCGATGGCCGCCGCGTCCCCACACGACGGAAACGCCGGAGCGCACGAGACGCCCGGGGAGCCGTCGACGTAGTTGCGCGTGCGCGTGTAGGTGGCGGAGGTCCCCGGCGACGTGGGCGAGGGCGCGATCGTGATTTGATCTTGGGACACCCTGAGGCCGCCGACATCGCCATAAATGTAAACCGCGTCGAGACCGCACACGGGGGTGCCGGCGTCACTGCAGGTGCTGTCGAGGACGGCCACCTTCCCGGGGCCCGCGCACTTGCAGGTGGTACACGAAGAGTCGCCGCACGGGAACGTCGATCCTACGGGATAGGTCTTGTACATCTCGCATCCGTCTCCGGTCAGGTTGTCGGGGGCGAGGCACTTGCCGGTGTAGGGGCTGACCACCCCGCTCGTGCCGGCTCCGTTGCACAGGCACGAACCGTCGGGCTGGCACTTCCCGCGCAGCGCGGACGCGAAAGGATCCTCGTTGCACATCGAGTCTTGCCCGGGCTTGCAGACGCCGGTGATGACCCCCGCGTCCTTCGTGGCGCCCGCGTCCTGGCAGGCGATCACGGTGCAGGGGACGATGCCGCCCTGCCAGCAGGTGCAGGTGTTGCACCCGTCGCTGGCAGGGAAGTGGTCCCCGACCGCGTAGACCTTGCCCTGGTAGTTGCAGGTGGTGGCGGCGTCGGCGCCGGCGTCGACACAGCCCATTTCGGTGCACGAGACCAGACCGTCGGCCCCGCAGGTGCAGCGGTTGCAGTTGTCCGAGGCCGGGAAGCTGGCGCCCGCGGGGTAGGTCTTGCCCGCGTAGGTGCAAACGTCCACGCCGCCGTCTCGATTGCACGGGATGACGTTGCCGTTGACGTCGAAGCAAATGGGCGCCACATCCGTGGTCCCGCCGTCGGAGCAGGGAATCGCCTTGCCGGTGATGTCGAAGCACATCCCCACGATCCCACCGTCGGGACACGAGATCTCGTAGCCGTTGTTGTCGAAGCACCTCCCCCGCAGGTCCGCGCTGCCGTCGACGCCGTCGCTTCCGCCACCGTCCCGGCAGCCCTTCTCCGTGCAGGAGACGAGACCATCCTTGCCGCAGGTGCACGTGTTGCATCCGTCGGCTGCGGGGAAGCTGTTGCCCGCGTGATAGATCGCGCCCTGGTAGCTGCAGGACGATCCACCGTCGACGCTGCCCAGCGGCTCCTTGCCGCAGGGACCGGCGGCCATCGTGACGGCCAGCACGGGCACGAACCCGAGGAGGCGCACCAGCGCCGAGCGCGGCCACGCGGCATACATCCCCTTCACGAGGCTGAGCAAGCTGTCTTTCATGGCACGTCTCCTCCGGTGGTGTCGGATGTCGCCGTGTTGGAGCCGCGGCATTGGAAAATGTTCACGGTCTCCGGCGGGCCGTCCCCCCGCTGGCTCACCGGAGCGCCGCGCAGCTCGCCGAACGCACCTGCTGGTCGTCGAGCGCGCGCAGGTCCTTCTCCAGCTTGTCGATGGCGGCCGGAATGGCTGAGCACCCGCTGGCGCTGCTGCTCATGCCGCAGGCCTGGCCGACCAGGAACCCGTGACCGTCTCCGCGCATGAACGAGAAGGCGGTGCCGTCGACGGGGCGGGTGTCGAAGCCCACGAACGGCGGTTTGGCCGGGTCGGAGGTGAGGTACTTCTGGACGACCGGATCGAGGATGTCGGCCATGATGTCCGACACGTCGAAGGCCGCGCCGTCTCCGCACGCCGGGAGCGGCGGGTTGCAAGAGATCCCCGCCGCTCCGTCGACGCTGTTGCGCGTGCGGAGGTAGCTGGCCTGATCCCCGGGGGACGTGGGCGACGGCGCGATGGTCACCTGATCCTGTGAGGCCCTCAGGCCGCCGACGTCGCCGTAGATATAGACGGCGTCCAGTCCGCAGGTGGGAGCGCCGGCGTCGGCGCACGTGCTGTCGAGTATGGCGACCTTGCTGGGACCCACGCACTGGCAGGTGCACGAGGAGTCGCCGCACGGGAAGGTCGATCCCACCGGATAGGTCTTGTACCGCTCGCACCCGTCTCCGGTCAGGTCGTCGGGGGCGAGGCACTTGCCGGTGTAGGGGCTGACCACGCCGCTGGTGCCGGCGCCGTTGCACAGGCACGAGCCGTCGGGCTGGCACTTGCCGCGCAGCGTGGACACGAAGGGATCCTCGTTGCACATGGAATCCTGACCGGGCTTGCAGACGCCGGTGATGACGCCCGCATCCTTCCCCGGGCCGGCGTCGCGGCACATGGACCGTGTACAGGTGATGCCGCCCGACGTGCACGAGCAGGTGCTGCAACCGTCTCCGGCCGGAAAGGTCGCGCCGAGCGGGTACGGCTTGCCGCCATAGTCGCAGGTCGTCGCGCCATCGGTGCCGCCGTCTCGACAATCCCGCGCGGCGCACTCGATCCGGGCCGCGGCCGAACAAATGCAAAACTGGCACTGGTCCGCCGAGCTGAACGGGGCGGCCGGGCGGTAGATCTTGGCGAGGTACGTGCAGGGCCCCAGGCCGCCATCGCCGGAGCACGGGATCACCGTGCCGGCGCTGTCCAGGCAAGTCGTGGCGCCGTCCCAGCTGGCTTCGCTCGCCGGCCCGTCGGTGATGCCCCCGTCCGGGCAGTCGATCACGTTGCCGCCGACGTCGAAGCACAGCGGGCCGCCGTCGTAGGCGGGGCCCGCGTCGGGGCAGGCGCTGGGCTCGCCCGTGATCGGATCGAAGCAGTTCTTCGGGTGCGGGTTGGCCGAACAGGCCTTCACGGTGCAGCGGGCCACGCCGTCGCTGTCGCAGTGGCAGGCGTTGCATCCATCGCCCAACGGGAAGCTCGCGTCCGGTCCGTAGGTCGTGCCCTGGAAGGTGCACGGCGGGCCGGCGTCGACGCTTCCGAGCGGCTGGCTGCCGCAGGCGCCCGCGGCCATCGTGACGGCCAGGAGGGGAACGACCCCGATGAGGCTCAGCAGCGGCGAGGCCCACCGGAAGGCGATGGCTCTCGTCGCGGGGAGGTTCATCGGGTTCTCCTGCATGCGTCTCCTCTTGCTCGTCCCTGCTTGCTCACGGAGCCGCCGCCCCCTCGAGCTCGCGCAGGAAGCGGGTGGCCTCGGCCGGGTGGCGCGGGGCGGGGCGGGCCAGGTAGCGCTCGAAGGCGCGGCGCGCGCCAGCGCGATCACCGAGCGTCCGCAGGCAGACCGCGCCATAAAAGACGGCCGGATCGGCGATCGAGGTCCGCGCGACCTCGGCGACCTGGGCGTACTCGTTCAGGGCCGATCGACAATCGCCGAGGCTGCCGCGCAGGAGATCCCCGCGCATGAGGTGGATCTCGTCGGCGCGCTCGGGCGCGGGGCGCGAGCCGAGGACGGCCGCCGATTCGACGAGGGCCTCGCGGTAACGACCCACCCTCGGCAGCAGCTCGACCAGGGAGAGCGCCGCCTCCGAAGAGAGCGCGCCCGCCGGGAAGCGCCGCCGCAGCTCGCGCAACGTCGCGATGGCATGGTCGGTGTCGCCGAGGGCGTCCCGGTAGATCCGGGCGGCCTCGTAGAGCGCCACCTCGGCGCCGAGATCGGCGCCGCGGGCTTCGTCGAGGAGGCAGGCCAGCCGCGTCTGCGCCAGCGCCGGCGACGAGCTGGGGGCCGGCGTGCGGGCCCCGCAGCGCTGCGATCCGCGCCCGCCGGGCGCGGGAGCCGGCGCGCGCCACGGGCTCGGCCCCGCGGCCGGGCGCGCCGGCGGGCCCGAGGGGGACGAGGACACCGGCGCCGGAGCCACGAACGGCGGCGGCGCGAGAGGAGCCGGCGCGGGCGGCGCGCCGAGGGGCAGGGCGGGGTCCGTACGGATGTCGAGGGGCCGGTCGTCTACGGAGCGCGTGACCGGTCCGGGCAAAAGGTCTCCCCCAGCACCGGCGGGCCCCCGCGACCGAGGCGCCGCCGACCGCATCGCCAGGACGGCAGCCGAATCGGCACGGACGTCGCCGTCCGTGATCACGCGCGCCGTGCGGGGCGACGCGGTGCTGGCCCAGAAACCGCCCGCCGTCACGACGGCCAGCTCCTCCGCGCCGCGCGAGACCGCCACTCGCCCCTCGGTGACCGAGAGCGTGACCTGGCCGTTCGCGCGCACCACCCGGAACTTCGTGCCGAGGACGGTGAAGCGATAGGCCCCGGCGGTGACCTCGAACCCGTGCCCGGCGTCGGCGGGCCGTTTCTCGACGGCGAGCTCGACCTCGCCGTCGTCGAGGTCGACCGTGGCGGCGGCGGCGGTCGCGAACGCGCTGGCCCGGCCGCCGCGGGACAGGGTCACATCCGCCTCGCCGAGCAGCTCGGCGTGACCGTCCGGCAAACCCACCGCCGCGCGTCCGAGCTGGATCCGGGGGGCCTCGCCGTTCGTCGCGATGACCGCCGGCGCCGCGGGCGTCGCGGTCCGGGCGGGCACGGGCGCCCCGGGCACCGGCGACTCCGCCCGTGGCGGCGAAGAGGGCCCCCCGGCGGCGGGCGGCGCGGGAGCCGGCGCGCTGGTCGTGCGGGCAGCCACCCCGGAGCCGATCTCGGCCTTCCCGCCCGCGCGGTCACGGGGCGGCCCCGCGAGCGCGGCATACAGCGCGACCGCGCCCGCGACGGCGCTGGCGCCCGCGGCGGCCGCCAGCGCCACGCGCAGGCGCCCGCGGCTCGAGTCCCGACCCAGCCGGCGCAGCGTGCGCTCCCAGGCCGCCGGCTCGGAGGGGGCCTGGCGTGGGTGCCTCTCCACCTTGCGGAGCAGCTCGGCCGCCTCCCCGTCACCTTCGGCCAGCCGCTTGGGCCACGATTCGGGTGGCTCGCGTCTCATGTCGCCACCTCTTGCGCGATGAGGGCGTGAAACTCGCGGCGCGCGTTGTGGAGGCGCCGGCGAACGGTCGCGTGCGGCAATCCGGTCGCGGCCGCTACCTCCTCGCCCGACAGCCCCTCGAGCTCGAACAGGACGAAGACGCCGCGGTGAATGTCCTTCATGCGCTCGAGGGCCCGGTGGAGGCGCCGCTGGGCATCCGTCTCCGTCCACTCGGGTCCGCGCGCGACGGCGTCGTCCGCCTCCTGACGCAGGATCCAGGCCAGCCCGGCGCGCAGGGCGGCCCGCCGGCGGACGCGCGCCGCCTGGCTGATGCAGAGCTTGTAGAGCCACGTGCGCAGGTCGGCGCGGTGCTGAAAGGTGGCCAGGTAACGAAACACCTGGACGAACACGTCCTGGCAGGCGTCCTCGATGTCGGCCGGCCGGACCCCGAGGCGGCGCAGGAATCCGTAAGCGGTCGCGTAGTACCGCTGGTGCAGCTCGCGCCAGGCCTGGCGCTCGCCGGCGATGCACCGAGCCACGAGCGCGTCGGTCGTGGACGCCACGGCGTTCATGTCCCCCTCGCCTTGGAGCCGCCGCGGGCGCGGATGTTCACGGGCGGGCACCTGTTCGTCGTCATGGCAGGAACACCCATTCCAGGCCCAGCCGCACCAGGGCTTGCCAGGCGGGCGGCTCGAGCAGGTCGCCGCCCACCCCGTCGACGGTGAACGATCGGCCGAGGAGTGTCCGGTAGGCACCCGCCCGCAGAGTGAGCCTCACCCGCTCGCCGAGGGCGAGGGCGCCTCCGCCGGCGACTCCGCCCGCCAGGACGCCGCGCCACGCGGTCCGGGGGACGGCGATCCCGACGCTCTCGCCGCGTTCGACGGTCAGGAGGCCTTCGGCCGAGGCGCCGAGGGCCAGGGCCCGGGTCACGGGCCGTTCGAACCCGCATGTCACCAGGAACGGGGCGGCCGTCACCTTGGCCTGGGGGGCGCTCCCGTCGGCCGCCGTGTAGAGGGTGAGGCTGCTGCTCGACGGCGGCACGATGGCGCCGAGGCCGGCTTGCCAGAAGCCGCCGAGTCGCACGCGCCCCTCGACCGCCAGCCCCGGCGTGCCGGCCCGCGACCACAGCGCGGGTCCGACGCTGGCCGCCAGGCGGGGACCGTACGAAGGCAGGACGGGCGCCGGCGGCCCGGCGGCCGTCGGGCGTGCGCGCGGGACGGGGGCCGACGCAATCGCCGTGGGCGGCGCACGGGGATCGGCGACGGCAACCGCGGGCGGGGGGCCGGCCGGAGCGATCGGATCGGCGGCGCGGGGTCCGGCGGGCGGGGCGGCCGGGGCGGGCGGGGCGGCGGGGGGCGGCGTCCAGGCGAGCTGGCGGAGCTCACGCTCGACGATGAACGCCAGGGCCTCGGCGCCGCTGGTACACGCCGCCGGCCCCGCCGGCAGGGCCCGGGTCCACATCGCGACGCCGTCGGGGCTGGTCAGGTCGGCGCGGATCGCATCGCCGGCCGCGGCGACCCGCAGTCGATAGGCGGGGCCGGCCGCCGCGGGATCGCCTTCTCGGACCGAGGCGATGGCGCGTTCGATGGCGTCGGCCGGCGGGCAAGCCAGGCCGGGCGCCACGCTCACCGCCACGGGCGGGAAGATGGAGGCGAAGACCGCCGCCCAGGTCGCGGTGAAGGCAGGCGGAACGAGGGCGGCGCCGGACAGCATCGGAGCCCGATCATTATGCACTGGCGTTCCGGAGAAGCGCCGCCCCCGGAAGAAATCGGACGGTGGGGGCGCGGAAAGCAAGCTCGGTCAAGACGTTCGCCGCGGAACTGGTCAGAGTACCGGCTCCATGACCACCGAGACGAACCGCAGCGCCTACCTCCGGCGCATCGAGCAGGTGGTCGGCTATATCTGTTCCCATCTGGACGAGGACTTGTCCGTCGACAGGCTGAGCGACGTCGCCGGCTTCTCGAAGTTTCACTTTCACCGCCAGTTCAGCGAATACACGGGCTTCGCCGTCGCGGAGTTCGTGCGCGTCACGCGGCTCAAGCGCGCCGCCTACCAGCTGGCCTTCCAGCCCGACCGGCGGATCATCGAGATCGCGTACGACGCCGGGTTCGCCGCGCCCGAGTCATTCACGCGTGCGTTCAAGGAAGCGCACGGGCAGACGCCGTCGGAGTTCCGGCAGTCTCCACGGTGGCTGCCGTGGACCGGAGCTCGAGAGTCACCCATCCCAACCAGGAGCAACAGCATGAGTCCCAATATCGTCATCTTCCCGGCGACGCGCGTCGCCACGCTCGAGCATCGAGGTCCCGTCGAGACGCTGATCGGATCCGTCGCTCGGTTCATCGAGTGGCGGCGCGCCTCGCATGACTCGCCGATCGCGACGTGCCGGACCCTGGGCATCGCCTACGACGATCCGAAGACGACGCTGCCGGCCGACTTTCGTATCGACATCTGCGGCGAGCTGCCGGGCGCCCTGCGCGCCAATGACGCGGGCATCGTCGAGAAGACGATCCCCACGCTCCGCTGCGTCGTCGCGCGCCACATCGGCTCGACCGACGCGATCGGCAAGACCGTCCACGAGCTGTACGCGAGTTGGCTGCCGGAAAGCGGCGAGCAGCCGGGCGACTTCCCGGTGTTCTTCCACTACATCGAGCGCATGCCCCAGGTGGCCGAGCACGAGCAGGTGACCGACGTGTATCTGCCGCTGCGCTGACGCCGCGGGCAGGGCCCGCGGCGAATTCCACCGAGACTGCTATGCTCGCCGCCGTGGAAGAAGCCGAATCCACGGAGCCCGCGCGCGCGTCGGGCGTTCCGGCCTCCGGTGTCTGGAACGAGACGCTCGGCAAGTGGGAGTCCGTCGCGACCGATGGCCCGGGCGGCGCGCGCGAAGGAGAGTGCCTGCGCTACCGTCCGGACGGCACGCTCTACTCGCGCAGCCACTTCGTGGCCGGGCTCGAGGATGGCCCGTTCACCGTCTATCACCCGGACGGCAGCGTGGCGCGCCAGGGGCGCTACGCCGCCGGCCGCCTCGACGGCGTGGTCAGCGTCCTCGCCTCGCCCGACGGCCAGGGCGAGCCGCTGCGCGCGTGCTGCGTACCCCCCGGCGCGACGCGGCTCGACCTCACGTTCCGGGGCGGCGAGCAGCTGCACGAGGTCTTCACCGACCGCGAGGGCCGGCCTTTGCTGGGCGACGGGCAGCTGCGGCCGCCGGTGCCGCCGGGGCTGCCCGCGCTGGTCTCGTTCGACGAGCACCGGGGCGGTTGGGTGTTGCGCCAGTCCGGGCTGGAGACGTTCTGGACGCTCGAGGGCCGTCCGCTCGACGAGCGGCAATGGTTCCCGGACGGCCACTGGGTCACGCGGATCTTCGACGACACGGGCGCCGTGAAGGAAGAGATGGGCATGGACCCGCAGCGCCAGCGCGTCGGGCCCTACTTCCGGCGGCTCGATCCCGACGCTCCGGCCGTCTACGCCGATCCACGGATTCGCCAGGAGCGCGGGACGTTCGAGAACGGGCAGGCCGTCGGGACGTGGACCTTCCTCGACGCCGCCGGCGAGGTCGTGCGCGTGATCGATCGCGGGTCGCCGGTGACGGCCGCCGTGGTGGAGACCTCGCCCGCGTTCGCGCCCGAACTGCCCGACGGGTGGTCGACGGCGCGCGCCCTGACGGCCGCGGGGCGGGTTCGCGAGGCGCTGTGCGCGGCGGCGCGAGCGGCGGCGCGGGCCGGCGACGCCGAGGGCTTGCGCGCTTTTCTCGCCGCGCACGTGGTCGCGCTCCGGCCCGAGGCGGAGCGCGAGCGGGGCGAGGCGCTCGTGCAGTCGTCCGAGATCGACGTGGTGGGAGCGCTCGACGCCCTGGTCAGCGGGGCCGAGGCGGCGAGCGCGTTCCGGACCCTGGCGGCGATCATCCCGGGGGTCCCGGTCGCGGTCTTCGATCTGGTGGACGCGGCGATGCTGCTGGCGCCGGGGCGCGCGGCCATTCACGTCACGCGCGGGCTGGTGCGAACGCAGGCCGGCGACGAGGAAGGGGCGCGCGCCGACGCCCAGGCGATCGAGGCGGCCATTCCCGGGGGGGCGACGTCGCTGGTCGAATACATCGACTTCGTGTTCCGGCCGTTCACGCTGCCCGGGTGGTGGGACGAGCTCGAGGGCACGGCGGAGCGCGCGGCCGAGCCGGTCGCGGAGACGGACACGCCCGCGGAGGAGACAGCAGGCGAGGCGAGAGAGAAAGGCGAGGCGGGCGAGGAAGGCGAGGCGGGCGGGGAAGGCGAGGAGAGCGGCGAGCCGGCCGCCGCCATCGCACAGAGCCTGGAGGCGATCCAGCACCTGGCCGCGGTCTACGCCACGCGCCTCGGCCGGATCGGCGCCGCGCTTCGAGCCGCTCGGGCGCGCGCGGTGAAGAGCGCGAACGCGGCGGAGGAGGCGCCCGTGTGGTTGCCGCCCGATCTGTCGGCGCTGTTGCCTGAGGGCCCGGTCGAGCTGCTCCACGAGACCGTGACGTGCGATCCGCTGCCCGAGACCGGCGCCGTGGAGACGATCGAGATCGACGAGGTGCCGGCGCTCGAGGGAGCGACGGTGCCGGTGCTGCTGGCGCAGGCCCACGCCGATCACGCCGCGCTGGCGTGGCTATGCTGGACGACCGGGCTCCGCACGATCGAAGGGCCGCGCGCCATCGAGCCGCCGGCGGCGCTGCTCCCGGCGATGCAGCTGATCGTGCAGCGCCACTGGCGCGCCAACGACCGGGTCAAGACGGGCGGCCTGATCGCGCTCGGCAAGCGCGTTCCGGGGTTCGATTGGCTGGGCGTCGGCATCGACGACATGCCCGACCACATGGTGTCCGGCGTGCTGGCCGAGCTGCTCGCCGTGCGCTCGATGTTCCTGTGGCTGCTCTCGCCCGACACCCTCTCGCCCTTCCAGGACGACATCGTCTCGGCCTGAGGCGGGCGGCCCGAGAAGCGCAGGTCGCCCGAGGGCTTCGCTACGGTCACTTTGGACCGCGAGGGGCGAGAGCGGGAGGGGAGTACCCACCTGCGCTCGGGTCCTCGCGGCGGAACCGGATCTTGCTCGACGCGCGCCCAGGGCCGCTGCGGACTCACTAGGCGGGTACTCCCCTCCCACTCTCGCCGCTCGCGTTCCACGTTCGCTCCGCTCCGCCCGCCAACCTCCGCTGCGCCGCGAACGTGATCCGCGGCAGACATGTGGTCGCCATTTGCGACGATCGATCTGTAACTTACTTCAGCCCGTCCTGACGACGTGAATCCATTGACCATCTGGCTGAGGCCCCGTGGGATTCAACGCCTTGTTAGCCGTCGAAGCCCGCGCTACCTTGATCCTCATGCGTACCTTTACCGCAGTCATCGAGCGGGATCCTGATACGGGTCTGTTCGTGGGCTATGTCCCCGGATGGCCAGGCGCGCATTCCCAGGGTGCCAGCGTCGATGAGCTGCGGCAGAATCTCGAAGAAGTGGTCGCGATGCTCCTCGAGGATGGAGAGCCCAAGCTCGAGGGCGAGTTCATCGGAACACAGACCGTCAAGGTCGCGTAGCGTGGGCGACGTCCCAGTCCTGAGGCCGCGCGAGGTCGCCGGGATCCTCGAGCGTCTGAGATTACCGAGGTTCGGTAACGTGGATCCCACCGTCAGTACCGTCACGCGGATGGCCGCGCCACCACGGTTCCGTTCCATGCGGGCAGGGACATCTCACCGACACTGCTACGAGTGATCGCCAGTGACATTGGAATGGACGTCCGCAACTTCGTCGCCCGTCGCTGACGAGATACGGCCAACGCCTTGGCGTCTGGTACCCTCCGGATCGCGCCGCCCCGATACCGCGCGTTCGTAGCTCATCGTCAACCGACTGATACGACGCCTTGTACGCCGAGTTGACCGCCTCAAATCCGATCGCCACCCGTTGAGCCACTCAGCACAACATCGCGCCTCTTCTCGATGGCCCGGAGGAGATTGCGGTCATCCATTTGTAAGCCTAACGCCTTGCACCTCAGCGGCGAGCACCCGACCGAGCGAAGCGAGGGAGGATGATCGTCCGTCTGCAACGCCGGGTCGGGCAGTGCATACGTTGCTGCGACCGACTCCGCACCTCACGCGGAGAGCCCCTGGATCACGTCCCAATGCTCCGTTACGAATCTCTTGGCGTACCGGGCAGCCGCGAATGCCGCATAGGATTGCCAGATATCGGTCTTTTCGGCCGCAAAGTCACAGACCGCCTTAAAACTGGCGTAGAGGGGCCGCGGCTGTGGAGCCTCGTGGGCCGCACGATATAGCGCATAGGTCTCCATCTCGAGGCCGATGAGCTTGCGCCAGTTGCGCTGGACCTCAGCCACCCGGGCGCCACTATCCACGACTTGATCCGCCGCGCCCATCGCTCCTATGTGCACGCGGAGGTCCGTGCCCGGTCGGGGCCCAGACCAAGCGGTCATGACGTTCGTTAAGCCTGCTCTTGTCCGTGCGTCCTCCTGCACGACGGTTCGAAGGCTGACGTTGATCGGCAATGGGAAAGGGTCCGGATGAAAGACTTCGAGTCCATTGGTGAAGCTCACTTTGCCTGATGCGTAGTCAACGCTCGGGTCTGCCACGAGGATGTCACCATAGCCGCGGTTCCCACTCCGCGTTCCGGCCGCAATGCCAACCATAGCGATGAACCTGGGCTTGAATAGGAGAATCATTTGGGTCGCAAGTATCGCGGTCGCGGTAAGTCCCATGTATGTAGGCGCGCCGGCAATTACACGCAGAGTCTGACCGGAGCTGCTCGTGGTCTCGGTAACTTTGTAGATGTGCGGCTGGCCGGACGATGGGCCGGCTCGCCATTGGGATTCACCTCCAAAGGCATCCAATAGCGCCGTCAGTTCCGGGTTGTGAAGCGCGCACACAAACGCCACGTCAAACATGAACGGCGGTGCGTCTCCCTCCGGATCGGCCACGGCAACCGGCAGGCCGAGCGCCTGTAAACGTCTTATACCCGATGTTGTCAGGTACCAGTGCGAAAGTCTCCCCTTCCCCTGGACTCTTTCGATCTCCGTCGGTGATTTGCTGAGAACGTCAGATGTATTTTGTGGGGCATTCCCCCGCAGACGGGTCCGCAGTTCGTCCGAGACTGCTTTGCTGGCGATAGCCGACTCGGGCCCCAGCGCTCGCTTCACCCAAAGAGCAAGCATTACGCAAACGCGCTCCGTGCGTTTGCTCTTTGGAACGGCCCCTAGAAGCTCTGCGTATGTTGGCGTCACGGTGTCTGTCCACCAGCTAGTTTGTGACTCTAGCCTTCGCCCTTGTTCAGGCTGGCGATGAGCTCAGCGGCGGCCTTCAGTCCGGGACCGCTCAGTTCAAACTTGTCATCCTTCGAACCATTAACGAGGTTGCCGAGCAGCGCGCGGAATTTGGTGTGGTTGTTCTTATCGTAGGCCTGAGTGTGTTTGCAAAGCGCTAGCGCTTCTGAATCGCTGAAGGCAGCGGAATCACTCGCCAGAAACCCGCGAAGTCCAACGAGCAGGTAGCAATTAATCGTCTGCTCACGTTTGCTTCTGCCAGGGATCGTGTTTACGTGAATGTCGACCTGTCCATCCTGGAAGTAGAAAGCCTGCTCCAATTCTGACCTCCTCAGATGATGCTGACGAGCCCAGCTCGTGGCGCGAGGGCCACCAATCGTTGTCTCGTCTCCGGGGCCGCCACCTCGGATGGACGACCTGTTGCCCTCCATGCTTTGAGATGAAGGCGACGTGGTCGGAAGGTCTGCACCGAACAAGGCGAAGACGGCCTTTACCACACGCAATCGCTCTTCCTCGGTGCGCGGTTCCAAGAGGGCGAAGATTTCGGTGGTTATGGTCGCAATGTCCTTGTCCATCGTCACTCAAGAGTCCGCGATCGTGTCCGCGACGTCAAGCAAGATCGTCCATATGCGATTCCATGAAGTTACCGTGTGTACGGTATAAAAACGGTAACATATTGAAATAGCAGGCATATATATATGACTCGGCTACAGTGCCGGTTCTCATCACCAAGGAGTCGCACGGAGCGCGGATGCGAACGCGATAACGGCGAGGCGAGCTGAAGGCCCGTGATGGGCGGTGAGGAGTCGATGAAATGTGACGACGGAATGCAGACTGAGAGATCCGCCTCGGTCCCCTGGCGGCGTTGACGACGATGGCGACTCCTTCTCTAGGCGGAGCGGCGTGCTGGATCGGTCAATCAATTGGAGGGCGCGCTAGCTGCCCAACGTCGTGGCTTTCAGAGGCGAGCATGGCGTCGCGATCACCACCTCTGGACAGCTTGCAACCGTTTCCGGTTTACCTTCCGAAACTTGGTGGGTGGGTATGGCGGGCCGCTCAGGCGGTGGCCGGCGGGGTGCGGGTGACCTGATGGGCCTTGTCGTACGGATTTTTGTGCCGCCACATCGCATTTCGCAGTTCGCCCGTTGATGATTCCACTGTCCTCAGTGAAGTTCATCGCCGGACCAGCGGTCCCGGTTTGCCCAAAACGGGCACTGCGGGCACTTCGCCCCGACTGGGTAGTCCACGCCTTCTTCGTGAGGACAGCCGATGATGCGGTCGGCGATGACCACGGACTTGGCACCATGTCGTTCGATGAACCGCTGAACGGCGGAGGCGGTATCCAGATCGTCCCGCACGTCACCGGTTTTTGAAATCCACCGCTCCAGATCCGTGGGGTCGGCCTTCTCTCCGCGGACGATTCCCACTGCCACCTTCGAGGCGTGGCGGTCATCGGGACCGTAGAACGCGATCGTCGCAACGGGATAGCCACGAAAGCCGCGAGTCGCTCGTTTCGTCAATGACCAGATCGCCTTGCGCTGCATTCTTTTCCTCCGGGGTCCGGCTAACGATCTCGCGTTCAGCGGCGGCGCGCAAGCGGCGCCCACTCCAACGCGTGTATGCGGCAGAAGCGCGCGCTCACTGCCATTTCAGTTTCTTCGCGACCCTGCCGTCGCGATCGAAGTACATCGTAAAGCAACGGCCACCTGGGTTGCCCGCCATGGCTCGATTCTCCGGCAGAAATGCGGTCTGATGCCACAGATCAACTTTGGCACCTTCTTTGACCCTCCCAACCGTCCCATAGAACTCCGCCGGTTGTTGCCCGGTTCGAAGAAGCTCGGCGGAGGCAGCACGAATGAGGTCTCGCTGCTCGCTCGGGAAGGCCTCCACCGAAGCCATCGGCAAGGCACCAACCGCCTCCGGGGTGAGAACCCGTCGTTCATGAGACCGTGCGGGAGGAGGCGGATGTTGGCAGGACGACGCGACGAGGAGTGCGCATCCCCACAGGCCCAAGACCGCCCCGACTGCCCTGCTCTTCAACCTATCCATCGCTCGTCCGCATAACGACCTGCCGTTCAGCAGCGAACGCCAAGATCGCGTTCGAGCGTACCACGGCCGCGAGGAGGCGCGGGCGCCAGCCCGCGGCGTCGCGGCACGTGCCGACCCGCGAGCGGACGCGTGTGGCGGTCGTCTGCTGCAACGGCTTGTTGGGCGGCACCGCCGCGCTACTCCAGTCCCTTCAGCGCTTCCGCCAAAGGTCTAAAGGCATCCGGGAGGTCCGCCACGTCATCGTATTGGGTGCCATCGCACGCAGACGTTCCGAGGCGAGACTGTGCCTCCCACCGTTCAAAGGTGTCGAGGAGGTGCCCGCTGCAGGTCTCCAGTGTCGCGCCTTGGTCAGGGGGCAGTGCCTCGAACTTCGCCCAGAGGTCATCGGCTTGGGCCTGACTCGCAGTCCGAACCTCACTCAACTCAGGTCGACCGTCCTCGCACCCCTGATTCGTCCATACGGTGCGCCCCCCATCAACGGCAACGATCTTGCTGCACAGGCCGGAGCCTTGCGTCCACACAAGAGCGGGCCTGCTCAAGTCTTCGAGATACTTCGGCGAGCATCCGCAAGCACCAACCGTAACGACTATGGCGACCCACATGCACCGATACATTCGTGTCTGTCCAACTTTGTACTCGGCGGAAGTTTCTCGCTGCCCTGATTTTCTGCAAGCGATGGAAGCCGCCTGGGCCCTTCCTGGTTTTGCAAGCTTGCGGTGGCTTCCTGTGCGATCTGTGACAGTCGCTGGCTGCATAACGTGGCGAAGAGGTTCGGTGACGAACGTCAAGATGTGGCACGGCGACGATCTCCTCGCAGTTGCCTTTCGTGGCGCGCGCGGATCTGCCGTCGGGATGGGGCCGCCAATGATCGCTGATGGATGGGTTGATTTCGCGGCGGAGCGGAGGGGCGCGCGGAGCGGAGCGAAGGCGGAACGCGAGCGGCGAGAGTGGGAGGGGAATACCCGCCGAGTGAGTCCGCAGCGGCCCTGGGCGCGCGTCGAGCAAGATCTGGGTTCCGCCGCGAGGACCCGAGCGTAGGTGGGTATTCCCCTCCCGCTCTCGCCCCCCGCGGACCAAGTGACCGGAGCGGAGCCTCGGGCGACCTGCGCCACTGCGATCCTGCGTTCCCTCACCCGCGGCTCGAGGTGTGGCACGCCGCCGGCGATCAGTGGAAGTCGTGCGAGACGTCGATCGCCGATAGGATCGCCAGGTTAGCGTCGGTCGGGGACGACTGTGCCGGGCCCGGCTTTGTCCCGGGCCGACCGGTAGGCAGGGGGGCGAAGCGATCGGCTTTGAGGGTGACGACGCCGTCGCGGTTCTGGACGACGCCTTCGATCACCATCGACCCGAGGCCGAGGATGGTGCGGCGGTGCGCGGCGAAGCGCTGTGGGGTGACGATGGCGTTCGCGAAGCCGGTCTCGTCCTCGACGGTCACGAAGACGAAGCCCTTGGCGGTGCCGGGCCGCTGGCGCACGATCACGATCCCGGCCGTGCGCGCGCGCGCGCCGTCGGCGACGTGGGCCAGCTCTGCCGCGGTCAGCACGCCGGCGTCGCGCAGGCTCGCGCGCGCGTAGGCCATCGGATGCGGGCCGGTGTTGACGCCGGTGTGGCGGAGATCCGCCACCATCTCGTCGAAGGTCGACATTTCGGGAAGGGGGTGATCGGGGTCGGGAGGATTCGAGGGAGTGGAGTCCCTTCGACCAAACAGTTCACCTGAGCGACCGAGCGCCTCGACTTGCCAGAGGGCCTGCCGGCGCGTGCCGCCTAGGGCGGCAAACGCGCCGGTGGCGGCCAGGTTCGCCAGCTCCTTCGCGTTGGGGCGTACGCGGGCTTCGAAGTCGACGAGCGAGGTGAACGGGCGCTCGGCGCGCGCGGTCTCGA
>Ga0105238_10001181_pt1 | contig 26283 bp, 22 predicted proteins | sample KBSC34metaG_FD_81526 | JGI IMG/M metagenome (GOLD analysis project Ga0105238, IMG submission 81526) | Corn rhizosphere microbial communities from Kellogg Biological Station, Michigan, USA - KBS C3-4 metaG | ecosystem: Host-associated > Plants > Roots > Rhizosphere > Soil | place: Michigan, USA...
CGCTCGGGCGTGCGCTTCTGGAACTTCACGGCGTCGGCGCCGGCCAGCACCGCGCCGTCGATCATGCGCTTGGCCAGCTCCAGCGAGCCGTTGTGGTTGATGCCGATCTCGGCGATCACGAAGACGGGAGCGCCCGCCCCCACCCACTTGTCTCCGATGCGCACGCGGGCCGCGCTCTCCAGATCGTCCGACGGTGCACCAACGGTCAAGGGCATCACAGGCCTCCTTCCTGGTCGCTCATCTCGTCGAGCACGCTCGTGTCGAAGAGGTCGGGGCGCCGCGCCATCTCGCGCAGGCCCAGGATCCACTCGGCGAACTCCCGGAACGCGCCGGCGCCGCCGGGTCGCCCGCAGCGGTGGTGCGCGATGTGCAGCACCTGCGGCACGGCATCGAGGGGCGCCGCCACCAGCCCCTGCAGCGAGACCTTCCGCATCGCCTCCAGGTCGTTCAGGTCATCCCCGATGTAGGCCACCTGAGAGAGCTCGCAGCGCGCCTGCGCGAGAATGCCGGCCAGGGCGTGGGCCTTGTCGGCGACGCCTTCGTGCAGGTGCTTGATCTGGAGCTTCTCGGCGCGCCGGGCCACGATGGGCGACCGCTCGCGCGTCAGGAACGCCGTCTCGATCCCGTCGGCGCGCAGGCGCTCGACGCCCATCCCGTCGCGCAACGAGAAGCGCTTCATGGCCTCGCCCCGCTCCGAGTAGAAGACGGTGCCGTCGGTCAGCGTCCCGTCGACGTCGGTGATGACGAGGCGCAGCCCGGCCGCACGAAAGCGCAGCTCTCGTTCCAGCGGCGGCGCCATCAGCGTCGTGTTCACGGCAATTCTCACCATGCGGTCCATCCTCCGTCGACGACCAGGTTGGCGCCGGTCACGTAACTGGACGCGTCGCTGGCCAGAAAGACAATCGCGCCCGCCAGCTCGTGCGGCGCGGCCATCCGGCCGAGCGGCGCGCGGCGCGCGTACTGCTCCACGAAGAACGGCTCCTGCCCGTCCTGGGCCACGCCGCCGGGCGACAGGCTGTTCACGCGGATCCCGCGGTCCGACCAGTACGTCGCTAGGAAGCGCGTGAACGCCAGCACCGCGCCCTTGCTGGCCGGGTAGGCGGCGCTCTTCCAGAAGGACTGGGTGCCGTCGGGCCGGCGATAGATGCGCTGATCCGGCCCGACCATGCCGTAGGTCGACGCGACGTTGATGATGCTGCCGCGCCGCCGGCGCACCATCTCGCCACCCAGCACCTGACAGGTCAGGAACGTCCCGGTCACGTTGACCTCCAGGCTCTTGCGCCAGCGATCGAGAGCGTAGGTCTCGAAGCGCGACAACGCCTCGACGTCGGCACCCGCCTCGAACTTGTCGTTGATGGCGGCGTTGTTGACCAGCACGTCGATGTGGTCCCCGATTCCCAGCGCGACGTCCGCCAGACGCTTCAGCGACTCGAGATCGGTGATGTCGGCGGCCACGGCGTGCACGTCCCCCAGGCCCGCTCCGCGCAGCTCGGCCACGACGGCATCGCAGCCAGCCTGGTCGATGTCTGTCGCGACGACGGTGGCGCCGGCGCCGGCCAGGGCGCGGCAGTGTTGGCGACCGAGCAGCCCAGCCGCGCCGGTCACCACGGCGACCCGACCGGCCAGCGAGAACAGGCTCGCCGCGTGGGGGTTGGCCGGTGGCACCGGCGGGGCGCGAAGATCAGGCGCGGACATCGGATCTTCCGTCCTGGGACGCTCCGCCCCGACCCGGCGCCCGCTTCGGCTTGAGGTTGAATTGCGTGGTGCGGCGGAAGACGGGCTCGACGGGCTGGCCGCGCAGCGCCTCGCCCAGCGTCCCGGCGCCGAGCGCCGCGTGCAGGCGGGGCAGGATCTCGGCGTAGGCGCCGAGGAGATAGGCGACGTCGTCGGCGGTGTGCGCCGCCGAGAGGTTGTGAAAGCCGCTCCACAGGATCCCGTGGCGGATCAGCTCCTGCTGCACGAAGGACTTCATGACCAGCGGGTCGGCGCCGCCGGGCGCGGCCCGCAACGCCGGCGTGGTGATGACGGTGGTCGCGACCGCCCTCGCCGGCGAAGGCGGCGCGAACGACACCAGCGTGCGGCATCCATACCCACTGCAGCGCACGTAGCCCATCCCCAGCCGCTCGCACAACGCATTCAGGCCGTCGCGCAGGCCCGCGCCCAGCTCGTCGAGGTGGGCGGGCACGTCGCGGCGGCGCAGCTCGCGCAACGTCGCCGCGGCCGCCGCCAGCGAGAGCGCCTCGCCGCCGAACGTCGAGAAGAAGAACACGTCCCGCTCGAGCAGTGACATCACGTCGGCCCGACCCGTCAGGGCGGACAGCGGCATGCCGTTGGCGATCGCCTTCGAGAAGCACGCGAGGTCGGCCGTCACGCCGAAGCGCTCCTGCGCGCCGCCCAGCGCCAGGCGGAAGCCGGTCCACATCTCGTCGAAGACGAGCAGCGTACCGTTCGCTTCGCAGAGCCGCTTCAGGTCGGCCAGGAACCAGGGCCGCGGCGCCTCGAACGTGACCGGCTCGAGGATGACGCAAGCCGTGTCGTCGTCGAGCCCCGCCTCGACCGACGCCAGGTCGTTGTACGCGAAGGTGTGGGACAGGTCGCCGACCTCCGCCGGGATGCCGCGATTGCGGTCCGTGACGGCGATGGACCAGTCGTGCCAGCCGTGATAGCCGCAGCACAGGACCTTGCTGCGCCCGGTGAAGGCGCGCGCCAGCCGGACCGCCGCCGTGGTCACGTCGCAGCCGTTCTTGCCGAAGCGGACGCGCTCGGCGCCGGGCACCAGCTCCTGGATCTGCTCGGCCACCTCGACCTCGAGCGGGTGCATCAGCGAGAACGTGATCCCGTCGCGCAGCTGCGCCACGATCGCGGCGTCGACCACCGGATCGGCGTAGCCGAGCGACAGTGGCCCGACGCCCATCGAGAAGTCGAGGTACTCGTTGCCGTCCACGTCGACGACGCGCGCGCCGCGCCCCGAGCGAAGGTACTTCGGCGCCACGCCGCGCACGTACTGGCCGGGCCCTTTGGCCAGCGTCTGCGTCACCGCCGGGATCAGATCCCGCGCCCGCGCAAACAGCGCATCGGACTGGGTGATGTCGGGCCAGGCGGCGTTCGCGGCGATGCGGTTAGGCATGTCCCATTCCTTTCGTGCCGGCGTGGGCGCCGTCCGTCAGAGGCGTGCCGGACGGCGAGGCGGCCCCCGCGCCGCCGGAGACACCAGAAGAACCGAGCGCGCCGGCCTTGGCGGCCGTCCACGCCTGGTGGAAGCGATCGGCCAGACGGACCGGCGTGAACCCTTCGTGGTCCAGGACCTCGAGCAGGCGGCCCGGCGTGAACCACCGCGCGTCCAGCCCGATTGGCACGACCGGGACGAACACGCGGTGGCGCATCAGCACCTCGCACACGGCCTGGTAGATGCCGCCCACCAGCAGATGGTCCTCTACGGTCACGACCAGCCCGCAGGCACGGGCGGCCGCGACGATCGCGGCCTCGTCGAGGGGCGCCAGCGTGCGCAGGTTGAGGGCCCGGGCCTCGACGCCAGCCGCGGCGCGCAGCGCCGTACAGCCCTCCAGGATGTTCGGGATCAGGAAGCCGGCCCCCACCACCGCCAGGTCGTCGCCGTCGGTCAGCACCTCGGCGCGCCCCAGCTCGAACGGCGGACGCGCCGCTGTCCACCGCGCGCCCGCGTTGGCCAGCATCGCGGGCGATGGCGCCCGCGTGTTGAGCCGTACGTAGCACGGCGACGGGCTGCCCAGGACGGCCGGCAGGCCTTCGCACAGCTCGCGCTCGTCCGCAGGGCAGAACACCTGCATACCGGGGATGGCCCGCATCACCGCCAGATCCTCGATGGCCTGGTGGGTCGGGCCGTTCCCATCGGAGAGGAAGCCGGGCACGGCGCCGATCAGCTTGACCGGCAACCCGGCGATGCCCACGTCGGTCCGGATGAACTCGTACGCGCGCAGGGTCAGGAACGTCGCCAGCGCGTGCACGACGGGGATCCGTCCGCGCAGCGCCAGACCGGCGGCCGCGCCCACCATGGTTTGCTCGCAGATCCCGAAGTCGATGAACCGGTCACCCAGCACCGGCGGCAGGTTGCGGATGGCCGCGCGGTTCTCGGCGGTCAGCACGACGATGCGCGGATCCGCCTCGGCCAGCGCGCGCAGCGTGACCTCGTAGGTGGCGGCGGGCGTGACGGTCACCGGGGCACTCTCGGCGTCGACCTGGCTCATCGGACCACCTTCACGGGCGAGCTGAGCTCGGCGCGGGCGCCGCCTTCCAGCTCTGCCAGCAGCTGATCGACCTCCTGGAGGGACAGATCGACGAACCACCGCTCGGCGCGGCCCTCCAGGCTGGGCAATCCCTTGTTGCGCACCGTCCGCGCGATGATCGCGCTCGGGCGATCCCGCCGCGGCAGCTCCGCGAAGGCCCCGTCGAGGGCCGTGAAGTCATGGCCGTCGACCTCGGCCGCCGCAAACCCGAAGGCGCGCAGCTTCTCGGCGAGCGGCTCGAGCGGCAGCAGGGCCTCCGTCGCCAGGTTGGCCTGGAACCCGTTGCGGTCGACCACCATGACCAGGTTGTCGAGCTCGTGCGCCGACGCGACCAGCATCGCCTCCCACATCGAGCCCTCGTTCAGCTCGCCGTCGCCCACCACCACGAACACGCGGTTCGGTCCCCCGCGCAGCTTCACGTCGAGGGCCACTCCGATCGCGACCGACAGGAGGTGGCCGAGGGAGCCGGAGTGGAACTCGACGCCGGGCAACGCGCGGTTCGGGTGCCAGTAGACGTGATCGTCGACGGAGAGGTGATTGGCGAGCCGCGCCGCCGGAAAGTAGCCGTGCTCGACCAGCGTCCCGTAGAGCGCCGGCACGTCGTGGCCCTTCGAGAGGAACAGGTAGTCGCGATCCGGATCGGCGACCCGCGCGGGCGCGACCCGCAGGACGCGCCCGTACAGGTGGACGAGCAGATCCGTGCACGACAGCGACGCGCCCAGAAAGCACCCGCCCCGGGTGGCCATCCGGATGACGTGCGTCCGCACCCGCCTCGCCCGCGCCTGCAGCTCCGCCCGCTCGGCCCCGTCGAGAACGGCGCGCCGCTCGCCGGCCACCGCCGCCCCCGTCATGGTGTCACCTCGATCCCGATGGCCCGCACGGCGCCGGCCAGCGCTTGTCGCTCGGTGCGCAGCTCGTGGCGATGCTTGTCGATCCAGCCCGTGCCCCGGAAGCGCGCGTTCAGGCCCGCGATCTCCGGGTGCGCGTCCAGGAAGGCGACGATCTCGGTGAACGAGAGAACGGGCGCGCTCCCCAGCGCATCGAACACGGCCGCGATCACCTGGTAGTCCTCCTCGTAGTCGATGGTCAGCCGGTGGCTCGTCGAAAGATCCACGCCCCCCGGCATCGTCACGTTGCCGAGCCGGTAGCGCTCCGGGCGGTCCCACACGAACGGCGTGGTGTGCTCCCGCTCGTAGCCGCGCGAGGCCTCGAGCCACGCCTCGCCCAGCACGTGCCGTGGCAGCACCTCGACGTCGTTGCCGTCGGGCCAGGTGGCCGGGCGCAGGTTGCCGACATAGTCGTAACGGGCGCGGTGCCGTCGATAGTGGCCGACCACCTCGTCGATGATCTCGGGATCGATGAGCGGGCAGTCGGACGGGATCTTGACGATGGCGTCTGCCGACATGCGGTCCGCCGCCTGCAAGTGCCGCTCGATCAGATCGGTCGGGTGCCCCGACACGCAAGCCACGCCCACCTCCGCCGCCAGCTGCCGGATCGGCTCGTCGGCGTCGGCGGTCGTGGTCGCGACGACGACTTCGTCGACCTGCGCCGCCCGCGCCACCCGCGCCAGCATGCGCTCCAGCAGCGGGCGCCCGCCGAGCGGCAGCAGGACCTTGCCCGGCAAGCGGGCCGACCCCATCCGGGCCTGGATGACCGCGACGATTCTCATGATCGCGTGCCGCTCCTGTTGTCGATCAGGTTGACGAGCTCTCGCCGCGTTGGCGCCACGCGTCCCTTGTAACAGTCAGAATCAGAGCTCCCGTTACAATCCAGAAGAGTTCCTTCGTCCGTTTGATGAAGATGAACGCCGCGCCTGTCGTCGGAGCGTCACCAAATCCGAACGATCGCAGCAGCAAGACCTGCGCCCCGTCCTGAAAGCCGAGGCCAGCCGGCACGAAGAACGCCAGCGAGCGCAGCAACGACCCGACGCCGTCCAGGACCAGCGCTTGCCCCAGCGTCACCGGGGCGGACACGCAGCGCAGGATCAAGAACGTCTCCAACCCTTCGATGAGCCATTCGAGCAGGAACATCGCGAAGCACCGCGCTCGCGTCGCCAGCGGAGCCTGGAAGAAGAGTCTCGCGCCCGTGTCCAGGGCCCGGAATCTCTGAACGCTGCGGAGAAGCCACCGCCGCAGGCGCGCCACCGGCAACCACCCGAGCCCTCGCACGAAGAGCGTCGTCAGTCTTCCCCCGCGCACCACGACAAGGAGTCCGACCGCCAGCAACGCCGTCCCGCCCGCGCCGACCGCGGCCAGGATCAGGGGAAGCTCGCTCGTCGCGTGGGCGGTCGGCCCAACCGTGAACGTCAACGCCGCCGCGCCCAGATAGACGGCGGCCGCTGCCGTGAGGAGCGTCTTCGTCACCGTCAGGCTGGCCGCGGCGAGAGGCAGAGGGATCGCCAGCCGTCGTCCGAGGAGCGTCAGCTTCATCGCCTCACCGGCGACGGCACCACCGGGCACCGCCAGGACGACGGATTCGACGCCGAGCCGCAGGGCGAGCAAGGCACGCCAGAGCCGCCGCTGGCCGAGCGCCATCAGGATCCGCCGCCACGCTTCGGCGTCCAGCGCCATCGCGACCAGCGTGGGCAGCGGCACCAGCACGAGCCAGGCGCCCGCATCCTTTATGATGTTGGCGGCGCGCCCGACGTCGACCGAGCCTGCCGCGCGCACGACGACCAGCAGCACGGCCACGCCGATCGCGAGGCGCGCGACCACCCACCAGCGGCGCGCGCGGCGGGCACGCGCAGGGACGAGGTCGGGCGCTCCGGGCAACGCCTCCCTATGTACGGGGGCGGGCGGCGCCGTCACCGACGTTCGGGCAACCGTCTCGTTTCGGTCAGGAGGCGGCCCCGCGTCAGTTCGACCGGGCGCCCGCCCGCCTTTTTCGGGGGCACGGCGGCGCGGATCGCAGCCACGGGCCGAAAAATCTGCCCGGCGCCCGGTTGACACGCGGGGCCCGGTGCTTCAAGAGAGCGCGTCATGAGCCAAACCCCGCCGGCCGCGTCCGTCCGCCACGAGTTCCAGGCCGAGGTCAAGCAACTGCTCGACCTCATGGTGCATTCGCTCTACTCCAACAAGGAGATCTTCCTGCGGGAGCTCATCTCGAACGCCTCGGACGCGCTCGACAAGCTGCGCTTCGAGCGGGTGACCCGCCCGGAGCTCGGGGACGCCAGCGACGGGCCGAGCTGGGGATCCGGCTGGAGCCGGACAAGGCAGCCCACACGCTGACCATCAGCGACAACGGAATCGGGATGACGCGCGAAGAGGTGGTGCGGAACATCGGGACCATCGCGAAGTCCGGAACGAAGGAGTTCCTGTCGGCGGTCAAGGCGGCGCGGGCCTCGGGCGGCGAGCCCGGCGGCCAGCTGCCGCCCGAGCTGATCGGGCAGTTCGGCGTAGGGTTCTATTCGGCCTTCATGGTGGCGGACCGGGTCTCGCTGGTCACCCGCAAGGCGGGCGCCGCCGCGGACAGCGCGACGGTGTGGGAGTCCACCGGGGACGGGACGTACACGGTCGCCGACGGCACGCGCGACCAGGCCGGCACCACCATCACCCTTCACCTGAAGCCCGTCGAGGAGGAGCACGGTCTGCGCGACTTCACGAGCGACGGGGTCATCCGCGACATCGTGAAGCGCTACTCCGACTTCGTGGCTTACCCGATCAAGATGAAGGTGTGGCGCAAGCCGGCCGCCGGCTCGTCGGAGACGCAGGTCTTCGAGGACGCCACGCTGAACTCGATGAAGGCGATCTGGGACCGGCCGCAGAGCGAGGTCACCGAGAAGGAGTACCAGGACTTCTACCGGCACATCTCGCACGACTGGAACGAGCCGCTGCGCACCATCCCCGTGAAGATCGAGGGGACGCTGGAGGCGTACGCGCTGCTCTACATCCCGGCCAAGGCGCCGCTCGACCTTTACAGCCCCGAGATGAAGCGCGGGCTGCAGCTTTACGTGAAGCGGGTGTTCGTCATGGACGAGTGCCGCGACCTGATGCCGCCCTACCTGCGCTTCGTGAAGGGCGTGGTCGACGCCCATGACCTGTCGCTGAACGTCTCGCGCGAGATCCTGCAGAAGGACCGACAGATCCAGGTCATTCGAAAGCAGCTGGTCAAGAAGGTGCTGGGCGCGTTCGAGGAGATGAAGCGCGACAAGCGCGAGGAGTACGAGGCGGTGTGGGGCGAGCTGGGGCCCGTGCTGAAGGAGGGCCTCATCGGCCCGGAGGCGGGCGACCGGGACCGACTGATGGAGCTGGTGCTGGCGAGCTCGACGGTGTCCGCCGGCGCGGAGAAGAAGCCGACGTCTCTGGCGGAGTACGTGGGGCGCATGAAAGAGGGCCAGGACGCGATCTACTTCCTGAGCGGGTCCTCGCAGGAGAGCCTGGCCAAGTCGCCGCTGCTCGAGGCGTTCGTGGCCAAGGGCTACGAGGTCCTGCTGTTCAGCGATCCGGTGGACGAGCTGTGGCTCGAGCGCGAGCCCCGCTACGCCGACAAGCCCATGAAGTCGATCGGCAAGGGCGAGATCAAGCTCGGCTCCGATGAGGATCGAAAGAAGGAGACCGAGGCGCTGGAGGCGAAGCAGCGCGAGTACGGCGATCTCCTGACGTGCTTCCGCGTGCTGCTGGTCGACGACATCAAGGAGGTGCGGCTGTCGAACCGGCTGACGTCGTCGCCGGTGTGCCTGGTCACCGACGAGGACGACATGTCACCGCGGATGCAGAAGCTGATGGAGCAGTTCGGGCAGAAACCCGGCAAGGTGAAGCGCATCCTGGAGGTGAACGCGGACCACCCGCTCGTCGTCAAGCTGCACCAGGTGTTCGCGGCCGACAACAAGGATCCGCGTCTGGGCAGCTACGCGCAGCTGCTGCTCGGCCAGGCTCACCTGGCGGAGTCGGGGCAGCTCCCGGATCCGGCGGCGTTCAGCAAGGTGCTCGCCGACGTGATGACGAGCGGCCTGTAGCTCGGGAAGACCGCGCGTGCGGCGCGTGCTCAGAGAGCGGCGCCGCCGGCGAACATCCGGAGCGCTCGCGTGAGGGCCTCCGCCGCCTCGAGGGGCGCCACCTCGCCGCTCCTGGGGAGAACGCCGCTCTGCACGCGGTTGGCGCCCGCCTTCTTCAAGGCGGGAACGTAGTCGTCGGGAGAGCGACCGTCGGCGTCTCCGCGCAGGTAAAGGATGGGGACGTCGATGTCCTTGCGCTGCCGGTTGCGCTCGGCATCGCGCGCCATGGCCCGATACCAGTCGAAGCCGGCGGCCAGCGCTTCCGGCCGCTCGTACGCGCGCGCGAACGCGGTCCGGTGGCGCTCGGTCACGGCAGGCTTGTTGCCCACCAGCACCTCCGTGAAAAAGTCGAAATAGGCGCGCTGGTGTCCCGCGACGAGCAGCTCCGGAAGGGCCGGAATGTTGTGAAAGGCGAAGTGCCAGACGCGAGGATCGGCCAGCACCGCCTCCCACGGGTCGAGGCCCGGCAGGACGGTGTTCATGACCACCGCCCCGGCGATCCGCAACGCATGATCGCGCGCCGCCGCGTACGCCAGCATCCCCCCGACATCGAAACCGGCCACCACGATCGACCTCGCGCCGGCTTGCTCGGCGGCGCCGATCACGACGCGTGCCAGCTCGTCCTTCTCAGCCGACCGCGGCGCCCCCCGGGAATCCCCGATCTCGGGCAGATCGAACGCCAGCACGAAGTGGTCCGAGGCGAGGTCGTCGATGATCGCGTCCCAGACCTCCTTCGATTGCGGCCACCCATGGACGAGGACCAGCGCCGGCTTCTGCCGGTCACCACCCACGAGGGCGCCCAGCTTCAATCCCTCGAATTCGATGGAGTCCTTTCGCATGGCGACGCTCATGCCCCGGCGGTCGCCGCGCGCGGCTTCACCGACCTGAACCCATCCAGCGACATCCCGATCCAGAGCTTCATCTTCCGCATGCGCGGAAACCTAACCACGCCCTCCCCCGGCGAAAGGAGGCCAACGGCGACCTCAGGGGCCCGAGATGTCGATCTCCGTCTTGACGGAGTTGGCGATGAAGCAGCCCTCGTGGGCGGCGTGGTGCAGCTGCGCCAGCTCGGCGGGCGAGGGGATGCGGTCACCGGCGTAGGTGATCTGGGGCGTCAGGGTGACGCGATTGACCCACACGGCGCCGCGCTCGTTCTTGGCCGTGGTGCCGACGGCCTCGTCGCGGTAGGTGGCCACCACGAACCCCGCCCGGCTGGCCAGCCACACGAACGTCAGCATGTGGCAGCTCGAGATCGAGGCGACGAAGGCCTCCTCGGGATCGACGCCTGCCGGATTGGACCACGGCGCGGGAACCACCGACGGAGAGGACGAGGCAGGCAGGACCTGTCCTCCGTCGAAGGTCCACTTGTGCTCGCGCGAGTACTTCCCCTTCGAGAAGTCGGCGGGTGAGGCGGCGTTCGAGGTCCAGTCGATGGTGGCGCGGTGGGTGGACATGATGGCGGCCAGCATAGCGCGGGTCGTGCCGCTCGCCTCGGGCGGCGCGCGCTTGCCCCGCCGCCCCCAGCCTCGGCAATATGACGGACATGGGCAAATCTCCGAGCTCCGTTGGATGGATCGTGAGCGGGGGCTCCCGCGCGCCGGCAGCGGTCCTGCTGGCGGCGGCAATCGCGATGATGGCGGCGGAGGCGAGCCCGGCGCGCGCGGAGGCTCTGCCGACGGCCGCCGAGCTGAAGCAGCTCTCGGCCCGGCTGGCGCCCGTCGATCTGACCGCGGATCTGGCGCGCCTGTCGCCCGCCGAGCGCGCGGCGCTGGCGCGCCTCGTGCGGGCCGCCGAGCTGATGGACACACTGTTCATGCGGCAGGCCTGGGCGGGCAACGAGACCCTGCTGCTGCAGCTGGCGCAGGACTCTTCGCCGCTCGGGCGCGAGCGTCTGCACGCCTTTCGCCAGAACAAGGGGCCGTGGCTGCGCCTCGACGGCGATCGCCCGTTCCTGCCCGGCGTGGGCGAGAAGCCAGCCGCCGGGACGTTCTACCCGGCCGACGCGACCAAGGCCGATCTGGAGGCGTGGATGAAGGGCCTGGCGGGGCCGGCCCGCGCCAGCGCGAGCGGGTTCTTCACGACGATCCGGCGCGGGCCCGACGGCAAGGTGGCCATCGTGCCTTACGGGGTCGAGTACCAGCCCGAGCTGGCGCGCGCCGCGGCGCTGCTGCGCGAGGCGGCCGCCCGCACCGAGCAGCCCACCCTGCGCGCTTACCTCGAGGCGCGCGCGGCCGCGTTCCTGTCAAACGACTATTACGCCAGCGACGTGGCGTGGATGAAGCTCGAATCCAGCATCGAGCCGACCATCGGCCCCTACGAGACCTACGAGGACGGCTGGTTCAGCGCCAAGGCGGCCTTCGAGGCCTTCGTCACCGTGCGCGACGACGCCGAGACCGCCAAGCTGGAACGCTTCGCCCGCGAGCTGCAGGAGCTGGAGGACCACCTGCCCATCGACCCGAAGCTGCGCAACCCCAAGCTGGGCGCGATGGCGCCCATCCGCGTGGTCAACTCGATCTTTGGCGCGGGCGACGCCAACCGCGGGGTCCAGACGGCCGCCTTCAACCTGCCCAACGACGAGAAGATCGAGCGCGACATGGGCACGAAGCGCGTGATGCTGAAGAACGTGCAGGAGGCGAAGTTCCGGGTGGTCCTGCAGCCGATCGCGAAGATCGCCATCGCCGCGGCCGACCGGCGCGACGTCCGCTTCGAGGCGTTCTTCTCGCACATCCTGATGCACGAGCTGATGCACGGGCTCGGGCCGCACGAGGTGGCGCCGGGGACCACGGTGCGGGGCGCCCTGCAGGAGAGCCACGGCGCCATCGAAGAGGCCAAGGCCGACATCTCGGGGCTGTGGGCGCTCGGCTACCTCATCGACAAGGGCGTGCTCGACAAGGGCTTCGAGCGCGCGGCCTACACGACGTTCCTCGCGTCGGCGTTTCGATCGATCCGCTTCGGGCTCAAGGAGGCGCACGGGCGCGGGGTCGCGCTACAGCTGAACACGCTGCTCGACGCGGGCGGGGTGGTGGTCGGCAAGGACGGGACGTTCTCGGTCGACGTCGCCAAGATGAAGGGCGCCGTCGCCGCCCTGACCACCGAGCTGATGACGCTGCAGGCCTCGGGCGATCGCGCCAAGGCCGCCGAGCTGCTGCGCGCGCGGGCCCAGATCCGGCCGCCCGTGCAGCGGGTGCTCGACAGGCTGAAGGGCGTGCCGGTCGACATCGAGCCTCGCTTCGTCACCGCCGAGAAGCTGCTGCTCGAGGACGCCCGCTGAGGGGGCACTCCGGCGCGAGGCGGGGTGGGCATCTTCGTGGCCGAGGTGAAGGCCCCCCTCCCCTCATGCCTCTCGCACCATCCGCACGAGCGCCGCAATGGTCCAGTCGAAGGTGTGGGCCCGACTCCATTCTGCCGCCCGCGCGACCTTGGCGGCCCAGGTCGCCCGATCAGCGGCTACAGCGACGATCTTCGCGGCGATGTCGTCGGGATCTCCCGGGTTGACGATGACCGCCGCCTCCGCGCCGAGATCGTGAATCAGACCGACCGGCGTCCCGACGGCGAGCACGCCGCAGGCCACCGCCTCGGTCACGGCGCCGTTCTGCCCTTCCGACAGCGACGTGAGAAGGAACAGGTCGGCCCACCGGTAGTGCTCGACGACGCGCGCGAACGGGACCGCGCCGACGAAATCGACGTCGGCCGTCAGGCCCAGGTCCGTCACGAGCGCGTGGATGCGGCCGTTCATGAAGTCCGGGCCGACCATGCGCAGCTTCGCGGGAAGCCGCTCGCGCACCAGCGCGAACGCGTGCACCAGGGTCGCCTGATCCTTCACCTCCGTCAGGTTCGCGACGTGAACGATCTTCAGCGGCGATCCCGGCGCCTTCTCGACGAACGGGAACTGCGCCGGATCGGCGCCCCACGGGACGACCAGCACGTCGTCGCGCGCGACACCGTGCTGTCGCAGGAGCTCGCGCTGGTGCTCGGAGATGACGACCAGCCGGGCCGCCTGCCGGCAGGTCCACAACACCAGACGCCGCGACCACGGTCGGCGCAAGGCTCCGTAGTCGATGGCCGGCAGATCGGCCAGCTCTGCCCCCAGAATCAACACCACCGACGGCCGCCCGACCAGCCGCCCCAGCGCCACCACGAACGTCCCCATCGGGTAGCCCCACAGCGACATCATCACGTGATGCGGGCGCCGCAGATGATCGCTCAAGAAAAGGCCCAGGAGCACGAACCAGCGAATCCAAGGAATGGGCAAGCGGGAAACCCAGCCCGGCGGCGACCGGATCGCGAAGCGATCCGACCTGAACGCGGGATCGGTCGAGACGAGTGAATAGAAGGTCACGTCGAGCTCGTCCCCCAGGCGCTCGACGATCTTGCCGATCGTGGGCAGCCCCTGCGAGAACACGCCGACACCAACCCCACCCAGCGCGAAGATCGCCAGCCGCTTCCTTTCCATGCTACGCGGCTCGGCATCCTACCCGAGCGACCAACGGCCGGCCCGCCAGAATCCGCCGCCGATCCTGACGGAGAACCTCCCGAGGACCAAGAGATGCCCGCACGAGACCCCGTCCTCAGTCTGCCGCCGCCACGCCCGCCACCGGCGTCTCGGCCTTGTGGCGGCTGACGTTGCCGCCGTCGGTCGGCTTCAGCCGCCGGAACAGCAGCGTGGAGAAGATCGTCAGGGCCCCCAGCGCCACCAGCGCCTGGTGGATGCCGTGCACCACCTCGGCGGGATCGTCGCGCGCCCGCTCCGGGATGAAGATCGCGACCACCAGCGACGCGGAGGCGACCCCGAAGCTCATCGACATCTGCTGGGTGGCGCTGGCGATGGTGCTGGCCATGCTGGTGTCGCGCTCCGCGATGTCGGCGTAGGCCAGCGTGTTCATGCTCGTGTACTGAAACGACGAGAAGAAGCCGAAGCAGAACGCCTGCGCGCCGATCAGCCACACCGGGGTCCGCGGGCCCACCAGCGCGAACAGGCCGATCAAGATGCCGATCGCCACCGTGTTCACCAGCAGGACGCGGCGGTAGCCGAAACGGCTCAGCAGCTTGGGCATGGCCAGGCGCAGGCTCATGGCGGCGAACGACTGCGGCAGAATCAGCAGCCCCGACTCGACCGCGCCGTAACCGAGGCCCACCTGGTACAGCAGCGGTAGCAAGAACGGCAGCCCGCCCACGCCCAACCGCGTGAGGAAGCTCCCGGCAATGGCCGTCCGGAAGGTCCGCCCGCGGAACAGCCCCAGCCGCAAGAGGGGATGGGCCGTGGTCCGCGCGTGCCCCACGTACCCGGCCAGCCGTACCAGCGCGATCGCGAGCAGCCCGAGGATCTCGGGCCCTCCCAGCCTGTGCTCGCCGAACACCTCGAGCACGTACGAGAGGAGCGCGATGCCGCACCCGAACAGGACCAGGCCCAGGATGTCGAGCCGCTGCGCGCGCTCGGCGCGGTAGTCCGGCAAGTGACGCCAGACCAAGTACAAGCCGGCCAGTCCCACCGGCACGTTGACGAGGAAGATCGCGCGCCAGTGGAAGTAGCGCACGATGAGCCCCCCGGCCAGCGGGCCTAGCATCGGACCGATCAGCGACGGGATCGCCACGAAGGCCGTCGCGCGCACCAGCTGCGAGCGCGGGATGGTGCGCACCAGGGTCAGCCGTCCGACCGGCACCATCATCGCGCCGCCCAGCCCCTGGATCACCCGGCACGCCACCAGCAGCCGGATGTCGGTCGCCATCCCGCACAGCGCCGAGCCCACGGTGAACACGCCGATGGCCGAGGCGAAGACCCGCCGCGTCCCGAAGCGATCGGCCATCCACCCGCTGACCGGGATGAACACCGCCAGGCTGAGCGTGTAGCTGGACAGGACGGACTTCATGCTGAGCGGCACGATCCCGAGCGCGCGCGCGATGGTGGGCACCGCCGTGTTCAGGATGGTCGTGTCGAGCGACTCCATGAAGAAGGCGAGCGCGACCAGCCACGGCACCAGCCGGCGCGACCCGCCCGGCCCCACCGCGACGATGACGGGCGGCGGAGTCTCGTTCCTCTCCATGCGCCGATACCATGACTCGAACGCCGCCGTTGACAAGGCTGGCTGGCGAACTGGTTCGAGCGGTCTCACGGCTCATGCGTGATAGATTGCCGCCCTCGTGCACCTGCTCTCGTCGGGCCCCGCATCATGAGCACGCTCGCCGAACGGATCATGCGCCGCCAGGCGGAGGTCGTGGTCGTGGGCGCCGGCTACGTGGGACTGCCGCTGGCGGTCGAGATCGCGCGCGCCGGCTTCCCAACTACGGCGCTGGAGCGCGATCCCGAGAAGGTGCGCGCCATCGCCGCCGGGACCTCCTACGTCAGGGACATCCCGGCGGCCGACCTGGCGCCGCTGGTCGGGGGCGGCCGCCTGCGCGCGACCGGCGACGCCGCCGCGCTGGCGCGCGCTGACGTGGTCATCGTGTGCGTGCCGACACCGCTCAACAAGACGCGCGATCCCGACACCTCGTTCATCGTCTCCGCGGCGGACCAGATCGCCGCTCACCTGCGGCCGCCCCAGCTGGTCGTCCTCGAGAGCACCACCTTCCCCGGCTTCACGCGCGAGATCCTGGTCCCGCGGCTGGCGGCGGGCGGGCGGCGCCTGGACACCGACTTCTTCGTGGCGTTCTCGCCCGAACGGACCGATCCCGGTAACACCCGTTTCGCCATCCGCAACACGCCCAAGGTCATCGGCGCCAGCAGCGCGCCCAGCCTGGCGCTGGCGTCCGCGCTCTACGCCACCTTCGTCGACCGGGTGGTCCCCGTCGGCTCCACCGACGCCGCCGAGATGGTGAAGCTGCTCGAGAACACCTTCCGCGCCGTCAACATCGGCCTGGTCAACGAGGTGGCCATGATGTGCCAGCGGCTCGGCCTCGACACCTGGGAGATCATCGAAGCGGCCGCCACCAAGCCGTTCGGGTTCATGCCCTTCTATCCGGGCCCGGGCCTGGGCGGGCACTGCATCCCCGTCGATCCCCGCTACCTGTCGTGGAAGCTGAAGACCCTGCGCTACCGCACGCGCTTCATCGAGCTGGCCGACGAGGTCAACTCCGAGATGCCGGCGTTCGTCGTGATGCGGGTGGCCGACGCCCTGAACGATCGCCGCCAGGCCGTGAACGGATCGCGCATCCTGGTGGCGGGCGTGGCCTACAAGCGCGACGTCGACGACGTCCGTGAATCGCCCGCCTTCGAGATCATCACCCTGCTGCGCGCGCGCGGCGCGACCGTCGATTTCACCGACCCGCACGTGGGGCAGATCGACCTCGAGGGAACGACCCTCGCCAGGGTCTCGCCCGCCCGCGCCGGGGACTACGACTGCGTGGTGATCGTGACGGACCACGGCGCGATGGATTACGCCGCTCTGGTCGACGCCGCTCGGCTGGTCGTCGACTGCCGCAACGTCACCGGCGGCCTGCGCGCGCGCCACCCCGGACGTATCGTTCCGCTCTGAACCCCCGCGCCGGTGCGGATGAACCTATTGCGCTTGACAATCTAGTATGGTCTAGTCCGGCGGGTCACGAGGAGGTGCAGGTATGTCGGGAACGCGCTTCGACAAATGGAGGGCGTTGGCCATCGCGGCGGTCGAGAACGACCTTCGCGAACGCGACTTCGCCCTCGCTCGGGCCGCCTGCGGGACCAGCCGCGCCGCCTCTCCCCAGCAGCCAGACCGTGCAGCGTCACCGTGTGACGAAGGCGCCGAGCAAGGCAAGGGCGAATCCCCGCCGGGCGCGCGCTCAGGCGAGCCGGCGCGCAGGTCGCACACGGAGCTCGGCAAGCTAGCGGAGAATCCCGGCCTTTGGAAAGCGTAGAGCTCTGAGGGCATGACACGGACGGAAAAGCCGGAGCACTCGGCACGATCATGAGCGTCGGCGACCAACTTCATCCCCTCTCGCACCCCGAGGATTCCCAGCGCCGTTCCCCACCGCAGTCAATCGGGTCCTACCGGATCCTCGGCGTGCTGGGAAAAGGAGGGATGGGGGTCGTCTATCAGGCCGAGCACAAGGAGACCGGCGAGCGAGTCGCGCTGAAGACGGTTTCGGTTCCCAGCCGAGCTCGCCGCCAAGGGATCCGCGACGAAATCCTGGCGCTCCGGCGCCTCCAACATCCGCGCATCGTGCGGATCCTCGACAGCGGCGTGGCGAACGGCGGCGTGCCCTGGTACGCGATGGAGCTGCTCCAAGGAAAGACGTTCGGAGATTGGCTGGCCGAGGTCTGGCCGGAGCAGCATGAATCCGAGACGTGGACGACGGCCTCGCCCGGGCCACCGGCCCCCACCGAGGCGCACAACTGGTCGGCGGAGCCCTCGGTGTATTCGCTGGGTCCGGCCCTCACGGGTCGTCGAACGACCTCGCTTCCCACGGCCGGACGAGGGCAGCTGCAACAGATCCTCGATCGCTTTCGCATGCTGTGCGATGCCCTTTGCTACCTGCACGGGCGGGCCATCGTTCATCGCGACATCAAGCCGGCCAACGTCTTCCTGTGCGCCGACGGACGACTCGTCCTCATGGACTTCGGCCTCATCTCTCGCGCTCGGGGATCGGTGGGCCGTGAGACGCTCGAGGCGGGGGGCCATCTGGCCGGGACCATGGCCTACCTCTCGCCGGAACAGATCCGGAGAGACACGATCGACGCGCGTACCGATCTCTATGCGCTGGGATGCATGCTGTACGAGAGCGTGACGGGGGTCGTTCCGTTTCGCGCCAAGGATCCGAGCCAGCTCATGGCGCAGCACCTGTATGAGCCTCCGGCGCCCCCTTCTTCGTTGGTGGAGGGTCTCGACCCTCGGCTCGAGCGCCTGATCCTGAGCCTGCTGGCGAAGGACCGGCGGCACCGCCTCGGTCACGCGGACGAGGTGGCGCGGGTCCTGGCCCAGATCGACGGCGTCCGTGACCTCTCCGAGCTCGTCCTCGACGCGCCCGCCTTCCTCTATCGACCGGAGGTCGTCGACCGCGATGACGTCCTGACCAGTCTCGATGAATCGCTGGACCGGCTCCAGACCAGAAAAGGTTCGTTCGTCCTGCTGGCTGGCGAGAGCGGCATCGGAAAGACCTTCCTCGCGACGGAGGTCGCCCGTCGCGCCGGCATTCGCGGGATGCGGGTCGTCACCGCGGAGTGTTCCCATCGCGGCACTCTGACGGCGGTGTCGGGGGGCACCGTCGACCGCCTGGGATTGCCGCTGCAGCCGCTGCGTCCCCTGCTGACCGCGATCGTGGACTTCTGTGGCGACGGCGGCGCCGTCCGCGCCGAGCGAATGTTCGGCGCCGACGCGCGGGTCATCGCGGCTCAGGTCTCGACGCTGGGCTCACTGGCCGGCCTCGAGTCGATCCCCGTCTCCCCGGGGCTCTCCGCCGAGGAGGGGCATCGCCGCCTGGTCGAGAGCCTGCTGCGCGTCCTGTCCGCGTTCGCGTCGGAAGGATCCCCCTTGCTGTGGATCCTCGATGACATCCAGTGGGCCGACGAGCTCTCGCTGAACCTCCTCCTGGCCATGGATCTCCCCTGGCTGGAGAAGAGCGGCATCATGATCCTCTGCACGTATCGCACCGACGAGATCGGGCGTGGCTTGCGCCAGCTGATCGAGCGGCCGGACGTACAAAACGTGGTCCTCTCGCGCATGTCGACCGAGTCGGTCGGCCGGATGGCGGCGGACATGCTCGCGATCCCCGCGCTTCCCCCGGCGGTCCAGAAGTTCCTCGCCACCCAGACCGAGGGGGTCCCGTTCTTCGTGGCGGAGTACCTGAGGGCCGCGCTTTGCGAGGGCCTCCTGAGCCGGCGCGGCGGCTACTGGCAGCTGGAGGACGGAGACCTCTCGGAAGCCGACCTGCGGGCGCTGCCCCTGCCCCACAAGATTCACGACATCATGGTGCGACGGCTGGCGCAGGTCGACGAAGATCTGCGCACGGTGGTCGAGCTCGCCGCCGTCGTCGGGCGAGAGGCTGACGTGGAGCTCATCGCGTCCGCGCTCGATCCGACGAACAGCGCGGCCACCGTGGACCAGACCCTGGACCGTGTCAGAGAGCTGATCCGGCTGCAGATCCTCGACTCGCCCGAGAGCGGGCGCTACCGGTTCGTTCACGACAAGTTGCGCGAGACCATCTACGACGCGCTCCCTTCCGAACGCCGCAGCGAGCTCCATCGGGACATCGCGCGCCTGCTCGAAGCCAAGCTGCGCAACCGCAAGGAGACCCCGCCGTTCAGCGACGTGGCCCACCACTTCCTGCAAGGCCGCCTGTGGGACAAGGCCCTCGACTACCTCGAGCGGGCCGGCGAACAGGCCTTCGCCAGCTTCGCGCACCACGAGGCCATCGGCTTCTTCACCCGCGCCCTCGGTCTGGCGGACCGGGCCTCGGTCGGCATCACGCGCCTGCGCCTGGCCACCTGGGAGCGGCGGCTCGTCGACGCGCACCTCGCGCTCGGCGACATGGCGAGCGCTCACGAGCACGCCGATCGAGCGCTCGGTCATTGCGGCTTTGCGCTCCCGTCCCTGCGCGCCGGCTGGGTCGTGGGTCTCTTCGGACAGATCGGCCGGCGCATGGTTCAGCGGCTGTGGCCAGCGGCGTTCCGGGTCCGTTCCCCGGATAGCCGGTCATTGATCAATGAAGCGGCCTACGTCCTCAACCGACTGTGCGAGCCCTTCTTCCTGGCTCATCGCCCCCTCGAAGGATTCTATTGTGGCTTCTTCGATCTCAACCTGGCCGAGCGCGTCCCCCCTTCCGAGGCCCTGGCGCGCGGCTACGCCACCATGGCGATGGTCGTGGGCGTCGGACCTTTCGCCAAGGTGGGGGCGCGCTGGTCGGACCGCGCCATCGAGATCGCGCGCGCGCTGCGCGTGCCCAGCTCCCTCACGTATTGCCTCTCGCGAGCGGGCAGCGTGCACGGCTCTCAGGCCCGGTGGGAGACCAGCCTCGAGCGGATCACGGAGGCCGAGGCGCTGGCCCGTACCCAGGCCGATCTCCGCCAGCTCGGCGAGACCGTCACCTTGCGTGGCTTGATCAACGGCTTTCGAGGATCGCTGGAGGAGTCGCTGGTCGCCGCTCAGGAGGTCATCGCCATCGGCAAGGTTCGGGGGGACAGGCAGCTGGTGAACTGGGGGCAGAACCTTTCGGTGCACGCCCTGGTCCGGTTGGGCCGCGCGCGCGAAGCCACCGATCTGGTGTCGCAGATGACGCGGCACCATCAGTCGACCACGACCGGAGACGCCGAGAAGATCTTCGACTTCGGCGGGTTCGCCCTGCACGCCTTGGCGCTGGGCGATTTCACCGAGGCCCACCAGCACGCGCGACATGTCCTGGAGGCGATCCGGCGCGAGAGATTCCTCCCCTATTTCCTGAAGCTGGGGCTCGATGCCACTTGTGAAGTGCTCCTGAGTTTGCTCGAGCGCATCGACTCCGCCGCCGATGGCGCCCGCCGGCTTCGTTCCGAGGCCCGCGAGATCGTCGCCCGGTTGCAGAAGTTCGCCGCCCTCTATCCGATGGCCCGGCCCCGCGCGTTGATTTATCAGGCGAAGCTGTCGGCTTTGCTGGGGCGGCACCGTGCGGCCTCTTCCAAATGGGCGAAAGCTCTCACGGCGGCCAAGACCCTCCGGATGCCGCACGACGCGGGGCGGGCCCACCTCGAGATCGGAATCCGTCTCCAAGCTGGTCAGAATGAAGGTCATGATCAGGACCGCGATCAAGACGGGACCAGCAGCGAGGAGCACGTGCGGACGGGCGCCGAGCTGCTTCGGGCGGCCAGCGCCCGCCTCGAGCTGGACTGGCTGGAGAGTCGCGTGGCTCTCACCCCGGCGAGGATCGCCTCCGCCTCATGATGAACGATCGGTTGACGGCTCCTTCCGATAGCCGGCTCGGCCGCATCCGGGGCTGGATGGAGGCCCGGGCCGCCCAGCTCTCTCGCGCCCTCCCTCCGCCTCCGTTCATGGATTCGTTGACGAAGGTCGAGTCCATGCTCGCCGACCAGATCCTCGTCGAGCACGCCGAGGCGATCGAGCGTGCCCGACGCGCCTTCTCGAGCTCGGTCGCCGCGCGGCGCCCGCCGCGCAGCCGCAAGGTCCGATCGAGCCGGCCGAACCGGGCGGCCCCGAAGGGTGACCCCGACGTCGACACAGGGGCGCTGGAGGCGGTGGCAGAGCAGCTCGTCAGCGAGCTGCGCGCCCGCATGGAATGCTTGCCGTGGGACCGCCCCTTGCTGGGCCTGATCGCGCGCACCGATCAAAAGCTGCCCACGGCCGCCGACGAGCACATGGACGACCAGGCTCTGTCGCCCGACGTGCGACGCAGATTGGTCGCGACGCTGGAGAAGCAGACCCGGAACGCGGGTGACTACCTGGTGCTGGCGGATCTGTTTCTCTCCGACCTTCCCGCGCCGCGCGGGAAGCCCCTGACCGTCCTCGATCTCGGCTCCGGCTCAGGTGGCTTTCCGGTCTCCGTGGCCCGCGCCGCCGCAGGACGGCCGCTGCGCCTGGTGGCGTCGGACGTGGATCCCGAGTACCTGGCGCTCGGCGCCCGGCAGGCCCGCGAAGCAGGGGTGCTCGGGATCTCCTTCGAGGAGCCGTCCCTCGAATTCCGCCGCCTCGACGCCTTCCATCTGCTGCGCGAGCTCGGCCCGTGGCGGCCCGACGTCATCACCTGCACGAGGACGCTGCACCACCTCGGCGCCCGGGGAACGGCCCGGATCCTGGCCCTCTCGCTGCAGGCGGCCGACGCCATCTTCTTCGTCGACATCGCCCGCTCGATCTCGCGGCTGATCATGGCGGCGGGGGCCGGTCTCTTCAGCGGCAACCGGCACTTCGCTCACGACGCAGTGGTCTCGGTCCGCAAGGCCTTCACGCCGGTCGAGCTGCGATTGATCTGCGCCTGCGTGCCAGGGGCCGAGGAGCTGGAGATCTTCTACACGGCGCCGGCCTATCTGGTCGCGCGCGGCTCGCGAGGTCGACGTGCTGCGCCCCGATGACGTCGACCACCTCCGCTGCCCCGCGTGCCGCCAGGGACTGCGGTTCCGCGGATACGTGGCCCGCGGTCGCCTCGATCGGGGAGAGCTGATCTGCACCGGCTGCCCGGCGTCGTACCAGGTGTTTGCGGGCATCGCCGAGCTGTACCGGGAAGAGGAGGTCAGAGGCGGCGATCGCGCGATGCGGATCATCTACGATCGGCTGGCGGTCCTGCACGATCCCTTGGTCCGATTTTCGTTCCCCTTGGCCCTGGGCGAGAGCGAGGCCACCTCGCGGGCCCGCTACCTCGAACGGCTCGATCTGGAGGCGCTGGCTCGCGAGGTGCGGGGCGAGCGGGCGGCGCGGATCCTCGAGATCGGCGCCGGCACCGGAAGCAACGTGCCCCTGGTGCGGGCTCGGCTCCCCCCGGGCCTCGCCGCGGACCTGTGGGCCGTCGATCTGAGCATGGGCATGCTGCGGCTGCTCGCCGAGCGCATGCGTTTCCTGGGTGACGCCGAGACCCGCTTCGCGGCGGCCGACGCGCATGCCTTGCCATTCCCCGACGGGTTCTTCGACCGCGTCTTTCACGTGGGAGGCATCGCCGGGTACCGGGATCCGCGTCGAGCGCTGGCCGAGATGGTGCGGGTCGCCCGGCCATGCACCCCGATCCTCGTCGTCGACGAGCGGCTGGATCCCGACCGCCCGCACAGCCTGTTCCACCGGCTCTTCTTCCGCTGGGTCACGATTTACGATCGCGACCCCCACGTTCCCATCGAACACCTGCCGGCTGACGCCCACGACGTCCGGATCGAACAGGTCGGCAGGTTCTTCTACGGCCTGACCTTCCGGGTGGCAGCCCCCATCAGCCCGAGGAAACCTCGGCGCCGGGCGGCGGCGAAGCCGTCGGCCCGCGACAGCCGATCGGCGTCACGACCCAAGGCCGCCGTGCGCTCCCGCCCGTCCGCCCCCAAGAGCAAGGGCGTGCGGGCGCGACGCCCGAAGAAGCAGCCCTGATCCGGTCAGTCCAGGAACGTTCGGAGAATCGTACCGAGCGCCGGGAGCATGATCGGCCCTTGCGACGCGACGATCGGCTTCAGGATCGCCAGGACGGCGTCGAAGACGTCGAGGGCCACCTTGGCCGAGGCCGGCGGCTCGACCGCACGAAGGATTTCGCGAACCTCGTCGGGCGAAAGACCGACACCGAGGGCCACGTAGCCATGAATCGCCAGGGCCTGGACGTCTCCCTTCGTGGCGAGGATGGCCAGAATCATCGCCTCGCGCCGGCGGGTCGCCTCGACGGGGTCGTGACCGTCGTCGTTGAAGACGGTCCTGTTCATGAACTTCGTGAAGGGCGTCATCACGTCGCCGGCCCCGCAGACCGCCTCGGCTCCGCCCTTCTTGAAGGCCTCGTCGTCGTAATCGGCGCGGATCGCCTGCAGCTCGAGCTCCGTCAGCGACACCGCGCCCGCGCCGGGCACGAGCTTCTGGTGAACGAGCGCCTTGGTCAGCGCGTCGCGGACGGCCGGCGGGCTCGCATCGAGGACCGCATCGAGGCAACCGATGACCCGTCCGAGGGTCTTGTTGAAGCGTGGCGCCGAGTCGACGCCCGCGTACACCGCGGCGGCGGGAGCCACGACCTTGGCCAGCCCGGCCGGTGTGAACCCGCTCATCAGGGCCTCATAAAGCGCGTCGCCGAGGGTTGGGTCGTCCCTGCGGGTCAGCGCGCCGGCGATCCGGGCCAGCGCCGCCGCGCCCGTGGGCATCGTCTCTCCGGCATCTTCATACGCCGATCGCAGGACCTTCAGGCGGGCTTCGGTGAGAACGAACACCGGGCGGTCTGTGGGCGAATTCGGTGCCGGTGTGGTCGATGTTGGCCTCATGGTTTCCCCCCTGACAAAAGAACGTTCATCAGTCCCTGAAATTCTCCTCCCGTGAAGTCGATCGTGGCGCCGTTGAACCACGCTCCTTCCTCGCCGGCCAGGACCGAGACGAAGCGCCCCACTTCGTCGGGAAGACACAGGCGCCCGGCGGGGGTCGCGGCCTCGGCCACCTCCCGGAGGCGCGAAACCCCGGTGGGTCCGAAGGTCTTCCCCACCGCCTGGGTCGTGATGGCCCCGTACTTCAGCAGATTCACGCGGTGGCCGCGGGGGCCGAGCTCGTGCGCCAGGTGGCGCACGTACGAACCGAGCGCCGCCTTGGTGGCCGAGATGACGGCGGTGCCCCCCACCACCGCGTCGTCCATGGGGTTGGAGAGCCCCACGATGCGGGCCGCCGGCGCCAAAAGGTCGAGGTCCAGCAACGCCTGCACCCAGTAGACGAAGGAGTGCGCCATCGAGTTGAAGGTCTTCTCGATGCGCCGGCGATCGAGCCTCCTGTCGTCGCCCGACGTGAGCCTCCCCACCGACGCGTTGGCGATGGCATGCACGAACAGCTTCACCCGGCGACGTCCCACGACGCGCTCGATCTCCTGGGCTCCTTCGGCGGCGCCCTCGGCGGTACCAGCGTCGGCCTTGTGAAGGTGCACGCGCCGCCCGGCCGCGGACACCGCCGCTTCCACCTCACGCGCGGCTTCGGCCCAGTTCCCTCGGTGGACGCCGAAGACGTGCAGCCCGGGCCGCCGCGACACCGCCCTGGCCACCGCGGAGCCGCTGCCCCCCGTGGCCCCGAGGATCACCGCCCACTCGCCGTCCGCCGCTATCGGTTCGTCACTTGATCCAGCCAAGTGAGCTCCTTCTTCTGGATGACGCGGGCGCGCGCCAGGTCGCGCCCCTCGTCCAGGATCTGTTGGGTCCGGTGCGCCAGCGAACGGTGCACGCGCGCCAGCCCCTCCAGGTCGTCGGCGCTTCGGATCCCCTGGTCCTCGAGATAAAGGGGCGGATCGATGTACTGCACGATGCGCACGGGGAACGGCGGCGTGAGCGGCCACAGCCCCGTCGGCCCGAGCCCCAGCCAGAGGCCCGCGCCCTCGGGGAGCTTGCCCGCACGGTGGCGCCCCTTCCACCTCGGGCTCCAGAAGCGATAGGCGTCGTACAAGGGCAAGAAGGCCTCGTCGACGCCCACGCCCGCCACCAGGATGATCGGCAGCTTGTGGCGCGCCGCGAGCCTCAGGTAACCGAGGCTCTTCCACCGGACGCGGTAGCGTTCGGCGCCCCACCCCTCCGCGATCCCGCCGGGGGTCACGACCAGCTTCTCGCCCCGGCGGACGACCTTCTCGATCGCGGCGCGGTCGCGGCTGACCAGTTGCATGCCTTCCGCCAGACCACGCAGCCCCGGGATTCCGAAGACCAGGTCATTCGTGATCGCGTGGGTACGTTCTCCGTAGTCCTGAAGCAAGAGGGTCTGCAGCATCACCAGGTCGCGCGCCCCCGGCTTGCCGTGATACCCGACGATCAACGCCGGTCCGGCGCAGCGGAGGATCCGCTCGATCCCGCCCGGGGCGATCTCGAAGCGATGGTACTTGCGCATCCATTGCCAGTACCGGGTCCAGGTCACACGGCCGGCGAGGGCGCTCGCCTTCATGACGGAACCTGGTAGAGGATGGCGCCGTACGCGGTCCCGGCGCCGACCGACGCCATCAAGATGCGCTGGCCGGCCGTCACCGTCGCGCCGCGCAGCAGGCGATCGAGCGCGAACGGCACGGAGGCGGCGCCGACGCTGCCGATGTCGCGAACCACGTTGACGGTGCGCCGGCGATCGATGCCCAGCTCGTCGAGGAGCAGCGCGTACAACGAGCCGTTCGGCTGGTGCAAGACGACCCAATCGACGTCGCTCAGGGGAATGGCGGCGCTCTGCAGGACGTCGTCGATGGCGGCTCCGATGCACGCGAGCGCGCTGTCGGCCAGCTCGCTGCTGCGCGCGTCGAAGTCGTGGTAGGGCCGGGCCCCGGGCGAGCCCGCCCAGGCCATGCTCATCTTGCCGCGGAGCCGATCCACCGAGCGCAGGCAGCTCGCGAGGATCCCCCCCGGGGCGCCGGTCCCGTCCGCGGCGCGTCCCTCGATCGGTCGGACGACGGCGGCGGCCGCGGCGTCCCCCAGGACCACGTAAGCCCGAGGCCCGCGGGGAGACAGCTGCCGCGAAAACGTCTCGA
>Ga0105238_10001182_pt1 | contig 26254 bp, 28 predicted proteins | sample KBSC34metaG_FD_81526 | JGI IMG/M metagenome (GOLD analysis project Ga0105238, IMG submission 81526) | Corn rhizosphere microbial communities from Kellogg Biological Station, Michigan, USA - KBS C3-4 metaG | ecosystem: Host-associated > Plants > Roots > Rhizosphere > Soil | place: Michigan, USA...
CATCAATATTCCGGTGCCACCCAGAGCGAGGGTCTCTTCGATCTTTTTGTAGATGACGTGATCGGGCAGGACATAGGCTTCGTCGTCACCTTTCACACGATAGAACGCGCAGAAGGTGCAAAATTCCTTACAGACATTCGTGTAGTTGATATTGCGATCGATGATGTAGCTGACCACACCTTCCGGGTGGAGCTTGCGGCGGACTTGATCGGCGGCCATACCGAGGCCGACGAGATCGTCGCTGCGGAAAAGATCGATGGCTTCTGCGCGGGTCATCATGCGGAAACGCCTCCGGGGACCACCGTGCGTTCTAGCGCGGCGGCGTGTTTTAGATAAGTCTGGATTGCGGTTTGGTGCGGTTCTGAGAATTGGAAGCGGATGTGGCGTGTTAAGTATTCGCGGACTAACGGCTCGGGGAATCCGCGGCTAGCGGTTTCTTCGCGCACGATGTCGTCGATGTGGGCGAGGCCGTAGCTGCAGGAGGCGGCGAGGGCGGCGCCGTAGGGTTCGACGATGGCTTCTTTGCGGCCGGCCCAGACGGCGAAGACCATGGGGAGGCCGGTTAGGGTGGTCCACTCATCGCCGAGGTCGAGGGTTTGAAACGGAAGAGTGGCTGGGTCGACGCGCAGGGCGGCATCGCCGATCAGGAGAGCGGCGTCGGCTTGGCCTAGCATTGTGGGCAGGTCAGGAGCGAGCGAGATTAACTGTGGTTCGACGCCGTACTTTTCCGCCAGGATGATGCGGGAGAGCATCACCGAGGTGCGGGAGCCGGAGTCGGTCGCTAGCTTCTTGATCTCGCGAAAGGGGACTTTGGAGATCAGCAAGATGCTGCGCACGGGGCCGTAGGAGGCGATTCCGGTTTCTGGAAAATACGCGAGTTTCTGGCGCCCCATCTCGATCACGGGCACGATGCCGATGTCGGCTTCACCGGAGGCTAGCTGGTCGGCACAGATGGAGGGGACGGCGAAGCGCAGGTCGAAGGTCTGGCTTTGAGCGGGGTCTCTTAAGAGACCCCATACCAAGGGCACGGTATTGAGGTAACTCACCGCACACACACGGGGACGGCTGGGTTTGATTTTCGTGGGAAGCAAGCTGTTATTTTATCAGGTTGCCGTCATTCTCCGAAGACCAGGACTCCGAAGGTGCCGGGGAGCATGGGCGCTCGTGGGCGCGGCACTTCCTTGGTAGCTGGCGGCGCTGGGCCTAATTTTGCGGCCGACAGATAGGCGCGGCCGGTCTTGCGATCTAGCGCCATGGTGCGGGCTCCGGGTTGGGTCTTTACGGTTTCTAGTAGCGTGTATTTGTCGGGGGCGTCTTCGTGGAAAATAGACAAAGCGCCGTCGCCGCCGCCGGTGGAAAAATAGGCCAAGGCACGAGCTGGGTCGAATTCGGTGGCGTCGACGCCGCGGCCGATGGGTTGCATGTCGACGATTTTGCCGGTGAGGCTGTTGACTACAGTCATTACGCCGCTGCGGCATCCTATAAAGATGCGATGGTGGGTTCTGTCCATATCCATGCTGCTGGGCTGTTCGCAGGGGGCTAGCGGCCAGGTGTCTGTGACTTTCAAAGTTTGGGCGTCGATCCGCAGCAGTGTTCCGAGGTCCTGCATGTTGAGGAAGACGTGGCCGGCTTCATCGGATACGGCGTGTTCGGTGCGGCCTCCCAGGCCTTCTGCGGTTCCGACCACTTTCGCGGTTTTGGGGTCTAGCGCGCTTACGCGCTGACTGCCGCGATCGACGGTAAACACGCGTTTGGTTTTGGCGTCGTAGAAGATCGCGTTGGGATCTTCGCCTACCGGCACTCTCGTGATCACGGCTAGGGTTTTCAAATCGAACACTGTTACGGAGCCGGGATCGGTGGCGCTGATGAACCCCCGTCCCAATTCCTTGACCATGGCAATGCCGTGGACGTCGCTGCCGGGGATCTTTCCGATGATGGCTCCGGAATCTAGATCGAGCACGACCACTTCTTTGTCGTGAGAAACGTAAAGGCGGCGGGCTTCGCTATCGGCGGTCAAGTAATCCCAACCGTAATCGCCGGGAATGGGAATGGTCCTGAGCAGGTGATAGCCTCCGGCCGCTCCCAGTGTGGCCGCTAGCGTGAGAAACAATGCCGTCAATGGTTTCGTCATAGATTTACGGTATCGCCACGTGTGGCTTGGATGGTTTCGATGCCATAGGTTTTTTGGATCACTTGCGCCAGGGCGGCGCTTTGGTCCTCTTCGCCGTGGACTAGAAATACCTTCTTCAGGCCTTTGGCGATGGGGCGCATCCAGTCGAGCAGTTCTTTTTGATCGGCGTGGCCGCTTAGCTCATCGAGCGAGCAGACTTCGGCGCGGAGGCGCATGGGTTCGCCGAAGATGGGGACTTCGGGTTGTTTCTCGAGGATTTTCCGGCCTAGTGTATAAGCGGCTTGGAAGCCGGTGATGAGGATGGTATTGCGCGGGTCCTCGATATTGTTGCGCAGGTGGTGGAGGATGCGGCCGCCTTCGCACATTCCGGATGCCGATAGGATCACACAGGGGCCACGGAGTTGGTTTAGCTTCTTCGAGGCTTCGACGTCGCGGACGTAGGTTAGGCGGTGGAATCCGAAGGGGTCTTCGCCGTCGGTCAGGAATTTGCTGATTTCTTCGTCGTAGCACTCGGGGTGGTTGCGGAAGACTTCAGTGACGTTCACGGCTAGGGGGCTGTCGACGAACATGGGGATGGAAGGAACGCGTTTCGCGTCGATCAGTTGATGCAGCATGAGGACCAATTGCTGGGTGCGGCCGACGGCGAACGCGGGGACAATGATTTTTCCGCCGCGGGCTGCGGTGCGGGAAACAACGTCGGCGAGAGTATCGGCGGCGTGTGCTAAAGGTTTGTGGATGCGGTCGCCGTAGGTGCTTTCTAGAATCAGGTAATCGACGGGGTCGAGGGGTTGGGGGTTGCGGATGATGGGGAGGCCGGGGCGGCCAACGTCTCCGGAGAAACCCAGGCGCACGCCGTCGGCTTCTACGATCATCGAGCTGGAGCCCAGCATGTGGCCGGCGTCGTAGGTTTTGTAGAAGAGTCCAGGGGCGATTTCTTTTCGTTCGCCTAGGGGGACAGCGCGGAATTGTTGGAAAGTTCGTAGGGCGTCTTCGCGGGTGTAGAGAGGAGTCACCGGGCGATCGTCGCGTCCGATGGCCTTGCGATGTTCGCGGCGGCGGTTTACGAATTCGGCGTCTTTCTCTTGGAGGAAGGCGGAGTCGGCTAGCATGGCTACGCATAGATCCACGGTGGCGGGGGTGGTGTAGATGGGGCCTGCGAAGCCGTTGCGCACCAGGCCGGGGAGATTGCCGCTGTGGTCTATGTGGGCGTGCGATAGGAGCACGGCGGCGATGCTTGACGCAGGAAACGGAAACTGGCTGTTCTTCGCGAAGGCTTCCTGGCGGCGGCCTTGGTAGAGTCCGCAATCGAGTAGATAATTTTGACCGCCGGTCTCGATGTGATGCATGGAGCCGGTGACGACTTTGTCGGCACCCCAAAAAGTAAGTTTCATGAATTTGAGTAGAATTGCAAGTATACGATGCGGAAGATAGCGGTTTTCTTGTTCTTCGTGTGCGCGGCGTTCGGGCAAAAGAAGCCGGTCACACTGGAGGCTTTGCAGGATTTCCGGAGCACGGCGGCGCGCGATGTGCCGGGGGAACCGGTGTGGGCTCCCGACGGGAAGACGTTCGTCTATCGACAGGGGCGGCGATTGCAGCTGTACGATGTGGCCGCGAAGAAATCGCGCGAGGTAGTGGATCTTTCGGCGCTGGATGCGGTAGCTTTGAATCCGCCGAGCGCGGAACGGTTTGAGTGGGAGAACCGGCGGGTGGATGAAGCTACGCTGCAGTGGGCTCCGCGGGGCGGGGAAGTGTTGTATGCGAGCGGCGGGGATTTGTTTTTGATTGCGATCGACGGGAAATGGAGGCAACTGGTCAAGACTCCCGTCGCCGAGCGCGATCCTAAGTTTTCGCCCGACGGAAAGCGGATTGCTTTTCGGCGGAATTGGGATCTTTATGTGATGGATGTGGCGGCGGGGCGGGAGACTCGGCTGACTTCTAACGGGTCGGATACGCTGCGCAATGGGGATCTGGACTGGGTGTATCCGGAAGAACTTAACTTGGGGACGGCGTACTGGTGGGCGCCCGATTCGAGCGCCATCGCTTATTTGCAGTTTAATGTGAGTGGCGAACCGCTGTATCCGCACGTTGACTTGCAAAAATCGCGGGCGGTGTTGGAGCAGCAGCGGTATCCGCAGGCGGGGGAGAACAATGCGGACGTGCGCTTGGGTGTGGTTTCCGCTAGCGGGGGCGCGACCAAATGGCTGGATGTTGGTGATACCGTCAACAGCTATCTGATCGCTCGTGCGGGTTGGGGCGCGGATTCGAAGAGTGTGTATGTCGCGCGGACCAATCGCATTCAGAACCAGCTGGAGTTTTTGTTGTACGACGTGGCTTCCGGCAGAGCGCGCACGGTTTACCGGGAGTCTGATAATTACTGGGTTAATGTCGAGGGCGATCCGCGGTTTCTCAAAGACGGGAAACATTTTTTGTGGACCAGCGAGCGCGATGGCTTCCGGCATTTGTATTTGTATGCCGTCGACGGCGGTGCGCCGAAACAATTGACGACGGGCGCGTGGGCGGTGACAGACTTACTGGAGTGCGATGAAAATGCGGGACGGATCTGGTACCGGTCTACTGAGGTTGGTCCGCTGGAGCGGCAGTTGTATAGCGTGCAAGTGGACGGCGGCGGGAAACGGCGCATTACCGCGGGCGAGGGGAATCATCGGGTGTGGATGGCTCCGGTGGGTGGTGCGTTTGTGGACGCTTATTCGAACTTGAGTTCGCCCCCGGAGTGGACCCTGCGGGGCGCGAGTGGGGAGGCGATCGCGGTGTATCGGGCGGCGGATCGGCGGGCGCTGGAGGAGTTCGATCTGCGTCCGACGGAACTAGTGAATTTCAAGAGTAAGGACGGGACCACGTTTTATGGGCGGCTGATCAAGCCGGCGGGATTTGATGCGTCGAAGAAATATCCGGTGGTGGTGGATGTTTACGGGGGACCACATGTGCAGTCGGTGCGCAACACCTGGCCGGGGCTGGGCATGGATCAAGTGTTTGCGCATGAGGGCTACCTGGTTTGGGAAATGGATAATCGCGGCACGGCGGGGCGCGGACATGCGTTCGAGTCGGCGGTGTTCCGCAATTTGGGGGTTCAGGAGCTGGCCGATCAGCGCGAGGGTATTCAATATTTGATTTCGCTGGGGTTTGTCGATCCGCGGCGCATTGGCGTGACGGGTTGGAGCTATGGCGGCTTTATGACTTTGAATTTAATGTTGAATGCGCCGGATTTGTTTCACGCCGGATTCGCGGGAGCACCGGTGACCAACTGGCTCAACTACGACACCATTTACACCGAACGCTATATGGGCATGCCGAAGGATAGCGGTGAAGCGTATGCACGAACGTCGATGCCGCCTAAGGCGGGCAACCTCGCGGGAAAGTTGATGATCGCGCATAACATGGAAGACGATAATGTGTTGTTTCAAAACACGGTGCAGATGATTACGGCGCTGGAGGGCGCTGACAAACGGTTTGAACTGGCGTTGTATCCGCAGAAGACCCACGGCGTGAGCGGAGCTTCCGCGCGACAGATGGAATCCACTATGCTGGATTTCTTTAAGCGCAGCCTGGCTGCTGCGCGGTAGAATGAAATCGCCCTCCGTATGAATCCAAATTTCCGCCCGCTCAGTGGCGTTCTGATCCTGCTGGCACTTTTAGCGGGCTGCGATCGCTCGGCTCCCGCGAATGTCGCGGCTACGGTGAATGGCCGCGCCATTACATACGCGGAGCTGGACAAGCAATTCGAATCGCAATTCGGCGGCGCCGCTGGTGAGCGCTCGAGCGGCGATCAGGCGCTGATCCAAAAACTCGAGGTGCTGCGCACGCTGGTGGACAACGAAATCATGCTGCAGCGCGCGGAGAAGCTGAGCCTGATGGCGGTGGATGCGGATGTCGAGGCCAAGTTTAATGAGTTGAAGGCGCCTTACACGCAGGAAGAATTTCAGAAACAGCTGGACGCGCGCAAGATGAGCGTTGAGGAATTGAAAGCCCAACTGCGCCGCGATCTGAGTGTGCAGAAATTGTTCAACAAAGAAATCACGTCGCAGATCAGCATCAGCGACAAAGATATTACCGATTTCTATAACACCAACAAGGCCAGCTTCAATTTGGCCGAGCCGCAGATTCATATGGCGCAGATTCTGGTGACGCCGACGCCGGATCCTAACGTGCGCAATTTGAAGAATGACAAGGCGCGGGATGAGGAACAGGCTCGCAAGAAAATTCAGAGTATCAACGCGCGGCTGCGGCAGGGCGAGGATTTTGCGATGCTGGCGCAGAATTATTCGGAGGATCCGAATTCGTCGCAGAATGGCGGGGATTTGGGATTCATTCCGGAGTCGGCTCTCGAAAAAGCCAATGCGGATCTGCGGCGGACTTTGATGGCGCTGCGGCCGGGGGAAACTACTACCCCGATTCATACGCCGGAGGGGTATCGCATTTTGAAATTGGTCACGCGTGAGCCGGCGGGGCAGCGGGAATTGTCGGACCCCAAGGTGCAGCAGACCATTCGCGAGCAACTAATTAATCGCAAGGATCAGTTGTTGAAGGCGGCGTATTATGAGATGGCTCGCAACGATGCGAAGGTGGTCAATTATTACGTCAACGGGATTGTAGGAGCTAGCGGCAAGAAATAGTATGGCGCTGCGGTTTACCACTTCGTATGTGGCGGATTCGCTCACGCTTTTCCGCTATTACAAAGGTCTGGTCGAACGAGCCATCGCGCAGTTGTCCGATGAGCAGCTGCTGACGGTGTTGGACGGCGAGGCGAATTCCATTGCGGTCATTGTGAAGCACCTGACCGGCAACATGCGGTCGCGATTCACGGATTTTCTGACTAGCGATGGCGAGAAGCCTAACCGCGACCGGGATGCGGAGTTTGAAGATCCTCCTCCGACCCGTGAAGAACTACTGGCGCTGTGGGAAGAGGGGTGGGGGTGCGTGTTTACGGCAATCGAGCCGCTCTCCGAGGAAGACTTGCAGCGCACCATCACGATTCGGGGCGAGGCGCACTCGGTGATGCAGGCCATCAACCGGCAGGTGGCGCATTACTCGTACCACTGCGGGCAGATTGTGCTGCTTGCGAAGCACTTCAAGAGCGATCGGTGGCAGTCGCTGAGTATACCGCGGCGGAAATCGGCGGAGTTCAATCGGCGCGTTGAGGCTGGGGAAGCTAGTCAGCGTTGACGGGTGTGGCGATCTGCCAGCCCGAGGGACAGTATCCTCAATCCCCGGCAATCCGCCTGGTGGCTTTCTGAATGGGTGGCCGGGGGATTGAGGATACTGTCCCTCGGGGTTTTACTGCGCGGGGGTCTTTTCTAGCTGCTGCTTGGCCCAGATTCGCGCTGGGTTCAGCTTGGCGGCGCGTTCGAATTCTTTGCGGGCTTCGGGGTTGCGGTTGAGCTTGCGGAGTGCGATTCCTAGCCACAGGTGGGCGTCGGCGGAATTGGCGTCTAGCGTGATCGCTTTTTCGAAATCTTTGATGGCTAATTCCACGCCGCCTCCGAAGGCTGTGGGGAGATAGTAATTGCCGATGCCGCGGCTTAGGTAGTTCAGGGGCTCGCGTGGGTCGAGTTCCATCGCCTTGTTGACTTCATCGAGGGCACAGCGGCCGTATTTTAGGGCTCCTAGGGCGCCTACGGCGGCGGCTTCCTGTCCGCAGAGAGTGCCGAGAATGCGGTGATACTCGGCTTCGGTAGGCTTGAGCGCTACGGCGCGTTCGGCGGACTTCATGCCGGTTTCCGAAGCGTTGCGGGCGCGGGCTTTGTCGTGCAATTCGGTGGCGACTTCGGCTGCGGTCGATTGCGCCAGGGCGGCCTGGTACTGGGCTCTGGCATCGCCGGGCTGGCGGTCGGCGGCGGAGGAAAGCTGGCCGGCGAGTTGCTCGAGTTGGGGCAGGTTCTGGGCGTCGCGGGCTTTCAATAGCTCGGGGCTGGCGGCTAAGAGCGAAACTAGGAACACTTCAAGCATGTGTAAGTGGTTGGATTGCTGCGGGCTCGAAAAGGTTACGCTGCACGGTAGCTTCCTAAAACTCTGAGGAAATCAGCTAGCTCTTGCAGATGGCTGAGGGCGTTGCGGACTACCTGGTCGTCGCGGTGGCCCCACAGGTCCAGATAGAAGAGATATTCCCAGGGTTTGCCGCGCAGCGGGCGCGATTCGATCTTCACTAGATCAATGTCGCGCAAGGCGAGAGCGCCCAGGGAGCGGAAAAGAGCTCCGGGAACGTTGCGGATGGAAAACACTAACGAGGTCTTCCAGGGGTGTTTGGCGGCGCCGCGGATGGTGCGGGGCTTCGCTCCGGCTGGCTCCAGCAGGAAGAAGCGCGTGAAATTCTGGCGGTCGTCTTCAATGCCGCGTTTGAGGATGTGGGCGCCATAGGTTTGGGCCGCTAGTTCGGATGCGATGGCGGCGCCGTCTGAGGGGCGCTCCTCCATGATCATTTTGACGCTGCCGGCGGTGTCGTAAAACGGGGTGCGTTCGATGCGGGGATGGTTGGCGAAGAAGTCGAGGCACTGGTTGAGGGCTACCGGGTGCGAGTACACTTTGCGGATGGCGCGGAAGGCGACTCCGGGGGGAGCGATCAGGTTGTGGATCACGCGGACGCTGGTTTCCGCGGTGATCTCGGCGGGGTGCTTGAGCAGCAGATCGTAATTTTCGTGCACGGATCCGGCTAGGCTGTTCTCGAGCGGGATTACGGCGGCGTCTATTTTGCCGGCATCGAGCGCGGCGAATACTTCGTCGAAGCGCTGGTGGGCGACTGGCTCGGCTTTGAGGCCCAGCAACTGGCGGATGGCTTGCTGGCTGAACGCGCCCAGCTCTCCCTGGAATCCGATTCTTTTGGGCGTGCTGGGCTTCATCGTTTTCCTTCCCACTGCGGTGCGCCAGCGGCTGGGGCTCCGGCCAGTGCCATTACGCGCTCCACACTATGTTCCACGATGTCGGCTACGGTTTGCGGGTTCAGGTAAAACGCTGGCATGGGGGGCGCTAGAATCGCGCCCATTTCCGCGAGCGCGGCCATGGAGCGGAGGTGGCCTAGATGCAAGGGCGACTCGCGGACCATGAGGACCAGGCGGCGGCGTTCTTTGAGGGTGACGTCGGCTGCGCGCACGATCAGGTTGGAGCTGATGCCGTGCGCAATCGCCGACATGGTGTGGATGGAACAGGGCGCCACCACCATGGCATCCATCGCGGACGATCCGCTGGCCAAGCGGCAGCCGATGTCCTCGACCGGGTAGTGGAAGTGGGCCAAGGCTTTGAAATCCGCTGCGGGTTTTCCCATTTCGAGGAAGGCGGTGCGTTCGCCGGAGCGCGACATGACGAGGTGCGTCTCCACGGCGGGCTGGGCGCGCAATTTTTCGAGCAAGCGCCAGCCGTAGATGGAACCGCTGGCTCCGGTGATGCCTACGATGATGCGCAAGTGACCTGACACCGTTTGTGTTTCATCGAAATTCCTTCAAATCGCCCAGCGGGAAAAATTCTGTTCCGAATTCAGAACAGGCTCCTTGCTGAAGTCCTTAATCGAACGCTATAATCCTAGCCAAACCTAAAGTGATATATCTTGATATATATCTGGCGGATGGCGCCGGGGGATGTTACTGCTCCGCACCGGGACGCATGAATCTCAAGCCGCTTGTGAATCTCAAGCCTCTATGATGGAGGAACCAGGGCAGAAACTCAAGCGAGCGCGCGAACGACTGAACCTCCGCTTCCGGGAGGTGGAAGAAGCCAGCACAAAAATCGCCCGGCGGCGCAATAACGATGAGTTCATCGTGGCTCTGAGCCGCTTGGCGGACATTGAAAACAAAGGCACTATTCCCTCTATCTTCCGCCTGTATTCGCTTTGCGCTATTTATCGTCTGGACTTGCCGGAGGTGCTTTCCTGGTATGGAATCCCTCCCGATGGCGTCCCCAGCGACGCCGATGTGATCGATCATGGGAGCACGCATCTAGTGGGGTTTCGGCCGGAGGAGGGCGAAGTACAATTGCCGATCGCGCTTGATCCTGGCCTGGACCTGAGCCGAACTGCTTTTTTGAGCCGCTTGATCCAACAGTGGGGCACCGTTCCGCTCACGATGCTCAGCAACGTCGATTTGCGGACCTATCGCTATGGGTATATTGGGACGGAAGACTGGTCCATGTTCCCGCTGATCCCGCCAGGCTCGCTGGTGGTGATTGACGATTCCAAGCGCAAGATTGCCGCGTCGGGGTGGACCAGCGAATTCGACCGCCCTATCTACTTCCTGGAGCACCGCGAAGGTTACGTCTGCGGATGGTGTTCGATGAGCGACGGGCGGCTCATTGTGCAACCTCATCCGGCTTCGAATGGTGATGTTGAATCATACGCATACCCCAACGAGATTGAAGTAGTGGGTCAGGTTACACGGGTTGCAATGAGTTTGGACGCCGGACATCGCCGGAATCGTTCTTGAGCAACTCGAGCAGAATTTCAACTTCTAATTGGAATTGTTGGCGCTGGGCAGGCCCCGCTGCGTCGGGAGCCTGGGTCGCATAGCGGGCACCGCGAGCCAGATAAGTCACCACCGCTTGCGGGCTCTCCTCGCTGCTAACACTCTGGAAGTAGGCTCGGAAATCCGCGTTTTTGGAGTTTAACGGTAGGGTGAGCCATTCCAGAAAGGTTTGCTCGTGGCTCCTTCGCAAGGCGTAAGTACTTTGTTCGCGACCAAATGCCGCGCTCAACCCATGATGGCGGTAGGCGCCGGAGTTCGGGTCGCGTAGCGACGCCAGATACACCAGCCTCCCGTAGACGCTCGGGATCTGCGAAAGCGTATGCTTCCATAGGTCCGCCGAGGCGTCCCGTTCGAGCATGCCCTTGGGTTTGAAGCGCGGCATTTTTCCCCGTACCTGATTCCCCTTATTGTATACACCGACGCAAGACCTTAGCCCCACAGCTGTTGGGCTGACGTTCCAAATCCCGAAAAGGTGAGCCCTTCCACGAAGCGCAGGGAGTAGTACGCCTTAGCCTACTCCCGGGTAGAGAGTCACTCTGCCTGCCTCGAAAGGATCTCACCATGTTAAAGAAAATCGTCTTGTTGTTCGCTTTAGCGATCTCCGTCGCCTCGACCGTGGGAGCCATGCCCACGAGTCCGCAATTTCCGCTGCCGTTGCCGCCTACGGGTAGCGGGAATTAAATCCTCAACTGTCTTTTTATCGCCTCACGCGGGAGAGTGCACCGCCTGGTCACTCATCACGCGTGAGGCTCGGCAATGTCGTTCGTCTGCTCCTAGCCGATTGCGTGTTAGACTCGAAAAACTATCATGTTCGGGGTGGAGCGGGCTCTTTTTTACCTGAACGTCGTTGCTGAACTAGGCCTGCTTTTCCGACTGCTACAGTGCAGGCTGTACCGAATCTACGGGTCTCTCTTCCTGTATTGGCTGGTGCAGCCAATCGAGAGTCTGGCATTACTATCGGTAGGCCGCCAAAGCAGGCTGTACGTGTACCTGTATTGGGGCGCGCAGACTATTAATATCTTCATGGCACTGTATGTGGTTCAGGACTTATTCCGAATTGCGCTTTCCGAACATCCCGCCATTGCTACTTTCGGTAGACGCAGCGTGCTGGCTGCCATGGCATTGGCGGGAACAGTGGCCTTAGCGGGGATCGCGCTCGATTCCACCATACTTCCGGGCCACTACCCAGCGATTCAACGCTTTGCGACCTTCGAGCGCAGTATGAACTTTGTGGTTCTGATATTTCTGCTTCTGATTAGCATTCTGCTGCTATGGTTTCCGATAAAAGTGAGGAGAAACATAGTGGTGTATATTTCCGGCTTTGTTCTTTTTGCCGCTGCGCGCTCTTTTGGGCTGCTGCTGGCGAATCTTTTGCCGCAGGCCGCTACGCTTACGGTAAGCACGATTCTTCTCGGGCTCACGCTGCTGTGCCTGCTGATCTGGATTGTGGGAATCCGTCCGGAGGGGGAACGCACGACGGCCACTCCCGGTTACCGGCGCGACGCGGAGGCCATGCAGCGCCTGAGCCGCCAGCTAGATGCCATCAATCAAACGCTGGCCGGCTTTGTGCGCCACTAACCAGGAAAAAGAGCCGGCGGTTTGTGATTGCGTTCGCGATAAATAGGGGCTATTCTGATGGGGAATTACCAGGAAATTCATAATGACCTTCGGTTTGGCCTTGGCTTGGGCGATCACGGTTGGCTCACTGGCTGGATTAGTCTGGTGGGTCACGCGAATGGCGCTACGGCGGCGGCATGCGACGGCATGGCCCGATGGCGATGCTTCCGCAAGTTTCTCGTTGGATCGCTATCAGCCGATGGCGGGTCTTTTGGCGGATGACGACCTGGTGTTTCTGCAAGCGCAGCCCGGGTATCGCAAGGAAATGGGCGTGCGCTGGAAGCGTGAGCGGCGGCGGATCTTTCGCTTGTATCTGGGCGAAGTGAAGAATGATTTCCGGCGGCTGCATGGGCAGGCACGGGAACTGGTGGCGCAATCCGGAGCGGAGTCGGCGGATCTGGTAGCAGTCCTGATGAAGCAGCAGACTACCTTCTGGCGTGCGACGACGGCGTTGGAGTTTCGGTTGGCGCTGGAAGCGATGGGGATTGGAAAGGTTGACGTGGCGCCTTTCATGCTGCTCATTGAGGCTCTGCGCGCGGATTTAGCGCAGCGTACGGCACCGTTGACGGCGGCTTAAAGATTCTTGAGCAGGATTTTCGCTTCCGCGAAACCTTCAAATTGCCGTTCCGCCGCTTTAAAGTCGCGCGTGTGGACACGGCGGCGTGCGCCTTTGTGCTCGGCGGGATAGCGGAGATGCAGCATCTCGTGAAAGAGCACGTATTCGACGGCGAGTTTGGGCGTGGTGCTGCGGTCGAGGATCCGGCTGAGTACGATGGCGTTGTGGGACGGATCGTAGTGGCCCAGCAGCGTCCGGGATGCATACGGACTCCAGCCTAGAATGGGCCGGGCCATGAGTCCATTGAAGTAGCGGAAGTTCAACTCCTCGAACATTTGATCCAGGTCGTAGCGCGTACCGCGGGGCCCGTCGACGCGTTTGCGGCCGCGGATCTGGCGCACCAGATCCAGACTGCGGCGTATGTCACGGCGGTTGAGGTAGCGGCGGTAGCGCTCATTGCTTTCGGGCGGCACGGGACGGCGGAATAACTTGGCGAGCAAAATCTCGGCCAGCGCTTCCATGACACCGGCGGGCGCGCTTTCCAGCGTATCGGCCAAACGCAGCCGAAGCGTGCCGGATTCCAAGCGAATTTGCGCATTGGCGTTGGCATAGCGGCGGAATTCGATGCGGACGGCGGGAAGAGGCGTGCGCGGGCGAAGTTGATGGAAGACTCGCTGATAGATTTCTTCCAAGGTCTCGAGGGTGGTGGCCGCCTCGGGCTCGGCGGTCAGGATTGCAGCGGCCTCGACTTGCATTTCCTCACGAATGTAACATAGCTTAAGTGGGCGCACGCCGAGTCCCATCCAATCACAAGGAGATTTTATTTGCCTGGAGCTAAAATCAGCGCCCTCGGCTGCTATGTGCCGCCGGGAGTGCTGACCAATCAAGACTTGGAAAAACTGGTCGACACCACCGATCAGTGGATTTTGGAACGCACCGGAATTAGTGAGCGCCATATTGCCGCTCCCGACATGGCCACGTCCGATATGGCGATCGAGGCGGCGAAGTGTGTGCTGCGCCTGCGCGGAATCGAGGCGACGGAAATCGAGGCGATCATCGTGTGCACGGTGACACCCGACATGATGTTCCCTTCGACCGCTTGTCTGGTGCAGGATCGCATCGGCGCTAAAGGAGCGTGGGGGTTCGATCTGGTGGCGGCGTGTTCCGGCTTCCTGTATGGATTGACCACCGCGGCGCATCTGGTGATGGCGGGAGCGCATAAAAAGGTGATGGTGATCGGCGCCGACACCATGTCGCGCATCATCGATTATACGGATCGCAGCACCTGCATTCTGTTTGGCGACGCGGCGGGCGCGATGCTGGTGGAGCCGGCCGAGCCTGGTCATGGTTTCATCGGCTTCATAAACGAAGTGGACGGGTCGGGCGGCGATCACCTGAAGATGCCGGCGGGAGGCAGCCGCCTGCCCGCGAGCGCGGAGACGGTGGAAAAGCGCCTGCATTACGTTAAGCAGGAAGGACAACAGGTGTTCAAGTTTGCGGTGCGCAAAATGTATGAAACCTGCCAGGCGCTGCTGGATCGTCACGGACTTACGGCCAAGGACGTCAAGGTTCTGGTGGCACATCAGGCCAACCGCCGCATCATTACGGCTACTGCCGAGCGTTTGGGGATGGCGGAAGATCAGGTGATTATCAATATCGGGCGCTTCGGGAACACCACTGGGGCGACCATCCCGCTGGCGACCCGCGATGCTATCGAGGCTGGCAAGCTGAAGAAGGGCGACATCGTGCTCTTCGCGGCGGTGGGTGCGGGTTTCACGGTGGGCGCGAGTCTGTGGCGCTGGGAATATTAACGCACGCTGGTCAGCAGGAATTTCAAAAAGTCATCCGATCTGGTCAACAGGGCCATGTGCCCCGCGTGCGGCAGAAGCAAGAATGATTTCCTGGGCGCCATGATCTGGTCGAAATAAGTCTGTGCGAGAGAGGCGGGCGTGACGTCGTCTTCGGCGCCTGCGACGATGAAAACGGGGATCGAGAAGTCAGTGCCTAAGGCCGGTAGATCCACATGCATCATCGGTCCGTCCAAGGCTTGCCCGTAGAAAGCATCGCCGTTGAGCACGCCCTTGAAATAGTTCAGGACGTCTTGCAAGGAATAGTCGGGAGCGGTCAGTAGCTCCGCGAACAGGCCGCGCGGTCCGGTGGGCCCGAAACGCAAACCGGGTTCATATTGCATGGCCCATCTTCTCTCGAGGCCCATCTGGCGGATGTCGTGATAGGGTGGCGCGCCGCTCTTCTCGAGGGCATTCGCGGCGGCGTGGTCGCCGAGGGCACGGGCCTTGGCCAGCACGCCTGCATAAGCTGCTTCCTCGTTCCTCTGCATATTTACGATTTGCCCGGTTCCTACATACGCATCGAAAAGATCGGGACGAGACTTGGCCAGCTGGACGCCTAGCACGCTGCCCCAGGAATGACCTAGCAAGATAATTTTACTTTTGTGAAGACGGTTGCGAACGTAATCGGTGACTGCGAGCGCATCCTGGATCATGAGTTCGATGCTGGGAGCGGCGGGGTTCGAGCGGTAGCTCTTGCCGGCGCCGCGCTGGTCCCATTGCACTACTGTGAATTCACGTTCCCAGGGAAGGAAGTGCGCGGGAAGCGGGCTGGTGGGGGCGCCGGGGCCGCCGTGCAGGACTAGAATTACAGGGTTCTCGCGGTTGTGGCCGCGGATGGTGATCCACTGCTCGACGCCACCGATGCGGACGAATGCCCGCTCGTCGATCCCGGTGACGCTGCGGATTATCATGGCCTCAGAGAGTTGGTGCTGCCTCCAGGCGCGCCAACCGAGAGCCACCATCGCGGCCAGTAAGGCGAATCCTAAAATGAATAGGACGCCCCGCGTGACCAGCTTCTTCAGCACGAACACTCATACGAGACAGTTGGGGATAAAGTTCCGCCGCGTACTATTGAGGGGGCAGCGGGATTTCGCGGGGACCGTCATCGAGTCCTACGATGTGCACGGTGCGCGGCTTGGCGGGCGGCGGTGGTGCTTCCACGGTCTCGGTTTTCGGGGGTGCGGGCGGACGTAGTTGATCCGCTAGTTCCTGCGAAGACACTTGCAGTTTGAGGCGTACCAATTCGCCGTCCTCGATCACGTTCATGCCGCGCAGGAGCGGGTGGAAATCGGGAACGGCCTGGCGAAAGTAGTCGGCGCTTTCCCCTGCGTTTTGGGGCGTCCCCATGCTGTAGTGCGCATCCAGCACCAAACCGTTACGGGCGCTGAGGCCGCCGTCAAAATCCGCGGTTTCGAACTCCACCGGGACAAATACGCTGACCAGCGGATCGGGCAGGGCCGTCGCGCTGATCCACATGTCGAAGTTGGACGCCAACCGCGCACCACGCGCGAGTAACGGTGACATCTGACGCCCGGTGGTCAAGAGGCTGCGATCGATTGCGGCTTCGAGCGTCTCTTTCCAACCGATGAGAAGCAGGTTGTCGTTTATTTGTGCGAGGCTACGCCGGTCCTTCCCCCGCGCGATCCATAGACGAACGCCATCGTAATCCATAGGTTGCATTCCAAGGCTGGCGGCTTGCGCTGCTACTGTGGCGGCCGGAAACGACCCGGTGGCTACGCCCAATAGATCTGGTCCTGCCAGCAGAATTTCGCGGGAATTCCACAGGCACGGGAGGTCGGGAAAGCCCAAGCGGCCGCTGCTGGATAGCTCCGAAGTCACGGCGTCTGCAAGAAAGGAGTCGCGCAGGTGCTGCCACTCGATTCCCACCAGAGCAGTCGCGTCGGGCGCTACGTAGTTCCAGGAACGTGGAAACGACTGGCCCATTGCCAAGGAAGCCGCCATCAGCAGCAGAAAAAAGATGCCCACGGTAAAATCATCGGACGAAACTGCAGGCGGGAATAGTACTAGGCAAAATTTACCGTGCATAAGGTGCCTTAACGGGGAACTCATTGATATTACGTAGGGCAGGCGCTGGCCCGCGAATTGCTAAGACGAAGGCGATGCACGGAAAAGCATACGCTGAAGCATTCCAGAATGGATTTGGCGGCACCCGCCGGTTTCTGATTTCCCGGGGCGCCGCGCTCGAAGAGGCGGAGGAGATTGCGCAAGCAGCCTGGGCCCGCGGTTGGGAATACCGCGAGCAGCTTCGCGATCCTGGGCTGGTGAGCTACTGGGTGAACTCCATCGCGCGGAATCTATACCGGGCGCGTTTTCGTTCGGCGGTTGCGGTGCCGCTCGAAAACATCCAGGAGCCTTCCTACGCCTTCGACACCAGCTCGATTGATTTGCGCAGAATGCTGGATGCGTGCTCCCATCGTGATCGCGCACTGCTCGAACGGACGCTGCAAGGCTACACGGCGGAGGAGCTTTCGGCGTCGGCAGGGATCAGCTCCACTGGCATCCGCGTGCGGCTGTTGCGGGCGCGGCAGGCGTTGCGTGAGAAGTTGACTCCGGCTATCGCTTAAGGCCGCTCCTTGCACTCGCGGTTCTGTGCAACCGCTGTGCTGGGCCACGGAACTGCGAGCGATTGCGGCGCGCACAGCAGCGCGAGCGCTGGCGAGTAGATTTTATTTATCATGTGACGGATGGAAGTCATCCTGGAACTCCGCGGTGTGTCCAAGGATTTTCCAGGGCACCGCGCGGTGAAGCAGGTCTCACTCGACATTGGACGCGGCTCTTTCTTTTCTCTGCTGGGGCCATCGGGCTGCGGCAAGACCACCACTCTGCGGCTGATTGCTGGTTTTGAAAACCCTACATCCGGGGAGATCTGGCTGAACGGCGCGCGCATCGATATGCTGCCGCCTTTCCGGCGCAACGTCAACACGGTTTTTCAGAATTACGCGCTGTTCCCACACCTGACTGTGCGTGGCAATGTCGAGTTCGGTTTGCGACGCGCGGGCGATGCGGCGGAGCGGGTCCGGCAGGTACTGGAACAACTTCAGCTTTTAGGAAAAGAGTCGCGGAGACCTGCGCAGCTCTCGGGCGGGGAGCGGCAGCGGGTGGCTTTGGCACGGGCGCTGGTGTTGGCGCCGGATGTTTTGTTACTGGATGAGCCGCTGTCTGCGCTTGATCCGCAGCTTCGCAAGCAGGTGCGTGCCGAATTGAAGGAACTGCAGCGGCGCACGGGCGTCACCTTTCTGTTCGTCACGCACGACCAGGAGGAGGCGCTGGCGCTCTCGGATCGCATCGCCATCATGAGCGCCGGGGAAGTGGAGCAGATAGGCACGCCGCAGGAGCTTTACCAGAAGCCGCGGTCGCGTTTTGTGGCGTCGTTTCTGGGCGAGATGAATTGGATCGACGGCGCGGGGATTCGTCCTGAGTGTGTGCGGCTGTCCTGCGACGCGGGACGGCCGGGGACGATTACGCACATGACGTTCCTTGGTCCGCACCGGCATTTCACGATTCGGCTAGAGGGCGGGGAAGTAGTCACGGCGCAGACCGCGGCGAGCGCGGAGCATCGCGCGGGAGAAGCGGTGCATGTTTCCTGGGACTCGGCCGACGAATTGCGGTTTCCCTTATGACGCGGCTGCGCAGCATATTTCTGGCGCCGCCGGCGGTGTTGATGCTGGTGACGATCGCGGTGCCGCTGGCGATCATCTGCGTGTATAGCGTTCTGAGCCGTGGGGCGTATGGCGGGGTCGAACTGCCGTGGACTTTGGAGAACTATGGGCGGTTGATCGACCCGCTGTATGGCGGCATCTTTGTGCGATCGTTCGCGCTTGCGGGTGTGGCTACGGTACTGTGCATCGTGCTGGGATTTCCGCTGGCGCTCTACATTGCGCAATCCGGCGCGCGCAAGAATTTGTATTTGAGCCTGGTAATTCTGCCGTTCTGGACCAGCTTCCTGATCCGGCTGTACGCGTGGATGTTTATGCTGCGCGATACCGGGTTGATCAACACCGTTCTGCAGTCGTTGGGCGTGATTCGTGAGCCGCTGCCGATGCTGTATAACAACGGAGCGGTAGTGCTGGGATTGGTGTATGGATTTCTGCCGTTTGCGGTGCTGCCGCTGTACGCGACGCTGGAGCGGCTGGATCAGAATCTGCTGGATGCGGCGGCAGATTTGGGGGCGCGGCCGATGGCTGTGCTATTCAGGGTGACGCTACCGCTGTGTGCTCCGGGGATCGGCGCGGCGGCGATTCTGGTGTTTGTGCCGTGTCTAGGCACTTACATCACTTCGGATCTTCTGGGAGGGAGCAAGACCATCCTCATCGGCAACCTGGTGCAGAACCAATTCACCACGGCGCGCGACTGGCCGTTCGGCGCGGCGGTGTCGATTGTGTTGATGATGGTGGCGGTTCTCATGTTGTTTGCAGTGCGGCGGCGGGGGGAGGAACTTTTGTGAGGCGCGGGCTGGCGGTTTACGCTGCGGCGGTGTATGCGTTTTTGCATGTGCCGCTGTTGATCCTGGCGGTGTTTAGCGTGAATTCGTCGCGTTTCACGGCTTGGCAGGGATTTTCGCTGCACTGGTACGGAGCGATGTTCGCGGACCGCGATCTTCTCGAAGCGGCGGGGAACAGCTTGGCGATCGCGGTGGTCTCGACGGCGCTCTCGACGGTGATTGGGACGCTGGCGGCTTATGCGTTGTGGAAACGCGCCGCGGGTTGGCTCGCAGGGGGGCTGTATCTTTCGTTGGTGACGCCGGAGATCGTCACTGGGGTTTCATTGTTGGCGTTGTTTCAGTGGGCCTTCCGCTATTTGAACCTGCGGCTGGGGATGCATACGGTGATTTTGGCGCATCTGTCGTTTTCGATAGCGTATGTGGTCGTGGTAGTGCTGGCGCGTTTGCGCGGATTCGATCCGTCGCTCGAGGAGGCGGCTCTGGATCTGGGCTCGACGGAGTTCGGGGCTTTCCGACGGGTCACGCTGCCGTTTCTGGCGCCGGCGATTGCGGCGGCGGCGATGCTGGCGTTCACCATTTCGATTGACGATTATGTGATCACCAGTCTGGTGGCGGGTGTGGATTCGCAGACCTTGCCGATGGTGATTTACGCGATGGCGCGGCGTGGGGTGAGTCCGGTGCTCAATGCGGTTTCGACAACGGTAGTTCTGCTGCTGGGCGCGCTGGTGCTGCTTTCGGAAAGGCTGCGGCGGGCATGAGGCGGCGGACGTTTCTGTTGGGTGGCGTGGTCACGGCTGGGTGCGCGCGCGGGGCGCGGCTCAATGTCTATAACTGGTCGGATTACATCGCACCTGAAACCGTGCCGCAATTTGAGCGGGAATTCGGTCTGCGGATTCATTACGGCACTTACGAGAGCAACCAGGAAATGCTGGCGCAAGTGATGAGCGGCAATTCGGGCTGGGACGTGGTGTTTCCCTCAGGCGATTTCATCGCGCCGATGCGGGCACTCGGTTTGCTGGCGCCGCTGGATCGTACGCTGCTTCCCAACGTGAGCGCGTTGGCGCCGGAATTCCAGCGTCCTCCTTGGGACCCGGAGTTGCGCTGGAGCATTCCCTACATGCATGGGGTGACGGGAATTCTGTACCAGCGCAGCCTGCAGCCGCCTCCGGCGTCGTGGGCGGATTTATGGCAGCCGCGCCTGCGGGGACGGCTCACAATGCTGGACGACGAACCTGAAGTCTTGGGCGTGTGTCTCAAAAAGCTGGGGCACTCGTTGAATTCCGCGAATCCCGCGGAGTTGATGGCCGCGAAGAACGAGGCTCTCGCGCAGAAGTCGCTGCTGCGCGCTTATCTCAACGCCGAAGTACGCGACCAGGCGGTCGCGGGCGATGTCCTGGCGGCGCAAGCGTGGGCCGTGACGGCGGCGCAGGCCATCGCCGCCGCTCCGGGCAAGCTGGCATTCGCCTTTCCTAAGGAAGGCTTTCCGCGCTATGCCGATAACGTCGTGATTCTGCGCGAGAGCCGGCGCGCGGAGGCCGCGCATCGCTGGATCAACTACTTGTTGCGCCCGGAAGTCGCCACTGGAATCGTAATGGCGACGCATACTGCCAGCGCGAATGGTTATTTACCGGTGGAAATCAGGCAGGATCCGGTGCTGTATCCAGACGCCGGGGTGCTGGCGGGTGGAGAGTGGTTTCAGGCGCAGCCGGTTGCGTCGCAAAAATTACGCGATCGGTTGTGGACGGAGATTAAGAACTCCTAATACACTACTTATAGGTGGGCTGTGTCCGCTCACTCAGGAGATCATGCAGTCCTTTCTGCTTCCTATCATTTCGAAGCTGACGGTCAGGTCGGTCATCGACATTCTGGCGCTGGCGATCTTGATCTATCAATTTGTCGTGATCATCCGCGGCCGCCACGCGGCTCATATCCTGACCGGACTGGGCGTGCTGCTGGCGGTGTACCTGATCTCGGTGTGGGCGCATCTGGATTTGCTGCGCACGGTTCTGGCGGGGATTGCTCCGTATACGGCGTTTGCGCTGATTGTGATGTTTCAGTCCGAAATCCGGCGCTTGTTGTCGCGCATCGGCCGCTTCCGCTGGCTGGGCCTCGAAGGGCAACTGGAACGGCGCGAAATCGCGGATGAAATTATCCTGGCCGTGCAGCACATGATCGATGCGAAAATCGGGGCGCTGATCGTCATTGAGCGCGATATTGGTCTGCGCACCTTCATCGAAAGCGGAGTGGCGCTGGATGCCGTGGTGTCGCGTGATTTGCTGTGCTCCATCTTCGAGCGCGGCGGGGCGCTGCACGATGGCGCGGTGATCATCCAGGGAGATCGTGTGGCGGCGGCGGCGTGCTTCCTGCCGCTCACCACCAACCCGGTGATGTTGCGCCGCATGGGTACGCGCCATCGCGCGGCTATCGGAGTTACGGAGGAAAGCGACGCTCTGGCGGTGGTGGTATCGGAAGAGACCGGTCAGATGGCGATTGCGGGGCGCGGCGACTTGGAGCCCGACGTTTCGATGGAGCGTTTGCAGGAGCGGCTGACGCGACACACTACCGGCAAGACTGACATCGCCAATCCGCAGGCGGAGCCACGCTGGAAGCAGGCGGAGCCCTAAGCGCATGCGGATGCCCAAGAATCTCGGATGGAAGCTGGCGTCGCTGTTGTTGGCGGTGCTGGTGTGGCTGGCTTACTCCTCGACGCCGGACGTGGTTACCACTTACACGGCGCCGATTGTTTACCGCAATCTGGCGACGGGCTGGATGGTCACCGGCAATTCTCCGGAAAACGTGCACCTCGAATTACGCGGGACGGCGGGGCGGTTGACGGCGGCGAGCTTGGCTGAAACCGTGGTGCTGTTCGACTTGGCGAACGTCAAGAACAGCGAAGACCGGACCTTCACTATCTCGGAAACCAATCTGAACCTGCCGCCAGGAGTGACGTTTCTGCGCGCCGTGCCGTCGCAATTGCGGCTGCGCTTGACGCGGCTGGCCGCCAAGGATGTGCCGGTGGAAGTGCAATTTTCCGGGAGCCTGCCGGCCGGATACCGTCTGGCGGGGAAGCGCGTGTCGCCGGAATATTTGAGCGTCGCCGGTTCCGAGACACGGGTCGCGGCGGTGACCCAGGTTCAAACCGATCCTATCGATTTGCGCACACTCACGCACTCCGGGGAACACCGGGTGGATGCGTTTGTCGACGACCCGCAAGTACGTTTTGAATCGCCGCCGGTGGTTACTGTCACGCTCACCATCGAACGGAGAGGAAGATAACCCAACTTTGAGGCAACTTTTTGGCACCGATGGTATGCGGGGCGTCGCGGGAGAGTACCCGCTGGACGCGGCCACGACGTTCGCAGTGGGCGTGGCGCTGGCCCAGTGGGTGAAGGATCATCCCGCGGCGGGGCCGCTGGCAAGCGTTCCCGAAGTGGTGATTGGAATGGATACGCGCGAGTCCGGGCCGTCGATCGCGGAAGCGGTTGCGGGTGGGCTCGCGAGCCGCGGCGTTGAGGCGCGCTTTGCGGGATTGATTACGACTCCCGGCATCGCGCACGTTACGCGCACCGGACCGTTCGCGGCGGGCGTCATGATTTCGGCTTCGCATAATCCTTATCGCGATAACGGCATCAAGATCATCGATCATTCCGGATTTAAGCTGCCGGATGAACAGGAGCACGTTCTTGAGCAGGACCTGTTTGCGTTCTTGAAATCGGGCGCGCCAGCGGTCCCCAAGCCGCTGACGGTGGATGAAGGACTAGATAGCGAGTACATCGAACACCTGTCCGCCACGCTGCCTGCGGGACTCGACGGGATGCGCATGGTGGTGGACGCGGCGCACGGCGCGGCTAGTTATTTGGCTCCGGCGCTGTTCGAGCGGCTGGGGGCGGTGGTCGATTGCATTGGCTGCGCGCCCGACGGGCGTAACATCAATTTGAATTGCGGCTCGCTGCATCTCGAAGGCTTGCAGCGGCGGGTGCTGGAGACTGGCGCCGAGGTGGGCGTGGCTTTCGATGGCGATGCGGACCGTGCGCTGTTCGTCTCGCATTCGGGCAAGATCATCGATGGCGATGCGGTGATGTTGGTAACGGCGCTGCGTCTGCACGCCGCCGGGCAACTGACGGAAGTGATTGCGACTGTGATGTCGAACCTAGGGCTGGAACGCGCGCTAAAACGGCATGGCATTGGGCTGGTGCGAACACCTGTCGGCGATAAATATGTGTTGCAAGAAATGGAGCGGCGGCACGCGCCTTTAGGCGGCGAGCAGAGCGGGCACATTATTTTTCGGAATTTCGCTACTACGGGCGACGGGCTCTTGACAGCGCTACGGGTGTTTGAGGCGATTCGCGAGTCGGGGCAGGATCTGGATGCGCTTACGCGTGAACTGGTTACCTATCCGCAACTGCTGGTGAATGTGCGGGTGAAGAATAAGCGTCCGCTGGAAGAACTGGCGCTGGCCAATCGCGAAATCCGCACGGCGGAGGCGGAGTTTGGGGACGCGGGGCGGATACTGGTGCGGTTTTCGGGAACCGAGCCGCTGGCGCGGGTGATGGTGGAGGGGCCGGAGCTCAAGCGCGTAGAGCACTTCGCCCATAGCATTGCGAAGGCGATTCAGGCTGAACTCGGGTAGTGACGTTATAATAAAACTTCTATGTTTTTTCGCAATGCAAAGCCCAAGGTTGAGTCCTTTCAAGAGCGCATCGCCGGCTTGAAGGAGCTTGGCTTCGCGGCCAAAATGCAATCCCCGGGACACTGCCTGGTGACGCGCGACGGCTGCGGCGCGATCGCGGAAGATCTGGGCGACGGAAAGATGGGAATCGGCAAGGCCGGGGTGCTGGTGGGTGGCGAGATCGCGCTGCTGATTCATGGCGGCTACCAGATGTTTCTGCGCACGCCTTCGGGCAAGGAAGTTCCGGCGCTGGCCACGCACTTGAAGACGCTGCATGCCTTCGACGAAGACTTGCGCGAAGGCTTGGGCATGACCACGCTGTACAACCTGGCGCTGGGCACGGTTTGCGACGATCACCTGTACGACCGCGTCGAAGATCGCGATGCCGGTCCGCAGCACTACGCTTGGGACAAGTGAATCCGCCGGTGCGGCTCAAAATTGTGCAAACCGGGGAACCGGTTTTGCGGCAGATGGGCCGCCGGCTCACGCCTGAGGAAATCGCTCTTCCCGCTATCCAGGAATTGATCGGACATATGCGCGACACTATGCGCGATGCGCCTGGGGTGGGCTTGGCGGCGCCGCAGGTGGGGCTGCCTATCCAGATCGCGGTGATCGAAGATCGCGCGGAATACCTGACCGGGATCGCGCCGGAACTGCTGGCGGAGCGGGAACGGCAGGCGGTGCCGTTCCTGGTGCTGATCAACCCCGACATTGTCGAATATTCGGACGAGACTGCGGAGTTCTTCGAAGGCTGCCTGAGCGTTGCGGGCTTTAGCGCGTTGGTGAAACGTTCGCGCCGCGTGAGGGTGGAATATCTGGACGAGCATGGGCAGCCGCAACGGCTGCAGGCCTCGGGCTGGTTCGCTCGTATCTTGCAACATGAGATCGATCATCTCAACGGGCGGTTGTATATAGACCGCATGGAGACGCGTTCGTTCACCAGCCTGGATAATATGGGGCGCCATTGGAAAGATCTGCCGGTGGAGAGCGTGCGCACCGCCTTGGGGCTAGGTTAAACTACATCCACTGGAGGAGGGCGCCATGCGAAGGTTTGGTTTATTGGTCTTTGGGGTTGCGTCCCTTTCCTGGGGGCAGAGCAAGAACGTAGGGCCGGCGGCGCCTCCACCTACTCCTGAGGAAACCCGCGCCAACCTGCTGCTGGGCGCAGGATTGGGGGATAAGAACCCGGATGTCCGCAAACAGGCGGTGGCGGCATTGGGGCTGATCGGTCCTCGCGAGCCGTACATCTCGCAGATCAACAATGCGATTTCCGACAAAGACATTTACGTGCGGTTGGCGGCGGTGGCGAGCCTGGTGGATTTGAAAGACAAGGGCACTGCGGACATGCTCGACAAGGCCCTACGCGATGTTGCTCCGGAAGTGGGCTTCGCTGCCGCCAAGGCGCTGTTCGGCTTGGACGACCCGCGCGGACGCACCGCTCTGCTGGCCATCCTGGGGCGCGAGGCCAAGACGCAATCGGGCTTTCTGACGGCCCAGAAGCGCGATACTCTGCGGCTGGTGCACGTTCCCAAGGGCATGATGATGTTTGCCATCAAGAACGGCGTGGGATTCGCGCCGGTTCCGGGGCTGGGCGCGGGCGTGTCTTCGATGCAGGAGATCATGTCCGACAACGGGGTCTCGGGGCGCGCGACCACGGCGGTGCTGCTGGCGAACGACCCGAGTCCGCAGGTGCTGGACGCCTTGAAAGAGGCGCTCAGCGACAAAGATCCAACGGTGCGGGCCGCGGTGGTGCATGCGATCGCGGCGCGCAACGACCCCGCGCTGATGCCTGAACTGCTGCCGCTGTTTGACGATACCAAGGAAGCAGTCCGCCTGCGCGCGGCGGCGGGTTATTTGCGGCTGGCTTGGCTGGTGAAGCCGCCGCCGGCGCCGGCCAAGCCCGCGACCAAGAAGGCGGTGGTCCCTGCGAGCGCTGCTAAAAAGCAATAGAGCTTTGTAGCATCTTTACCGAAACTTACAGGCATCGGCCCCAAAAATGCATTATGCAGGACTGGAGGTTACGATATGAAACCTGTCTTCAAAGGTTTGCTGCCGGCCACGATGCTCCTGGTGGGCATGGCCGGGGGACTCTGGGCTCAGGGACAACGGGAGCCGTCGCCAAAGAGCCAAATTCGTCTGCAGAAGGAAGTTCGCCACGAACTGGTGATGTTGCCGTTCTATAACGTCTTTGACAACTTCGAATACAAAGTGGACGGCAACACGGTGACCTTGATGGGCCAAGTCACGCGCCCGAATCTGAAGTCGGATGCGGAGAAGGCGGTGAAACAGATTGAGGGCGTCGAGCGGGTGGAGAACCGGATCGAGGTTCTGCCACTATCGCCGAATGACGACCGCATCCGGCGCGCGGTTTATCGTGCGATTTATGGGGACGCTGGGATGGAGCGCTATACGCTGCAGGCGGTTCCCAGCATTCACATCATCGTGAGGAACGGGCATGTGTTCCTGGAAGGCGCGGCAGCTACTGAGATGGATAAGAACCTGGCGTA
>Ga0105238_10001184_pt1 | contig 26230 bp, 18 predicted proteins | sample KBSC34metaG_FD_81526 | JGI IMG/M metagenome (GOLD analysis project Ga0105238, IMG submission 81526) | Corn rhizosphere microbial communities from Kellogg Biological Station, Michigan, USA - KBS C3-4 metaG | ecosystem: Host-associated > Plants > Roots > Rhizosphere > Soil | place: Michigan, USA...
CAGGAGGAGATTCGCGCGCGTTATCCCCACCTTGCGCCCGTCATGGCTCCCGAGGGCTCATACAGCGCGGCCTGCCTGCCCGTGGTGGCTCAGGGGCGAACCCTGGGGGCGCTGGCTTTCACGTTCGACGGCAGCCGCGGTCCCCTCACGGAGGAGGACAAGAGCTTCCTGCTCCTCGCGGCGCGCCACAGCGGCCAGGCCCTCGAGCGACTGCGCCTGTTCGCGGCCGAGCAGGAAGGCCGGGTCCGCGCCGAGCTCCTTTACGGCTTGGCGCGCGCCGTGATCGGCGCTGATCGGGTCGAGCTGGTCTTCGAGGCGGCCCTCGATGCCATCCGGTTGGGTCTGGGAGCCGATCGGGCCGCCATCCTCGTTCTCGACGGCGCCGGCGTCATGCGATTTCGAAGCTGGCGGAACCTCTCCGACGACTATCGTCGCGCGGTGGAAGGCCATTCCCCCTGGGGGCGCGGCGCCCACGACCCTCAACCCGTGGTCGTGCCCGATGTGGAGACGGACGCGGCGATGGCGCCTTTTCGACCCCTCTTCCGGCAGGAGAGCATTGGGGCGCTCGTGTTCGTGCCGCTGGTTGCGGCCGGACGGCTGGTGGGGAAATTCATGGTCTATTACCGGACGCGCTACGAACCCGGCAAGCACGAGATGGCCTTGGGGCGCGCCATCGCCGATCACGTCGCGGCGGCCGTCTCGCGATTCAAATCCATGGCCGAGCTCCAGGAGACTGTCCGGTTCAACGAGATGTTCACCGGGATCCTCGGGCACGACCTACGGAATCCGCTGGCGGCCATCAGCACATCGGCCCGACTGGCCATGGGGCGCGAGGGCAGTGAAAAGATGTTGAAGCCTCTGACGCGCATACTGAACAGCGGTGAGCGGATGGCGCGAATGATCGATCAACTGCTCGATTTCACGAGGATCCGCGCCGCCGGTGGGATCCCGGTGAATCGGACCCGGGTCGATCTCATTCCGGTCCTGGGCCAGATCATGGACGAGCTTGACGACGCCAACCCGGACTGGACCCTGCGCCTGCAGCATCTGGGGGACACCACCGGTGTCTGGGATCCGGATCGCCTGTCGCAGGTGTTCTCGAACCTCGTGGCAAACGCGGTTCAACATGGTCGCCCGGAGGGGGGCGTCACCGTGATCGTAGACGGCGCGACGTCCGACGAGGTGCGTGTGGAGATCCGGAACGCGGGGAGCATTCCCCAGAGTCGCCTGGCCTTGCTGTTCGAGCCGCTCGCCGGCAGCGGAAGCACTCGCCGTTCGACGGCGCGCGGTCTCGGACTCGGTCTCTTCATCACGCGCGAGGTGGTCCGCGCCCACGGGGGACAGATCGACGTCACCTCCAACGAAGAAGGAGGGACTGTCTTCACGTTGGTGCTCCCGCGGCGTGTCGCCGAGGGTGGCCACCCGAACGAAGCAGGCCACAGCAACCTGGAACGACCCACGCCCGAGGTCTGCTAACCCTCCGCATCGAGCCGTGGCCCGGTGACGGGGGGCGAGCGGCGGCGCAAGATGGCCGGGTCGGTCTTGCGACGAGCCCCCGATGAGGCCAGTGGCGCTGCCCACCGACTCGGCGTCCCGAACAAGGTCCCGGCGTCCTGGCGAACCCGGGCCTCTTGAGCGGCGCGCGCCGCCTCCGTCAGGCCGTCGTGGCCGCTCACTGGCGCGAGCGCCTGCTCGAGCCCCATGACCAACGCGCGCGTCGTGAGCTCGACCAAGGGGACGTGAGGGAGCCGGATCATCTCGAAGGACCTCGAGGCCGCCACCAGGGCCGGCAGCAGGGCGCCGCATCCGTCCTGGGGCGGCGCATCGCCCGAACCGTCGGTCGGCGTGCGAAATGCGAACCGGATCTCGAACTGAGGGCCGAGCACGAAGGCAGCGATCAGACCACGAGACGAAGGGGAGCCGGGAGGAACCACGGCAAAGGTTCGGAACAAGCTCATGAGCTGCCGCGTTGCCAGATCGTCGGGGCTCTTCATGCAGCGGTACCGATCGTTGCTCTCGAAGCGACGGACCCCATCGGGTGCGACGACGAGCAGAGTCATGCCCAGGCCCCGGACCTCGGCCCGGAGCCGCTCGACGTCGGCTTCGTCCGTATGGATGTCGGCGTCGTTCACGAGCTGCGACTTGAAGACGACGAGCAGGGGGAGGCGCGTGGTCTCGGGATCGATGGCGGGGAACGAATGTTCGCCCCCGAGGGTATCGAGCGACGGGAATCGTGGTCGGCTCTGAACGTCGAGCGTGGAACTTTTCATCATGCTTTCTCCTGGCGATTTAGAGACGGATCAAGGGACGCTGCGCGGTCTAGTCGAGGTACGAGCCACGTCCGATCGGAGACACCGTCCGCCGTTCCGCTTACGGAACCGCGGGCGATCGTTGTTACGGCCACTCCCCTCCCGAAAATCCATCCTTCCAGAGAACCGCTAGGCGAGCCGCGCGGTTGCACATCGACGGATGGCACGGCGTATTCACGGAGAAGTTTCGTTTGCCGGATGCGTGCCAACCGAGGTGCGGGGCGATCGCGGATCATCGGCTCCGTGCTTTTCCCCGGCGTGCGAGCCTTTCGCGATTGGTATGGCCCTTGAAGCGCCCGCGGAGACGCTGACGGCGGAGCGAACTCGAACGAGGGTTGCTTCCGCAAAAAAGGAGAAAGTCATGAAGAACGACACGAACAGCAAGACGATCCGTAACCTGAACGAGCTGTTGCGCGGCGAGCTCTCGGCCCTCGAAACTTACGGTCAGGCGTTGTCGGCCGTGACGAACGATCCAGAGGCCGAACAAGATCTCCGCGAATGCCAGGAGTCCCATCGGGACCGCGTCGAGCGGCTGCGGCTCGAGATCGTCGAGCGGGGGGGAAAGCCCGACGAGACGTCGGGAGCCTGGGGCGTGTTCGCCAAGGCGGTCGAAGGCAGCGCCAAGACCATCGGGGCCAGCACGGCCATCTCCGCTCTGGAGGCTGGCGAGGACCACGGTCTCAAGGAGTACGAGGAGGCCATGCCCACGCTGGACGGGGCGGCGCGGGACATCGTCTCCACGGCTATCTACCCGCAGCAGATCAGGACCCACAGCATCATGTCGGCCCTGAAACACCGCCAGAGCGGCACGTCCGGCGGGGCATCCGCGCGACCGTGACCGGCGTGGGCTCTCGTTCGCGCTCCGGATCGCGATCCTGGCACGAAGTTCGCTGCGTTTCCGGAGCGCCGAGAGTCGATAACGGGATGCGCGCTGCTCGAATGCGACGCGCGCGAACAAAGCTACCGCGGAGGACGACGATGTCGCTGAGACTAGGTGCTCGATTCGGTTCGATGTTCAGGGAAACAACCTCGCCCTCGAGGTCGCGTAGAGGCACGAAAATTGAGAAGATCGCGAAGGCCCGGAATGGTCGTCGTCCCCTTCGCGAAACGTCCAGCCGCCCGCGGGTAACGTCTTTCACACCCCACCGGGGTCTCGGGGTCACTTACACCATCGGTGAGCTCGTCACGGAGGCGTACGCGCGGGCCTCGCGCGTCACCTCGGATCCGGAAATCGAGGCCATCCTGGCAACCCGGCTGCTCGCGGCGTGGCTGGCTCGGTCGACCTTGTCGAACACGAAGCCCACCTCGGCCGGAGAGGCAGCTGCGCGAACGGCGGCGGGACGCCACGAGGCCAGCGAGATTCGCCGGTCTGGAACCTCCAGAAGCACCGGGCGGCGCGGGGAATTCGTCGCCGCCGCTCACGTTCACCGAGCCGTGGCCTAAGGCTGGGGAGGCCCGACGCCTACCGACTCGCTCTTGCACCCAGTAGGCCCGCCTCCGTCGCTGCCAGGCTCAGGCGGCGGCGGCGAGGCGGCGGCCCGGCCGATCACGTCGGTGTCATCGTGGCCCTGACTCGCGGACACGGCGGTACGCGGCCAGCAGCGCGGCGACGCTCCAGGCCTGCGCCGCGCAGCCGCGGGGGGTGAACGGGGCCTCGGCGTCGAAGACTTCCGCCACCTGCCCGATACACGCCTGTCCCAAGTGGTCGATCAGCCCGCGCAGGCACTCTCGAGCGCGCCCGGCCGCGGTCGGATCGACACGCAGGAGCGCATCCACGTAAGGTCCGATCAGCCAGCCCCAGACGGTGCCCTGATGATACGCCGCATCGCGTGTCCGGAGATCTCCGTGATAGGTCGGCTGGTAGTCAGGGCTGCCGGGGGCCAGCGAGCGCAGGCCGTAGGGCGTGAGGAGGGTCGCTTCTATCTTGTCCAGGACCGGTCGCCAGCGAGCTTCGTCGAGGACGGGGTGGGGCAGGGAGATGGCGAAGATCTGATTGGGCCGCAACGCCGGATCGGCCGGGCGGTCGGGGCCGTCGACGACGTCATAAAGGTGCCCGCCTTCCTCGTACCAGAAGCGTCGGTTGAACGACGCGCGGGCGCGCGCCGCCCGCTCCTCCAGCTTCCGGGCATCGTCCGGCCGGTCCGCCTCGCGCAGCCACGTTCCCATCAGCGTGAGCGCGTTGTACCAAAGCGCGTTGATCTCGACGGCCTTGCCCCGGCGGGGCGTGACCACCCAATCGCCGCACTTGGCGTCCATCCACGTCAGCTGATAGCCCTCTTCACCCTGCGACAGAAGGCCATCCTCGGGGTCGACGCGGATATGAAAGCGGGTGCCCGCCACGTGGTGCTCGATGATCGATTCGAGGAGCGGCAGGACCTCACGCAAGAACTCCGAGTCCCCCGTGTACGTCACGTAGCGGTCGATGGCGTGAAAGAACCAGAGGGTCGCGTCGGCGGTGTGGTAGAGGCCTTCGTGCGAGCCCTCGGGGAACAGGTTCGGGATCAGGCCGTGGCGCACATATCGCGCGAAAGTCCGGAGGATGAACAGGGCTTCTTCGGCGCGTGCCGTGCTCAGGCACAGACCCTCGAGCGAGATCATCGTGTCGCGGCCCCAGTCCGTGAACCAGTGGTAGCCGGCGATGACCGTGCGCAGCTCGTCGCCGCTGGCTCGAGCGCGTACGGCGTCGCGCGTCCGTCCCACCGGCGCGATCACGAACTGATCGGCGGCCAGTACGAGCTCGGCGAGGAGCGGATCGCGCGTGGCGTCCTCGACGCGGCGGATGAGCCGACGGCGCCGGCGGGTGTCACAGAGCGCGAGCTCATCGGGGTCGAGGGCCAGCAGGACCTCCCAGCTCTCGACCGACGCCAGCAACGTGACGGGGTGATTTCGGCGGAGGCGGATGTCGAACCGGCCCCGAGACCACAAGGTGCCACGCGACTCGTAGCCGCGGGCCGCCTCGACCGAGTAGTCGACGTCCGCGCGCGCCGGCGGTTCGAACACGAAGGCGGCATCGTCGCCGTGAACGAACATGCGCAAGGGCGGATAGCCGCCGCCCGGGATGACCTCGAACCGGTCCTCCGAGAGCGCGATGGTGTAAGGGGGGGCCTCCGTCGAGACCGGCGCGTCGTGGGGGCGCATCTGGATGGTGGGCCGCAGGTGCAGCCTCACCTCGTCGGGACCATCCAGCAGCCGATAGGTCACGCTCACCGTGTTGTGCCCGGCGGGGAGGCGGACGCGCTTCTCGAGGCGCAGGCCGTCCGCCTCGTACCGCCAGACCGGCAGGCCGTCCTCCGCGCGAAATTCCTCGAGCGCCCCGCCGTCGCTGCCGTTCAGGGCCAGGGCGTCGCGAGCCGCGATGGCCGCCGGGCTGGGCCCGCTCGTGGGCGCTTCGAACGTGATCCACTCGATGAGCTGATTGAAGACCATGGTCCGGCCGAATGGGTTGGGCAGCGCGGCCACCAGCAAGCCGTGATAACGGCGGGTGTTCATGCAGGCGAGCGTGCCCGATGCGTATCCGCCCAGCCCGTTGGTGATCAGCCACTCGCGACCGACCGCGGTCGCGGTCGGTGACTCACCTCGGCGGTATCCCACGCGGGTGACCATCAGCGCACCACCGCCGAAGCGGCCGATTGCTCGGGCTCGCGGATCGCTCGCATCAGCTCCTCCAGTCGCCGCAACAGGGCGGCGGTCGCGCGGGGAATGGGCAAGGGCGCCGCGCGCGCGCGCGCAAACAGCTGGTCCTGTCGGTCGACGATCTCGTCCCAGCCGACCGGAACCTGATGTCCGCCGGTCCGTTTGAGGGCGCGCACCGTCTCCAGCGCGGTCTGCAACGTGGCCGACAACGGGGGCGCCAGCAGCAACCCCCACCACCCGAGGAGGTTCCAGGTGACGACCGCCATGAATATGCCGAGCAGCGGGTTCATCTCGCGGCACGACAGCAGGCGCTGGCACACGCGATCGGCGGTCAGTGACGCCGCCAGCGTCAGGGATGGCGCGGCCACCAGCGCAAACGGCCCGGCGGGTGCCGCCGCCACCATCGCCACCACCAGGCCCAGCGCCTTACCCGCGAGCGGGACCACGCGCAGCAGGCCGATCACCAGGGCCGGGACCGTCGGGAACGGCAGGCCCAGCAACCGAAAGAGCAGGGCCAGCACCACAGATACCAGCATGCTCTTCAGGCCTTCGTTGAGGATCAGAGTGCCCACGCTCGTGTCGATGTCCTCGACCAGCTGGCGAACCCAGGTCCGCTGGGTGGCCGGGATGAGCGAAAGGAACAGCCGGGTGGCGTGGGGACGGTGCTTGCCCCAGTAGAGGCTGAACACCACCACCAAGATCGCGGAGACGAAGGCCTCCAGGGCAAAGGACGTCACCGTGAACGCCGCGCTGCCGGCCTCGCTGGGCGGCAACAGCCGGGACACCACCCCGGACGCGTCCGGGCGGGGCAAGATGGAGGCGAGCATCTGCGCCAGGTGACCGCCGTCGGCGAGCTCGGCGAGGAGGAGCTCGTAGCGGCGCAGGAGGTGGCCGCCCGCTGGTCCGACCTCGTTGAAGGCGGTCCCGAACATGACCGCGGCGAAAGAGCCGACCAGGACCAGTCCGGCGACATAGGCGATGGCGGTGGCCGGGACCCGGCCGATCCCCCGGCGCACGAACCCGTCCGCCACGGGGCGCGCCGCAGCCGCCAGCGCCAGCGCCGCGCCGAAGAGGAGGAACAGGTCGCGCGCGCGATACAGGAAGGCGACCGCCGACAGGACCAGCAGGGCGCCGAGGGCCATCCCGAACATGCGCCGGAATATGGCGCGTGGGCTCGTATGAATCGTCAAGGTCAGGCTCACGTTGGCTAGGGTTTGGGTGTCGGTATGAGGCGTGGGCTCACGTTTCCGGACGCAGACAGGTCGACAATCCCTCGGCGATGAGCTCCACTTCCTCTTCGATCTCGACGACCTGTCGGCCGCGGCCGCGCCGACGGGCGAGCTTGCGCGCGCTCACTCCCAGGACGGTCGCCTGATAGCGGAGGGCGCTCAGCCGATCGCGTCCCGCGGCGTCGCGAGTTGTCCGATCGATGGGCGCGTTCAGGATCCAGCGGTCCACGGCCAGCTGGACGATCGCGGCGAAGGGAACCGCCACCATGGCGCCCAGCACGCCACCGAATTTCGTCAAGGCCACGAGCGACGCCAGCACCAGGAGCGCGTTCATGCCGATGGTCCGGCCCATCACGACAGGCGTCACCACGTAGTCGACCATGAGGCGCACGACGACAACCACGGTCAAGATCCCCAGCCACGCGTGCGGCGCGCTCACCAGAGCTGCGGCCGCCACCACCAGAGGGCCGACGATCGGCACCAGCTCGGCGAAGGCCGCCAGGCCTCCTAGTGCCAGCGCCGTGGGAAGTCCCATCAGGAAATAGGTCAGGAAGGTCGCGACCCCCACCAGCGCGCAGATGATGAGCTGTCCGCGGATGAAGGCGCCCAGCCGCACCTCCGCTTCATCGACGAAAGCGCGTGTTCGCTCCCGCGCCGACGACGGCAAGAGGAGGGTCATGCGCATCAGCAGGTCTGATCGCTCGAGGAGCCACCAATAGGACATGGCTCCCACCACGAGGACCGACCACAGCGTGTTCTCCGCCCACACCAGCGATCGCCATGCCGCCACCCGCTTGGGCAGCGACGCGACGACGGCCGCACAGTCCGGCGGCAGCATCGCCCCGACCAGCTGTTGGGCCAGGGCCCCCTGGCCAGCGTCACCGCTCGTCCACGCCTTCAAGGCCTGGCATCGCGCCGGGAGGTGCTCGAGCAACAGGGCGAATTGGGCCGTCAAATCGGGGACGGCGAAGGCGATCGCCGCCACCAGGCCGACGAGACCAGCGGCCAGCACCGCCAGCGCCGCGACGGGCCGGGGCAAAAATCTCCCCAGACCGTCGACCACTGGCAAAGCCGCCGTCGCCAGCACCAAGGCCAGCAGCGCCATCAGCAAGGCCGGACCCATCAGGAAGGCGGCGCCAAAGAGCGCCACCGCCATCACCACCGCGGACGTCGCGATGACCGCGGTGGTGAACGGTGTGGGCCCGGGCGGTGGCGTCCCGCTCTCCGCTTCGGGGATCGAGCGGGGCAGCCCTGATATCGGGCTCGGACGGGCGGACACCATCACCGCCGGGAGGCCCGACGACCTGGTTGGGGGCGGTGAAGACGGGACGTCTATCAAGGAGGTGTCCGACCGCCGATGACCCGCACCAGGACCGCCACGATGGCGAGCACCAGCAGGATGTGAATGAAGCCCCCTAACGTGTAGGAGCTGACCAGGCCCAGGGCCCACAGGAGCAACAAGACGACGGCAACGGTCCAAAGCATCGCAGCACCTCTCGGTGAAGGTTGGTGTCTGTCGTCGGCGAAGCTGAATCCCAACCGACGTACGTCCCGTCAATGCATCAAGCGACGTGCCACCAGGCTCTGCACGGTGCGGTCGGCGTGGCTCGACCATTTCCCGAGTGCCGTTGCGCGTAGCCGCCGAGGATTGAAGCGCGCGCGCCGGAGCTCCGCGTTTCGACGTCACCGTGACGCGACAGCGCGTTACGAAGGCTTCACGCCAACGCCGTCGCGAATCAGCGCCAGCAGCTCGTCGATGTTGAACGGCTTGCGGAGAATGGCCGTCACGCCGGTCGGCATGTCCTGCGACACCGCCGTGAGCACGATGACGGGGATGTTCTCCAGATCGGGCCGCTGGCGAATCTCCTCGAGCACCTGCCAGCCGGTGACGATGGGCATCATCAGGTCGAGGATCACCACGTCCGGCTTGGAGTCCACGGCCGCCGTCGCCAGGAAATCGAGCGCCTGACGCCCGGTGCGCGCCGGGATGACGTCATAGCCCCTCTCCTCGAGGACCTCCTGCACGACATCCCGGATGTCCTGGTCGTCCTCGGCGAGGAGGACCGTCTTGCACCCGCCGCTGCCCTGTTCCGATACCCCCATGATCAGCTCCACCCCCCGGGATCATTCCATCCTATCAGGGCGGGGCCAGGACCGGGGCCATTCCCGATCGGAAATTTTCGGCTGCCGGGCAGGGGGATGGGCGCGGCCTCACCGGCGCCTCGCAGGGGGAAGTCGAGCACGAATCGAGTTCCCTCAGCAGAGCTCTCGACGGCGATCGACCCGCCGTGGGCGTCCACGATCTGCTTCGAGATGAAGAGACCCAGGCCAAGCCCTCCGAGAGACGGGGGCGCGATCCGGTGAAAGCGCTGGAAGATCCGCTCGAGATCGCCGGGCGGGATTCCGGCGCCGTGGTCCCGGACGATGAGGCGGGCGGTCCTCTCTGTCCCGGGGCCGGCCGTCCACCCGGGTGAGACGGTGATCTCGACGGGGTGGCCCGGCGCGTACTTGATGGCGTTGCTGATGAGGTTCGTCACGACTTGCTCCAGGCGCATCCGGTCCCAGCGACCGATCAGCGCGCCGCCGGTCCCGAGGTCGAGCGACAGTTGACAGTCGGCGGCGGCCAGCTCTTCGGCGAAGCGGGGGACCACCTCGCGCACGACGTCGGCCAGATCGACCTCGGCCAGCTGGAGATTCATCTTGCCGGTGGTGAGGCGGGAGACGTCGAAGAGGTTCTCGACGAGCGCCGCCAGGCGCCGCACCTGTCGGTCGCACCTTTGCAAGATGGGCTGCATCCGCTCGGCGCGCCCCGCGATCAACTCTCCGCGCTCGTCCAGCATGCGCTGGAAGTGAATTCGAAGTGGGGTGAGGGGAGTCCGGAGCTCGTGCGAGGCTATCGAGAGGAACTCGTCGCGCGCCCGGACGGCATCCTCGGCCTCGCGGTGAAGACGCGCGTTGTCGAGGGCCAGCGCGATCCGTTGAGTCACCTCGTGAGCCATCAGGATCTCGCCCGGGCCCAAAGCATCTGCGGACAGGAAAGTGATGCGCCCGAGGACGCGGTCGTGGCTGATGAGGGGCAAGCTCAACGCTCTGTTCACCTGGAGATCGTCGAGCACGACTTCGTCGATATTCCAGGCCGCCTGCAGGTCGCCCCTCGGCGCGATAGACCGGAGGGGGACGCGGCTCTCCAGGCTCGCGGCATATTCGGCGCTGCCGGCCAGCGCGGCCCGCAAGCGATCGGCGGCCGCGGCCCGGCGCGGATCCGCGTGGGCCACCGCAGGTTCGCCCAGGGGGCCCTCGCGCCTGTCGGTCGTGCCGATCACACACCACTCGCCGAGCGATCCCGCGATCAGCTGGGCGACCCGCGCCATGTCGGCGGGGTGTTCGAGAGATTGAAGCAAGACCTGGCTGACTCCCGCGACCAAGCGCTCCCGCTTCTTGGCGTCGCGGCGGCTGGTGATGTCCTCGATCAGCAGGATCAGGTTCTTCACCTTGCCCGACGCGTCTCGAAGCGGAGACATCGTCAGGTCCACCCAGACCGTATGCCCGTCCTTGTGGAGGTAACGCTCTTCGCGACGGTAAGTGTCGAGCTCGCCCTCGAACAACCCTCGCAGCCCTGCCCGGTCGTCCGCCAGGTCGGCCGGGTGCACGACGTCCTCCAGGCGCATGTTCGACAGGTCGCCAGGGTCATAGCCGATCGTGCGCGCGAAGCACGGGTTGGCTCGCAGCCACTCCCCGTTTCGCGTCACGTGCGCGATCCCGACCGCTGCGCCATTGAAGGACGCTTCATAGAGCGCCTCGCGCTCGCGAATCGTGGCCTCGCTGCGGTCACGATCGGCAGCGCGCAGCAGCTCTTCCTGCCGGCGCATCTGACGGGCCTTGCGGTACAGATCCACGAACACGCCGACCTTGGCGCGGACCATCTCGGCGTTGAGGGGTTTGACCAGGTAATCGACGGCCCCGACCGCGTAGCCACGTTCGACCGTCGCCGGGTCGGCTCCGGCCGCGGTCAGGAAGATGATGGGCGTGTGGCGGCTGGCGTCCCGAGTGCGGATGAGGCCGGCGGTCTCGAAGCCGTCCATGGCCGGCATGAAGACATCGAGAAGGATCACCGCGAAGTCGTGTTTCAGGATGTGCTTCAGCGCCTCGTTGCCCGATCGGGCCGTCACGATGCGATGACCGGGCCGCGCCAGGATACCTTCCATGGCGAGCAGGTTCTCGTCATGGTCATCGACGACGAGGATGGGTACGACATCCTCCTCCGAATGGTCGTCGGACTGGTCCATTGTCTTCTCTATCTATCGAAGAGCTCGCGACGACGTCGCGGTGGCGAGGTCATGGGTGCGTGCGTTCCTCACAAAAGCCTCCCGCAGAGTTCCATTGGGCGGTTCGACTTCAAGCCATGTACCAGTCGCTTGCTCGGCTCGCACATCTCGGTGGAGACTCGTGAATTCTGCCAGCGGCAGGCAGGAGCGGCATTTCAACTATATGGAATATCGCGACAATGCCTCGGGTGATGCGGGCTTCGTGGGGCTTCGGGCGAACTGAGGCGGACCGCCGACCGGCTCGAGGTCGAGGACCACGATCGGTAACGCGGAAACGCGGTTCGTTACTGGGATGTAACTGCCTTCCCGGCCATCGATTGGGCCGAGACCCCGAACTTTCTTGAAATTACGCGCGCGGATGCGGTCGAACGGGACAGTCGAGCCGATTGGCACGTTACGTGAAACGGACGCGGACCACGATGTTTCACAACTTATCAAGCGCCGAGAGCGCCGGGGTCGCATGTTAGACGTCTTGCTCATCGAGGATGAGGTCGGTCTCCGCGAGCCGCTGGAGGAGATGCTCCGCGATGCCGGGCACAACGTCCAAGTCGCCGTCGACGGCGCCGCGGGGGTCGACGAAGTCCTCCGGCGCGTCTACGACGTCGTGATCTGCGATGTTCATCTGCCGCAGGTCGACGGTGTCACGCTGCTACGAACGGTGCGCAAACAAGCTCCGAAGACCGAAGTCATCATGATGACCGCCTTCGCCGAGGTCGGGCAGGCGGTCTCGGCGCTGAAGGAAGGCGCTTACGACTATCTGGTCAAGCCGTTCGACACCGATGAGTTGCTGGTCCAACTCCGTCGGATCGACGAGAACCTGGCGCTCCGGCGCGAGCTGGAGAAAGTTCGGGGTGAGCTCTCTGGACGCTCGACGCAGACGACGCTGGTCGGGGATTCGCCTGCCATTCGGCGGGTCATCGAGATGGTGAAGATGGTGTCGCAGAGCGAGGTGCCCGTCATGGTCACCGGCGAGAGCGGCACGGGCAAAGAGGTGGTGGCCCGACTCATTCACGAGGAGGGGCCGCGTCGCGCCAAGCCCTTCGTCGTCGTCAACTGCGGGGCCCTGGCCGAGAACTTGATCGAGGCGGAGCTGTTCGGTCACGAGCGGGGGGCGTTCACCGGCGCCGTGCGCAAGCGCGATGGCCGATTCAAGGCCGCCGATGGCGGCACGTTGTTCCTGGACGAGATCGCCGAGCTACCGGCGGCGGCCCAGGCGAAGCTGTTGCGCGTCCTGCAAGAAGGGACGTTCGAGCCGCTCGGCACGAACACGACGGTGAAGGTGGACGTGCGGATCATCTCTGCCACCCATCGCAATCTGGCCGAGCGGATCAAGACGGGACATTTCCGGGAGGATCTCTTCTACCGGATCAACGTCATTCAGGTTCAGCTCCCGGCGCTGCGCGAGAGGCCCGGTGACTTGCCGTTGCTGTTGCGGCACTTCATTCAGCGATTCACCCCTCCGGGGACCGAGCCGCCCAATGTCTCGCCAGCGGCCTGGGCCACCCTCGTGCAGTACGGGTTCCCGGGGAACGTCCGCGAGCTGTCACACGCGGTCGAGCACGCGCTCGTGCTGTCGGGAGGCAAGGAGATCGATCTGCGGCACTTGCCGTCGACCATGACCGACGCGGTCGGAGGGGGACTCAACCCCGCCACGTCGCCCGCGGCCGTGCGGCCTCTGCAGGTGGCGCTGCGCGAGTTCGAGCTGCAGTACTTGAAGCGCGCGCTGAAGGCCGCCGATGGCAAGCGGACCCGCACCGCCGAGATGCTCGGGATCTCGCGCAAGACCCTGTGGGAGAAGCTGCGGAACGGGGGCTATCACGATGAGCCAGAGTTCGGCGGCGAGGAGGAGTCGGCCGCCGCGGCCGCTGGACCTCCCTCCTGAGGAGCAAGAGGCCGGCACTGAGCTTCACGGAGGGGAAGGGTGGAAGGAGGGCAGGACGTCGCTGCCCATCAACGCGATCGCGTCGCTCAGCTCGTCGAGCGGGACGCCACCCAGGTCCATCATCAGGATGTGGTCGTCGAGATTCATCGCCTCGTTGATGGCGGCGATGCGATCTCTGACCTCGGCTGGCGATCCGCAGATCGCCGGACCGGAGAGCAGGCTGTCGAAGTCGAGGGGACGGCCGTGGCCGTCTCTCAGACTCTGGGCGAAGCTCACGTACCCCTCCAGGCGGGGCTGCCAGGTGCGGCGGGCATCCTGGCTGTTCTTGGCGACCCAGCAATAGCTGGGCATGGCGACCCGTGTCAGATGGCTTCGACCAGCGGCCGCCATGCCTTCTCGGTATTGATTGACGAGCGGCAAGTAGTCCTCGGGGTGCCGGAAGAGGCTGGGCAGCATGAGCGGCAAGCCCCGTTCGATGGCCAGGTTGCACGACTCGAGGTGCAGGCCGCCGCCGATCCAGAGAGGAGGCCGCGGCCGTTGCACCGGACGCGGCACCACGGCCACCTCGCGGCCCTCCGGCTTACCGGATCCAGCGACGGTGATCCGGCCGGTGGCGAGCACCTCGAGAAGGAGATCGAGCTTCTCGGCCATGACTCGGTAGACGTTGTCGTGGTCGATCCCGAAGACGCGGGCGGCCTCCCATGAGACGCCGCGCGCAAAGGTGAGCTCGAGCCGCCCCTGGCACAAACTGTCGAGGATGCCGATGTCCTCGGCCAGGCCAATCGGGTCTCTGCATGCCAGCAAGGTGACGGCGGTGAACAGTCGAATGCGGCTGGTCCGGGTGGCGAGGCCTGCCAGCATCAAGGACGGGTTGGAGAGCACGTACCCCGAAAAGTGGTGCTCGCCGACGCCGAAGCCGGCGAAGCCCGCCCGTTCGGCCAGGACGCCCTGCTCGATCACCTCGCGGAGACGCTCGGCCGTCGTGCTCTCTCGACCGGTCACTGGGTCGCGGAGATGATCTAGGAGGCTGAACAGGCCAATTGTCGTGCTTGCCGGCATGCGGCGCGATCCTAGCTTTACCGGAACGCCAACGTGGCGCATTTCGCAAGTGCTGGCATAGAAAAAAGACAGGGGAGTCGTCGGGGCCTCGGGAGACCGGTTTCGGATCGGAATGTCCGGCTCAGAGCGCGGCGCGGACCTGTCATGGGGCTCCTCGCGAGAAATCGTAGATAATACGATGGCTTATGGGCAACGGTGTTGGGCATGGGCGTTGCTTTGCCGAGCCCCGCCCGAACAGGATTTTGCCCTTACCGAACCGAGGAGGCTGAACATGGACGATGTGGCGATGGCACCGACGAATGGCGTTCGTCCACGTGGTCCCACGCGGCGGTGGGCGCGGAGGTCGAGGGGGCTCGTCTCCGGCGCGGTTGGCCTGATCTTGGCGCTGGCGTCGATCCTCTCGGTGGCTTCCGGCGAGGCGCGAGCTTGTGGCGGCCTCTTCTGCGATCGTCCGCCGCCCGATCCGTTCGCGCCGCTGCCGGTGGCGCAGAACGGCGAGAACATCGTTTTCGCGATGACGCCGGATCCGGCAGGGGGCGCGCCCACGCTGGAAGCCCACATCCAGATCCTCTACACGGGCGACGCCGGGAAGTTTTCGTGGGTGGTCCCGGTCGAGGCCGCGCCGGAGCTCGGCGTCGGGACGGATCGCCTGTTCTCGGCCCTGGCGACCGCGACGGCTCCCCAGTTCCGGGCCACCTCGATGACCGACGGGCAGTGCCGGATCCTGCCACCGAGCGGGAGCGGTGGTAGCGCCGCCGGCAGCGGTTCGGGAGGGGCGGTCGGCATGGGCGCAGGCGGGGCCGCCGGGACGTCGGGCGGTGGCGTGACCGTCTCGTTCCAGGGTGCCGTAGGACCCTTCGACGCCGCCGTGATCATGTCCACCGATCCCGGAGCCCTGAAGAAGTGGCTCATCGACAACGGGTACACCGTCAGTGATGGCGCGGCGGCCTTGATTGACCGCTACGTGGCCGAGCAGAAGTACTTCGTGGCGTTGAAGCTGTTGAACGGCGTCGGCGTCCAGTCCATCCAGCCGATCGTCCTCAAGTTCCGCGCCCCCGAACCCTGCGTGCCTCTCCGGCTGACGGCGATCGCCGCCAACCCCGATATGCCCGTGCTTCTGTGGGTGCTCGGTGACAACCGGGTCGTACCCGACGGCTACCACGAGATCGAGATCGACGAGGCGCGCATCAACTGGGAGGCGGGCGGATCCAACTACTTCGGACCGAAGGGGCTGGTTTCGCAGGCGGCCAACGAAGCCGGGGGCAAGGCCTTCATCACGGAATACGCCGGAACTTCGTCCATCGCGCAGCGGGTCGTGTACTCGAACGGCCAGTTCGATCTACCGAGGCTCGACGCGGCGGCGACGCCGCCCACCTACGTGCAAGCCTTCATCTCGATGGGCCTGGCCAGCGATCCCCAGGCGTTGCCCTTGCTGTCGCAGTACATCCCCATGCCCGAGGCGGTCAAGCAGATGGGGGTCACCGCGTCTCAGTTTTACAATAACATTTCGTCATATTGGCAGACGTATGCGTTTCCGCCCTTCGATCTGCCGGGTCTGACCAAGGCGATCTCGCAGAAGATCGTGCAGCCGCGCATCGACGCCCAGATGATGATCGATGCGCACCCTTACTTGACCCGGCTGAACACGTACATCTCGCCCGAAGAGATGGACCAGGATCCGCTGTTCCTCGTCAACCGCGATTTGCCGCCGGTCTCGAACATGCACATGGCCGTGCTCCGGACCATGTGCGCCAGCGAATACCTCTACTGCAACGCGCCCATTCGTCTCGAGCTCAGCGACGGGCGCAAGACGTGGATCCGCCACGGGTCGACGGCCGATTCCTGTCAGGGTCAGCCGTATGACCGGAGCCGCCTGGACCTTCTGCCCTCGGCCCAGCGCGCCTGGGCTCGAGCCGCGACGGGGGTTGGCCAATCCGTCATCGACAACAGCCAGGACATCGTGGCGGGTCTGGCCGCGAACGATGCCGCGTTTCCCACCGAGCAGCAGCGCTTCTTCGGCGGCGGGGGTCGTGGCGGTGTCGGAGGTGGCGCGGGAGGCGAGCCTGGCCTGCCGGGAGCGGGAGGAGGCGTCGTCCCCGGAACTGGAGGTGCGGGGGGGGGAAGTGCCGGGGGCGCGAGCCCCGACGCCGCGAGCGCCGACGGCGGTTCGTCCGATGGCGGGCCGAATATCCCCGGCGCGCGCGGCGGAAGTCAGAGCGGCTGTGGCTGCGCCGTGACCGAGGCCGGCGCGCCGGCTCGAGGCCGGCTCTTGCTCTCGGTGATGGCCGTCGGGGCGGGCCTCGTCCTCGGCTCGCGACGACGGCGGCGGCGCGCCGAGCCCAAGGACACCAGCGTCCCGGTCATGGACGGTCGTCCTCCTGACTAGTGCGGTGGACTAGTTGGCAGCGACGCTGCTGGGGGCGGTCGCGCTCGGAGCGGGGCCGGTGTAGGGCGTCTCGTTGGAGACCCCGGGCGAGCGGGCCGCGGCGCCCTGGACGTAGGCCGCCGACTGGAACCCAGGCGTTCCCCGTCGAGCCGCCCCGGCGATCCCCTCGTCGCCGTCGCGAGAGGAGGCGCCCTGTCCCTGGGAACGGGCGGCCAGCTGAAGGGCCGTCGAGCGCTCGCCATCGAGCACCGCCGCGTCCGGGGAAGCGAGCGGGGAAGAACGGAGCCGGATCTTGTCGCCACCGTCCAGATCTCCGCGCCGATACGCGGCGAGCGCACGCCAGAAAGTGGCCTCGGGATAGCGTGTCCCATCGACACCGCTCAGGAGGAACGCGACCGTCTGCCAGCGGTCAGTCAGGGCCGGCCGGCGCGCGGCGCTGGCCGCGCGCTCGATCTGGCCACGGGCCGCCTGGTCCTGGGCCCGCAGCGCCTCAGGAGTCGAGCTCGGGCCCGGGCTCGGCACGAGCGGCGGCAGCGCGCCGAGCTTCGCGATCGGGACGGCGCCGGCGCGGGCTCCGGCGAGCGCGCGCTGACCACCTGACCGGCGGCGCCTGGGGCGCGAGGTCGTGGTCCGCGCCCGGGAAGCCGTCGTCGTGGACGCCCTGGTCGACGCTTTGGTCGACGCCTTGTCGGACTGGGTGGAGACCTTCGCGGAGATCCGGGGCGTGGATTTCTTCCTACGTCCCTGCGTAGCTCCCGGCGCTCCGGGCCCCGGTACGCCAAGCGGGGGACGAGCCGTTGCGCCGTGCGCCCCGGAGATCGTCGGAAACGGGGAGGCGCCGGCGATGACAGGTACGACGAACGTACTGCCCGCGAAAGACATCACCACCAACAGAGACGCGCGGCTGGCGCGCGGGGAGGACGTCATGAATCCGAGTGGGCAGATGCTAGCAGACCAGAATGTCGATCGTCTCTCGGCGGTTTCAGGCGGCATGTATCTCCATTGCAGTGCGGCGTCACGAAACGGCTTGCAGGCCGGAGCCCTGCCATGCGAAGGCACTCATGCAATATTGGCCTGTCGGGAATAGATTGCCGGCGTATTGGGCGCGCCGGTTGCGCTCGCTGACGGAGACGACTTGACCAAGACTTTCGTGGCCATTCTGACCATCTCCGGTGTTGCTGCCGCCGTGACTCTGGCGTGCGACCCCAATCCTCCTCTTCGAATCGCCGCCAAAGGCAGCGGCGGAAGCGGGGGCAATCCGGCCGGGTCGGGGGGGACCAGCTCGGGCAGCGGTGGGACCACGAGCGGCTCGGGAGGGACGACCTCGGGTTCAGGCGGCATGGCTGACGGGTCGGGGGGCGAGATGGCGTCGTCCGGAGGGAGCACCGGGACAGGAGGAGGCGGCGGCGAGTCGGCCGGCGGCGAGAGTGGCAGCCCCGGAGGCGCGACCTCGGCGGGCGGCGGGACCGGCACGGGCGGGAGCGGCGCAGCTGGAGCGGGTGGCCGATCGGGCGGCGGGATGGCCGGTCGCGGGGGTGGCGGCGGTCCCGGCCCCATGTTGATGCCGGTGGAAGTGATCGACGATTTCGACGATGACGACGGCCGCATCACCGTCATGGGTGGCCGCCAGGGCCCCTGGCATTCCTTCAACGACACCAACGGCGGCAACCAGACGCCGCCGAACGCGATGTGGATGCCGGAGAGCGGGGGCGCCAAAAGCACCGCCTACGCGGCGCACACCAAGGGCAGCGGCTACAAGTTCGGCGGCATCGGCTTCGACCTGAACAACACCACGACGATGCCCGAATCCATGCAGTGCATGGCGTACGACGCGAGCATGTACAAGGGAATCACGTTCTGGGCAAAGGGGACCGCCAACTTGCGCGTCGAATTCCCGACGAAGGGGTTCGTGCCCACCACGCGCGGCGGCACCTGCAACGAGAGCTCGAGCACTTGCTGGAACGTCTACGGCAGCCGCGCGCCCCAGAAGATGCTGACGGCCGAGTGGAAACAGTTCTCCATTCCCTTCAGTTCGCTCGAGCGTGAGATGGGCGGCACGACGCCCCCCTTCGATCCCACCCAGCTGATGGGCATCTCCTTCAAGAGCGAAAGCGACTCCTTCGACTTCTGGATCGACGACGTCGAGTTTGCCCGCTAGCGCCGCGCAGGGGGGCGTTGCCCCCCTACGAGACCCCCGGGGATCTTCCTGAGGTGGGCCGCGCGGGCGAAGCCCGCGCTCCCGGGGGAAAACTCGCTCCAGCTACAAGATCGGCTGCGATCTTGGAGAGACCGGGCTAGATCTCTTCGAAGCGGACTTCGGCGATCTGGTACTCGCGGGTGCCCTTGCCGGTCTTCATCGTGATGGTGTCGCCTTGTTCTTTGCCGATCATGGCGCGGGCGAGGGGAGCGGAGATGGCGATGCGGCTGGCTTTGATGTCGGCCTCGTAGTCGCCCACGATGCGGTAGGTGACGTCCTCGGCGGTGTCGGTGTCGGTCAGCTTCACGGTCGCGCCGAAGACCACCCGGCTGCCCGAGAGCTTGGTCGGATCGATGACCTCGGCCTGGGCCAGGATGGACTCGATTTCGCGGGAGCGGCCCTCGATGAAGGACTGGCGCTCCTTGGCCGCGTGGTACTCGGCGTTCTCGCGCAGGTCGCCGTGGGCGCGCGCCTCCTCGATGTCGAGGACATTCTTGGGACGCTCGACTTCGCGCAGGCGCTTGAGCTCGTCCTTCAAGATCTGCTGACCACGAGGGGTCATTGGAAAACGGTCGGCCATGTTGCTTCCTCCACCTTCCCGCGTGCTGACGTCCGCCACTCTCGTCGCGGCCGGCGCTAGCGGAGCGTCACGTGATCTTGCTGATGATCTTGGTCTTTCTGGTACTCTTGCAGCGACCGGACCTCGAGGCGACCCGAACGCAGCTGGGCTATCGCGCCGACCGCGGCTTTGGCCGCCGACAGCGTCGTGTAGTACGGGATGCCGCGCACGAGCGCGGTCCGGCGAATGTCGAACGAGTCCTTGATGGCCTGGGCGCCCGAGGTCGTGTTCATGACCAGGTGCACGTCGCCGTCCAGCATGCGGTCCACGCAGTTGGGACGGCCTTCGCGGACCTTTCCCACCCGCGTGACCTTCACGCCCGCCGCCTCCAGGTGGTCGTGGGTCCCCTTGGTGGCCAGGATCTCGAAGCCCATCTCGACCAGCGCCCGCGCCAGGCCCACGGCGCCCGGCTTGTCGCTGTCCTGCAGCGACAGGAACACCCGGCCGCTGGTGGGCAGGCGCGTGTTGGCGCCGAGCTGACTCTTTCCGAACGCGACCGGGAAGGTCTTGTCGATGCCCATCACCTCACCGGTGGAGCGCATCTCGGGGCCGAGCAGCGTGTCCACGCCAGCGAACTTGGCGAACGGGAATACGGCCTCCTTGACCGCCACGTGCTTGGGGGTCACCTCGCGTACGCCCATCTCCTTCAGCGTACGGCCCGCCGCAATGCGCGCGGCGATCTTGGCGAGCGGCACCCCGGTCACCTTCGACACGAAGGGGACCGTGCGCGACGCGCGCGGGTTGACCTCGAGGATGAAGATCCCGCGGCCGTCGCGCGGCACCGCGAACTGCACGTTCATGAGGCCTCGGACCCCCAGCTCGCGGGCGAGGGCGCGCGCCTGGTCCTTGATCGCCTCGACGGTCTCGGACGGCAGCGAGTAGGGGGGCAAGCAGCACGCGGAGTCGCCCGAGTGGATGCCGGCCTCCTCGATGTGCTCCATGACGCCGCCGATGATGGCGTCTCCCGTGCCGTCGGCCACCACGTCGACGTCGACCTCGATGGCGTCGGGCAGGAACTGGTCGATCAGGATGGGCGCGTCTTCCTCGCCGGCGCGCGAGGACAGGCTCTCGCGGCGCGAGGCCTCCATCGCGGTGAGCACGAAGTTGTCGAGGCCCGACGGATCATGGACGATCTCCATGGCCCGGCCGCCGAGCACGTACGACGGACGCACCATCACGGGATAGCCGATGCGGGCGGCGACGGCCCGCGCCTCCTCCAGGCCGAGGGCGGTGCCCCAGGCCGGCGCGCGCAGGTCGAGCTTCTTCAAGAGGTCGCCGAAGCGCTGCCGATCCTCGGCGCGATCGATGGCGTCGGCGCTGGTGCCGAGGAGCTTGACGCCCGCGTTCTGCAGCGGAACCGCCAGCCGGAGCGGCGTCTGGCCGCCGAACTGCACGATGATGCCTTCCGGCTTCTCGCGGTCCAGGATCTCGAGCACGTCCTCGCGGGTGAGCGGCTCGAAGTACAACCGGTCGGAGGTGTCGTAGTCGGTCGACACCGTCTCGGGGTTGCAGTTGATCATGATCGTCTCGTAGCCGTCCTCGCGCAGGGCCTGGACGGCGTGGACGCAGCAGTAGTCGAACTCTATGCCCTGCCCGATCCGGTTCGGCCCGCCGCCCAGGATCGCGATCTTCTTCTTCGCCGTGGCGCGGGTCTCGTCCTCGACGACCTTGGCCGGCCCCGGCCCGGCCGCCCCCACTCGCTCGGCCTTCTCGTCGAAGCCGATCTCGTAGGTCGAGTACAGGTACGGTGTCTGGGCCTCGAACTCGGCGGCGCAGGTGTCGACCCGCTTGAAGACGGGGCGGATGCCGTGCTTGAGGCGCGCCTGTCGGACCTCGTTCTCCGAGACGCCGGCCAGCTTCATCAGCCGCCGGTCGGAGAGGCCGAACCGCTTCCAGCGCTCGAGGGCCACCGGGTCCTCCAACCCCGCCTTGCCCGCCACCCGCGCCTTCTCGTCCTCGTCGATGATCTCGCGCAGGTGGCGCAGGAACCAGGGATCGATCTTGGTCAGCTGGAAGGCGTCGTCGTTCGACAGCCCGAGGCGCATCGCCTCGGCCAGCTGCCACAGGCGGTCCGGGCCGGGCCGGACGATCAGCCGCTTCAGCTCGTCGAGCCCAGGCGCCCGCTCGAGCCCGCACAGGCCCCAGCGGCCGATCTCCATCGAACGCAGCGCCTTGCCGAGCGACTCCTTGAACGTACGCCCGATGGCCATGACCTCGCCGACCGACTTCATCTGGGGGCCGAGCTCGCTGTCGGCGCCCGGGAACTTCTCGAAGGCGAAGCGCGGCACCTTGGTGACGACGTAGTCGATGGTCGGCTCGAAGCAGGCCGGCGTCTCGCGCGTGATGTCGTTCGGCACCTCGTCGAGCGTGTAGCCGATGGCGAGCTTCGTGGCGATCTTGGCGATGGGGAAGCCCGTCGCCTTCGACGCCAGCGCCGAGCTGCGCGACACGCGCGGGTTCATCTCGATGACGATCATCTTGCCGTTGGCCGGGTTCACGGCGAACTGGATGTTCGAGCCGCCGGTCTCCACGCCGATCTCGCGGATCACGGCCAGCGCCGCGTCCCGCATGATCTGGTACTCCTTGTCGGTCAAGGTCATGGCCGGCGCGATCGTGATCGAGTCGCCGGTGTGCACGCCCATCGGATCGAAGTTCTCGATCGAGCAGATGATGACGGCGTTGTCATGCGTGTCGCGCATGACCTCGAGCTCGTACTCCTTCCATCCGAGGATCGACTGCTCGACCAGCACCTCGCCGCGGGGGCTCTGGGCCAGACCCCAGTTCACCTTGGCGTCGAACTCCTCGGCGTTCCAGACGATGGCGGCGCCCGAGCCGCCCAGCGTGAACGACGGGCGCAGCAGCACCGGGTAGCCGACCCCGTTGGCCACGGCCATCTCTGCTTGGATCGCGCGCGCCTCGGCCAGCGACCGCGCGTACCCCGACATCGGCACCGACAGGCCGATCTTCAGCATGGCCTGCTTGAACAGCTCGCGGTCCTCGGCCTTCTCGATGGCGGCCACCTGCGCGCCGATCAGCTTCACGCCGTGCTTCTCGAGGACGCCCGCTCGGTGGAGCTCGAGCGCCAGGTTCAGCGCGGTCTGCCCGCCCAGCGTCGGCAGCAACGCGTCCGGCTTCTCGCGCTCGATCACGCGCGTCAGCACCTCGACCGTCAGCGGCTCGACGTACGTCCGATCGGCGATCTCGGGGTCGGTCATGATCGTCGCCGGATTCGAGTTCACGAGGACGACCCGGAAGCCTTCTTCTTTCAGAGCCTTCACGCCTTGCGTGCCCGAGTAGTCGAACTCGCAAGCCTGGCCGATGACGATCGGGCCGGACCCAATCAGCATGACGGTCTTGATGTCGGTTCTGCGCGGCATGGGAGGCTACAGCTTTCCTTTCAAGCGAGTGGCGGAAGGACGTGACTCGACGACGTCACGTGACGTTGACGTTAGGTGGGCGCGGTGGTCGTCTTCTTCTTCAAGCGGCCCTCGCGATCGATCGAGAACTGGTCGGGCAGCTTCTTGTCGAATGCGGGACGGTGGGGTTTGGCCACCAGCCAGCCGTGCTCGGCGAAGCCTTCCGCGATCTGCAGGCGCAGCCGTAGGCTCTCCTCGGCCTCGGAGACGAATCGCTCGATGAGCGGCTCGCGCGCGTCCTCTTCGTCGCCCAGCCGGACCAGGGCCTCGGCGGCGGCGTAGCGCACGCCTTCGTCCATGTCGGCCAGGTAGGGCGCGCAGAGCTTGGCCGCGCCCGGAAGCTTCAGGCCGGCGACGTGGTTGAGGAGCTGGATCTTCTTGGTCGGGTCGCGCTCATAGCCAGGCTCGTGCTCAGCGAGGATCTGCGTCACCACCTCCAGCTCGTGCTCTTTGGTGGCGACCTTGTCCAGGAGGCGCAGCGGCCACGAGATGGAGTCGGCCGCGCGCAGGTAGCGTGCGACCTGCGGCAGGATGGAGGGGCCCTTCTCGACGAGCGCGTCGAACACCCACTCCTTCTCCTGCTCGTCCTCGATGGTCTTGTCGTACATCATGCCGAATCGCTTCAAGAGCGCGAAGATCGCATCCGGCGATCCGTCCGCCAGCAGGGCCTCGAAGGCCTTGAATCGGTCGGGGGACTGGGCGTACTTGTTGACGACGCGCTTCGCGCTTCGCTCTCGCGCGCGCTGGTCGCGGCCGGTCTTGCTGAGGAACCCGAAGAGGCCCATGGATGCGGGGGAGTCTATACACGGCCTCGGCTTCGCTCACACGGGAAAATGGAGTCGCGAGAAACGTTGTCGTGACCGCGGAAGGGACGGTCCGGCGGGGTGCGCCGGACCGACCGTTTCAGGCTGGGTGCTCAGTCCAGCGCGTCGGCCAGCTCGGCGCGCAGGAGCTCGACGGCGCGGGCATGAAGGCGGCAGGCCCAAGACTTCGATAGGCCCATCGCGCCGCCGGCTTCTTCCAGGTTCTTGCCAGCAAAGTAATAGAGCTCCATGAGCTGACGCTCCTTGTCGGGCAGCCTCTGCAGCGCGAGGCGCACGCGCGCTCCCAGACGTCCCATGTCCAGGTTGGCGTCTGGCGCGGGCAGGCTCTCGTCGGCGACGGCCGCGGCGGCTTCGAGGGACGTGATGTGAACCGTGGCGATGCCGCCCAGCAGCTCGGCGATGCCAGACAGGGTCGCCCCCACCGAAGCGGCCGCTGACGTCGTGCCCGTCGGGGAGCCCTCACCGGTCGCGAGCCCCTGAGCGGCTTCGCGGTCGGCGTGGTTCTGCAGATACTCGTTGGCGCGTTCCTCGGCGCGGTAGCGAGCGTAGTCGGCCCGCGAGTACCAGCCCATGGTGCGAAGGCCGTCGAGCATGGCGCCCCGGATGCGGTAGTAGGCGAACGTGGTGAACGCCACGCCGTGCCGTGGATCGAATCGCTCGGCGGCTTCGATGAGGCCCTTCGACCCGTACCCGACGAGATCGTCGAACTCGACGCGCGCGGTGATCTGCTTCTTCAGCTTGCGAGCGACGGACTGGACCAGCGAGAGGTGTTGCTGGATCAGCTGATCCCGGTCCGGTCGCGACATTACAGCGTGCGACTAGACCGATCTTTCGTGACCGCGTCAAGAGGGGGAGCGCCCGAGCGCAGGGGGCGGGGGGGAGGAGTATGGACGGACGGGGTCGTGTTAGAGGTGGGCGTGGCTTCGTTTCGCTCTTTGGGCTCGGACGATCTTCGTGAAATTTTGGCGATGTACGGGCTGACGTATGTCGGCCATTCGGCGATTGCGGTGGGGACGGTGAACACCAACGTAAAGGTGGAGACGGGGGAGGGGACGCGGTTCTTGAGGATCAACGAGGGGAAGTCGGTCGAGGACGTGGCGCGGGAGGCGGCCATCGTCGAGCATGTGGCGGCGCGCGGCGTGCCGACGCCGCCGCCGTTCCGGACGAAGGGGGGGGCGTCATTCGGAACGTGGCGCGGGCAGCTGGTCTCGCTGTTTCCCTGGCGTGGGGGACGAACGCTGCCTCGGAGCGAGGTCCAGCCGGTTCACGCGCGGGCGGCCGGCGAGGCGCTGGCGCGGCTGCACCTGGCGGGCGAGTCGTTTCCGGATCACCGGCCGGGGCGCTACGAGCCCGACGAGATCGACCGGCGGCTGGAGCGGATTCAGGTGGTCGCCGAGTCCGATCCGGCGCTGGCGGCGGCGGTCGCGGTGCTCGGCCCCGAGCTGGAGGCACTGGCGATCGGGCGCGTGCCCGGGCTGCCGGAGGGCTTGATTCACGGCGATCTGTTCCTCGACAACGTGCTGTACGAAGAGGATCGGCTGGCGGCGTTGCTCGACTTCGAGCAGGCGTCCTGGGGCCGATTGGCCTACGACCTCGCCGTCACGCTGCTGGCGTTCGCGTTCGGGCGCGACGACTTTCGGCCCGAGATGGTCGAGGCGCTCCTGTCCGCCTACGTCGCCCTTCGGCCCGTGACGCCCGCCGAGCGGGATGGCTTCGGGGGCGAGCTGCGCTTCGTGGCTTGCCGCTTCGCCGTCACGCGCATCACCGACGTCCACTTGAAGCGCGCCGCCGGCGCCGCGCCTGGGAAGGACTTCGGCCGCTATCTCCTTCGTCTCCAGCGCGTGAAGCAGCACCTCGCCGCCGCCGACGGACTCCTCGCCCTACCGTGAGCTCGCCAGGCGAGCTCTCCCTTCAGCGCTCGTTCAGCCGTCGTTTTTCTTGGCCTGGACCAGCGTCATGTACTTCCGCAAGGTGTCGCGCCGCTCGTTGTCGAGATCGGTGTAGCGGATGCCCATGTCCATGGGTCGCTCCCGGTTGGCCCATACCACCTCGCCCTGGACGGCCAGGCTCGCGTCGAGGTCCGGAAAATTGAGGACCAGGTCGACGACGGTCCCCACGTCCTCGACCCCCTCGCTCTGGATGCAGATGCCGCCCAGCGAGATGTTCTGGACCTTGTGGAAGAGCAGCACCTCCGAGCCCGTGTAGTCGACGTAGACGTCGAGCTCGAGCCTGGGGTGAGCGCGCGGGCGCTCGGCCGGACCCGGCGTTGTCGTCCCGGTGGTCGTCACGATGTCGCCACTATAGGCCGGTGCGCCGTCGCCCGTCGAGCGGGTGACGCGCGGCGGACGGGC